>Ga0081538_10002427_pt1 | contig 18271 bp, 15 predicted proteins | sample TabmetS5T2R1_FD_71022 | JGI IMG/M metagenome (GOLD analysis project Ga0081538, IMG submission 71022) | Tabebuia heterophylla rhizosphere microbial communities from the University of Puerto Rico - S5T2R1 | ecosystem: Host-associated > Plants > Roots > Rhizosphere ... | reverse complement strand
ACCTGGTCCCGTAGGGCCATGACAAGCAGCTTCGGTGACAGCTCCTTGTCCGTGTTCCAGGCGGGGCAGACGTCCTGGCAGCGCCCGCACTCGGTGCACGAGAAGGTGTCCATCGTCTGCTTCCAGGTGAGGTCGGGCACAGTGCCCGCGCCGAAGCGCATCTCCTCCTCCGGAACGTCGAAGCGCAGCGGCTCGATCCGGCCGCCCGCGCTGGTGTGCCCGAAGTAGACGTTCACCGCCGCGGTGAAGATGTGCAGGTGCTTGGAGTGGGGGAGGTAGGCGAGGAACGTGAGGATGATCAGGACATGCGCCCAGACGAAGACGCGCTCCAGCACCTCGGTGGCCGTGTTGTCGCCGAACAGGTTCGAGAGCGCGTTTGAGACGGGGGACCAGTCGGCCGGCCACTCGTTCAGGCCGAGCGCGATGCGTGTGGCGTGCCAGAGCAGCAGGGTGGTGACGATCCCGGCGATCAGCGCCAGGATGAGGTCGGCCTCCCCAAGGTGGCTGCCCTCGAAGCGGGCGGGCCGCTGCAGCTTGCGGATGCCCACTGCCGAGACGACGCCGATCAGCACCAGCACCGCGAAGATGTCCACGAGCAGGGCGAACCAGCCCTGATGGCCCAGCCACGGCAGCGTGGACTCGCGGTCCACGGCGCCGATCATCGCGATGAGGATCGTCGGGAGAAGGACCAGGAAGCCCCAGAAGATGAACGCGTGCATCAGGCCCGGGCCCAGTCGCTGGAGGAGCTTGCGCTGGCCCAGCACGATCGTCGCCTCGTTGCGGACCCGCTGGGGTACGTGGTCGAACCGCTCGGTTGGCTTGCCGAGCCGGACCAAATCGACGAGGAGCTTCGCTCGGCGGCCGAACAGGACCCCGCTGATGGCCAGCGCCAGCGCCAGCGCGATCGCTCCGAACAGGATGTTTATGGTCCCCGCGCCTTCCTCAGCTCGGCGGTCACCGCCGGCACGATCTCGGACAGGTCGCCGATCACCGCGTAGTCGGCGCTTGCCAGGATGGGCGCCTCGGCGTCGTTGTTGATCGCGAGGATCTTCTTCGCGCCCTTGCAGCCGGCTATGTGCTGCGTGGCGCCGCTGATGCCGCACGCGATGTAGAGGTCCGGCGACACCTTGGTCCCCGTCTGGCCGACCTGGTCGGTGTGCGGCCGCCAGCCGGCGCTGGTCACGACGCGCGAGCAGCCCACCGCCGCGTCCAGGAGGTCCGCGAGCTCCTCGAGCATCGCGAAGCCGTCCGCCGAGCCCACGCCGCGGCCGCCGCTCACGACCACCTTGGCCTCGGCCAGCGAGACGCCGGTGGTGACCGTGCTCTCGTGCCCCGACACCTGTACCACCAGGTCGGACTCACCGAGCGTGGGCGTGAACGCCTCCACCGGCGCTGCCTCGGCTCCGTCGACCGCCGTCGCGGGGACCATGTGGGGCGCAACCGAGAGGAGCGTGGGGGAGCCGTGGATGCGGGCCTCCTCGAGCAGGCTGCCGCCCCAGCGCACTCGCGTGACCGCGAGCGGTTCGCCCCCGGCCACCTCGACGCAGTTCGCCGCGAACGGCAGGTCCCTGCGGGCGGCCACGTGACCTAGCACCTCGTTGCCCCGATTCGTGCCGGCCGCGACGACGGCGCTCGGCTCAAGGCGCTCCACCAGTTCGATCACGCTCTGTGCCCACGCCGCCGGGGCGTAGGCGGCAAGCCGCTCGTCCTCGGCCACGTGGGCGGTCGCAACCCCTTGGCCGCCGAGCTGGGCGGCGGCTCCGCGGCCGCCCGGTCCCACGAGCAGCGCGTGGAGCGGCTCGTCGGCCGCAAGGGTGCGGGCGAGGGTGAGGGCCTGGAGCGACAGCTCGTCGACTGCGCCGTCCTGGTGCTCTACGAGCGCTAGCACCATCGGTGTCGTCTCTCCTTGGTCGCCGGCGTGCCGGCCCCGCTGGGGGCTGGGTAAGGAGGAGTCCCGGTGCTGTGCTGCATTTTGGTTGCTATGGAACCAAAAGACACCACGGTGACCTCGGGACGCCGCGGCCGCCACCCCCTCACCCTGCCCAGGCGCGGCCGGCCGCACCGCAAACCCGCCGAGAGCCGCCGACCGCCCACCCTAAGCCACCCCCAGCTCGCGCATCATCTCCACCACCGCCGGCGCCGCCTCGGGCCCGTTGCCCAGGATCTCCGCCTGCTTGCCCTGCCCGGGCGGCACCACGAGCCGCACCATCTCGAGGCGTGGCGACGGCCGCTCGGGTGTCGTCGTCTCCACCGGCTTCTGCCGGGCCCGCAGCTTTGCGGGCACCGACGGGTAGCGGGGGAGGTTGATTCCCTCCAGTACCGTCACCACGGCCGGCAGCGGCACGAGGAAGATGTCGCGTCCGCCGGCGACCTCCTGCTCGCAGCGCGCACGCCCGTCCTCGACCGACAGGCCCTTGAGCCCCGTCACGACCGGCCGGCCGAGCGCCCGCGCGACCCGGATTCCCACCTGGAAGTTGCCGGAGTCCGCCGACTCGTTGCCGAAGATGATCAGGTCGTAGTCCGTTCCCGCCGCCCGCTCCGCCTCGATCGCGGCGAGGACGGCGCCGGCGGTCGCCTGCGGATCCCACTCCTCGCCGTCGGTCGCCAGCAGGATGCCGCGATCGGCCCCGGCGGCCAGCGAGTCCCGCACCTGCTCCTCGGCTTCCGGCGGGCCGAGCGTCAGGACGGTCACCTCGCCGCCGTGCTGCTCGACCAGCTGCACGGCCTGCTCGACGCCGCACTCCTCGTGAGGGCTGATCGTGAAACCGAGATGGCGCGTCTCGAGGGCCCGCTGGTCGGCCGTCAGGACCATGCGCCCGCCCGTGAGCGGTACGCGCTTCACGCAGACGAGGATCTTCATGAGCGGATCCGGGTGTTGTCGGGGTCGAAGAGGGGTGTTGAGTCGTTCGTCTCAACGGTCACCGGGTAGCGCTCGCCCATGTACTCGACCGCGAGCCGCTCGCCGATCTTCGCCCGCTCGGGCGGCAGGTAGGAGAGGAGGATGTGCTTGCCCAGCGAGGGGCCCGCGCCGGCGCTGGTGACGAACGAGCGCCTGCCTTCGGCGTCGATGAGCGGCTCCCCGTCAGGGGTCACGATCGGCTCGCCGCCCAGCATGTAGCGCTTCTCCCCGTTCTTCGAGTTGTGGTCGTCGACGGTGAGCGTGCACAGCACCGCCGCCGGCCTCTCCTCGCGCTGGCGCACGTGCGCCTCCTTGCCGACGAAATCCTGCTCCTTCACCTTTCCCCAGGCCATACCGGCGTCGACCACGTTGTACTCCCCGTCGAGCTCGAAGCCGAAGGCCCGGTAACACTTCTCAAGCCGTCCGGTGGTGCCGTATACGCCAATGCCCGCGGGCACGATGCCGTGGGACCGGCCGGCCTCCCACACGGTGTCCCACAGCTTTGCGCCCTGCTCGATCGGGACGTAGAGCTCCCAGCCCAGGTCGCCGACGTAGGAGATGCGCGACGCCAGCGTGCGCAGGGAGTCGACCTCGATCGTGCGGCAGGACGCGAAGGGGAACCCCTCGTGGGAGACGTCGTCGCTCGTGATGCCTGCAAGCACGTCCCGCGCGCGCGGCCCCCACAGGCCGAGTGTGCACCAGCTCGACGTGAGGTCGAAGATCTGCGCATCGCCGACCAGGTGGTCGGAGAACCACTTGAGGTCGGCCATGCCGTGGGCGCCGCCCGTGACGACGCGGAAGTGGTCGTCCCCCAGCCGCATGATCGTCAGGTCGGCGCGGAAGCAGCCGCCGGGCGTGAGGATCGGCGTGTACACGACGCGCCCGCTCTTCACGTCCATCTGGCGGACCGCCACACGCTGCACGCTGTCGAGCGCGCCGGGGCCGACGATGTCGAAGACGCTGAACGCCGTGAGGTCGAACATCGCGACCCGGTCGCGCATCGCGAGATGCTCCGCGTTGATGATGGGCGACCACCAGCGCGAGTCCCACTCCGCCTCGCGGTTCGCCACGCCGTCGGCGAACTCCTCGAGCAGCGGCTCGTTCGACTCGTACCAGTGCGGCCGCTCCCAACCGGCGGCCTCGAAGAACACGGCGCCCAGCTCGCGCTCGCGCTCGTAGAACGGCGACAGCCGCACGCGGCGGTCCGACTCCCACTGCTCGCCCGGATGGACGATGCCGTACGTCTTGTTGAAGCCCTCCGCGGCGCGCGCTCTCACGTGCCGGACGCTCTTCTGGTGCTCGTAGAAGCGCGCGATATCCGAGGCCTGGAGGTCGATCTCGGACTGGCCGTTCACCATCCACTCGGCCACGGCACGGCCTACGCCCGGGCCCTCCTTGACCCACACGGCGGCCGCCGACCAGAGACCCCCGACCTCGGGCGTCTCGCCGAGGATCGGCAGGCCGTCCGGCGTCAGCGAGAGGAGGCCGTTGACGGCGTACTTGATGCCCACCGACTCGTCGCCAACGATCTCAGGCATCAGCTCGAGAGCCTCCTCCATCTGCTGCGCGAAGTCGTCCTGGGTGAACGGGAACTCGGTCGGCGACAGCGCGGCCTCCTCGATCGAGGGGATCTCCTCGGGGCCGTAGAGGATCGGACGATGCGCGTAGGAGCCGATCTCGAGACCGGTTCCGTCCTGGCGCTCGTACATGCCCGTGTCCATGTCCCGGACGATCGGAAAGTCGATCGCGCCCCCCGACTCCACGAAGCGCGGCACCGGTCCGATGTCGATCATCTGGTGGACCGCCGGCGTTAGCGGGATCGAGGCGCCGGCCATGCGGGCCAGCCGCGGACTCCACACGCCGCAGGCGATGACGACGACATCTGCGTCAATGTCGCCTCTGCTCGTGCGCACGCGCTTCACCCGCCCGCCCTCGACGTCGATCCCGAGCACCTCGTTGCCCGCCGAGACCGTGAGGGCGCCGGCCTCCTGGGCGCGCTCGCGCATCAGCGTGCCGGCGCGGAGCGAATCCACCACCCCGACGCTGGGTGTGTAGAAGCCGCCGAGGATCACGCTCTCGTCGATGAACGGAACCAGCTCCTTCACGCCGGCCGGGGTCAGGAGCGAGACCGGCTCGACTCCCCACGAGGCGGCAGACACCATCCGGCGCCGAAGCTCCTCCATGCGCTCCTCCGTGCGTGCGACCTCAATGCCGCCGCACGTGGTGAGGACATCCAGCTCGTCGTACTGGCGCAGGCTGTCGAGCGTCAGCGCGGTCATCTCGCGGGAGTGGTCGACCGGATAGATGAAGTTCGACGCGTGCCCGGTCGAGCCGCCCGGGTTTGGCAGCGGCCCCTTGTCGAGCAGCACGAGGTCGCCCCAGCCCAGCCTGGCGAGGTGGTGCACGAGGCTGTTCCCGACTATGCCGGCGCCGATGACGACCGCGCGCGCCGAGGACGGGAGCGACCGGGAGGGTTGTGAGGGAGCTGCCAAGGGTTATCTGAGGGACGGACCGACGAGGCCTGATATATCAAACTGTGAGCCGTGCTTCGACCCACGGTCGACGGAATATCGCCGCCGGACGTCCGTCTTGCCTTGAGACAAAGCGGCGAACCGTGAGTCCTTGCGGCGGCACTCTCGGCGCTCGCCGGGGCCACGCCCGATCGTGCATCCGCCGCGCAGCACCTGGCGAACGTGCGCTGCGACAGGCAGGGGCACTGGATCCGCCGCGTGGGCATCCCGCGTAACACCAGGCTCACGGTGCTCGGCCATCCGTTCAGAGACGGAGATGCTGCTCAGCGCGTGAACGCCACCACGATCTCGCGCTGAAACGCGCGGATGTGCTCTTTCATCAACTCATGTGCCCGGGCGCCGTCGCGGGTGAGCAGCGCCTGGATCATCTCCCGCTGGTCGTGCACGGCGGTCCACAGGCCGGGGACTCGGTCCAGCACGAGGTACCAGATGCGGAGCGAAAGGGCGAAGTAGCGCTCCAGCGTCTCGGCGAGGTACGGATTGCCCGCGGCCTCCCAGGCGAGCCGGTGGATGCGCTCGTCGACGTGCATGAGCGCGTCGCTGTCGCGAGGATCGAGGTCCTCGAGCTCGGCGAGCAGCGCCTCGGCCTCGGCGCGACCCGCGTCCTCCATCCGCATCGCCGCCAGCTGGGCGGCGTGTCCCTCGAGCTCGGCGCGAACCTCGGTGATGTGGACGATGTCCGCCACATTGACCTCGGTGACGTACGTGCCTCGCCGGGGCCGGATCTCGACAAGGTTCTCGAGCGCCAGCCGCTTGATCGCCTCGCGTAGGGGCGTGCGACCGATCCCGAGCTCCCTCATCAGCTCGTCCTCCACCAAGGCGGATCCGGGCGGCACGCGGAGGGTCACGATGCGGTCCCTCAGCTCGAAGTAGGCGCGTTCGGCGATCAGCCGGGCCGCGGGCCGGCCCCCGGAATCGGCCTCGATCGGCGCCGGCGAGGCGGGTTGACCCCCGGCCTCCCAACGTGATATTTCAGACTCGTGCGCCAGGAAACCTCACCCTTGGCCGACTCAACGCGGAAAACTACCCGCATTGCCATCATAAGGGGCGCAATCGCAGGCGTGACCGTCGCATATCACCGAGTAGGGCGGATGTGAGCCTGATCGAGTCGCCCGAGCGCCCCATGCCCGCGACCGACGCCGAACCCCGACGGGCATTGATCGAGGCGCTGAAGCGCCCGCGCTACGAGATCCTGCCGCTGGATGGGATCGCCGACGAGGTCGCGGAGCACGTCCCACGCGGAGTGAAGCTCACGGTCACCGCCTCCCCCCGGATGGGACTCGACGCGACGCTCGAGCTGGCGGAGCGGTTGAGCGCGGCCGGCTACGCGGTCGCGCCGCACGTGTCGGCGCGGCTCGTTCGCGACACCGCTCATCTGCAGGATCTGGCGCGGCGCCTTCGGAGCGCGGGTGTCGACGACCTGTTCGTCATCGCCGGCGACCCAAGCGAGCCGGCGGGCGAGTTCGAGCGCGCCGCCGCGCTGCTGGGGGTGATGGGCGAGCTGCGCGACCGCTTCTCGGAGATCGGGATCTCGGGCTACCCGGAGAGCCATCACGTGATCAGCGACGAGGACACCATCGAGGCCATGTTCGAGAAGGAGCCGATGGCGACGTACATCGTCAGCCAGATCTGCTTTGAGGCGGACGTGATCGCCACCTGGGTCCGGCGCGTGCGCGACCGAGGAACCTTTCTCCCGATCTGGATCGGAACACCGGGAGCAGTCGACAACCGCAGGCTGTTCCAGATCTCGCGGAAGATCGGCCTGGGCGAGTCGGCGCGCTTTCTGAGGGCGCACCGCGGCTGGGTGAGGCGGCTCGCCCTGCCGCGCGTCTACAGGTCCACGGCACTGGTCAAGCAGCTTGCGCCCCTGATAGCCGACCCGGGCGCCCGGATCGCGGGCTTTCACATCTATACCTTCAACGAGCTCGAGCGCACCGAGGAATGGCGGCGGCAGCTCGTAGAGCAGCTGATCGCAGAGGACGAGTAAAGGAGGAGCACCCACCGTGCCAGAGATCAACGAGCACCCCGGCATCCTGCTCTACACGCGCATTCGGAAGTCGCCGTACTTCTACGCGTCGCGACGCCACGGCGTGCAGCTGTACAGCGTCTACAACCACACGTACCACCCGCGCCACTACGGGGATCCGATCGAGGAGTACTGGCAGCTGCTGAACGGGGTCACGCTCTGGGACGTCGGGGTCGAGCGCCAGATCGAGATCAGCGGGCCCGACGCCTTCGACTTCACCAACCTGCTCGTCGCACGCGATCTCAACAAGTGCGCGGTCGAGCAGTGCAAATACGTGTTCAACTGCCTGCCGGACGGCGGCATCATCAACGACCCCGTGCTGCTGCGCGTCGAGGAGAACCGCTTCTGGCTCTCGCTCGCCGACAGCGACGTGGAGCTCTGGGCCAGAGGGGTGGCGTACAACTCCGACTACGACGTAGAGGTCAAGGAGATCGACGTCGGGCCGGTGCAGGTGCAGGGACCGAAGTCGAAGGACGTCATGGTCGACCTCTTCGGCGACAGCATTCTCGAGATCCCGTACTACTTCCTGCGGCCCTTCGAGCTCGAGGGCATGCAGGTGCTCGTCTCGCGCACCGGTTACACCGCCGAGCTGGGCTATGAGATCTACCTCTACGAGGCCAGCAAGAACGGGGTGAAGCTGTGGGAGGCGGTGCTCGAGGCGGGCAAGCCGCACGACCTGGCCGTGATCGGCCCGTGCCACATCCGCCGCATCGAGGGCGGCATCCTCGCCCTCGGCTGCGACATGTGGTACGACACGAACCCGTACGAGGTCGGCATGGGCTACGACTGGATGGTCGACCTCGAGCAGGGCTCCGACTTCATCGGCAAGGAGGCGCTCCACCGGATCAAGGAGGAGGGGCCGAAGCGGAAGCTCGTCGGCGTCGAGATCGGCGGCGACCAACTCGGCTCGTACAACGACGGCACGATGATCGACGTCTTCCCCGTGAACAAGAACGGCGGGCGAGTTGGCGAGGTGACATCGGCCTGCCACTCCCCGCGGCTCGAGAAGAACATCGGCTTCGCGATGGTCCCGATCGAGCACAGCGAGCTGGGCACTGAGTTCGAGGTGGAGCGCCCGGACGGAACGACGTCGGCGGTGGTCGTGGATAAGCCGTTCATCGACCCGAAGAAGGAGACCCCCAAGCAGGAGCTCGCCACGGGACAGGGCACCTGAGCACCGCCGTCCACACGATCTCAGGCCCTCTCGGCGACGAGCGGCGCGGCGAGCTGGTTTTCCGAGGCGACCTGCTCGTCTTCAAGCAGGTCCCTCCGCTGCTCGAGGCGGCGCGCTCGATCGACCGTCTCGTGGCGGCGGCCCCCGACCCGCCCGACGAGGCGGCCATCGACGAGGTCCAGCGCGAGGTTCGGACCGATGCCCGGATCAAGGAGCTCTTTCGCGCGGCGCTCGAGCACGTGGGCGTCGACCCCGCGCGCAGCTACTGGGACTCGATCTACCTGCGCGTCGTCCCGCCGATCGAGCCGGGGGCCGAACGGCAGGTCGGAAGGATCGGGTTCCATCGCGATACGTGGTCGTCCAACGTGCTCCAGCAGACGAACTGGTGGGCCACGATCCGCCCGCTCTCTGCCGATCGCACGATCGCCTTCTATCCCGGCTACTGGTCCCGGCCCATCGCGAACACCAGCGCCGACTGGGACCTCGACGAGATCCGGGCGCTCCGCCGGAGCGGCAAGCGCGACGAGGACATAGCGATCGTGCCGGAGCCGAGCGAACCGGTGGACACCGCCTCGGAGCTCCGGATCGTCAGCGAGCCGGGCGATCTCCTCTGCTTCTCCGGAGCGCACCTGCACGCGAGCGTCCCCAACGTGTCGGAACGGACACGGGTAAGCGTGGAGCTTCGAACGGTGAACCTCGACGACCTAGAGCGGGACCGCGGTGCCCCCGACCTTGACGGGCGCGCCCCGCAGGTGCCGCTCGAGTGGTTTCGGTCGATGAAAGACGGCTCGCCGCTGCGGCGCGGGTAACGCCACAGATATATCAGTCTTGACAGACGGCGTGCTTGGGGGGATATTCGCTCCCCAATTGAGTTACATCGCGATGGGGCGAGGTCCGGCCGCCAGAGCGCGTCCCGCGCGGCCCGTCGACAATCTCGCCAGGCCGCGCGCGGTGGTTCGCGGCGAGGTCGTCCCGTCCACAGAGCCTGCTGAAAGGCGGCGAATGGCTGGCGATGCCGGCGCGAGCGGGGAGAGGAGAGAGCATGAAGGAGCAGCGCACGAGGATCGACCCCCAGGTGTTCCTCGTAGCCGCCGTCATATCGGTGGCGTTCGTCTTGGTGGGGGTGCTGTGGACCGACGAGCTGGCGACGGTCGTCGATGACGCACTCGGCTGGATCGTCGACAACCTCGGCTGGTTCTTCGTCCTGTCGACGGTCGCATTCCTGATCTTCGTCGGCTTCCTGGCGCTGACGCGCTACGGGAACATCCGCCTCGGCAAGGACGACGATCGCCCGGAGTTCCGGACGGTGTCCTGGATCGCGATGATGTTCAGCGCCGGGATGGGGATCGGGCTGATGTTCTACGGCGTCGCCGAACCGGTCTCCCACCTGGCCGCCCCGCCGCTCGGCCTAGCCAAGCCGGGCACCGACGAGGCCGCGCGCGTGGCGATGGAGTACAGCTACTTCCACTGGGCGCTGCACCCCTGGGCGCTCTACGCGGTGGCAGGCCTGGCGCTCGGCTACTTCTGCTTCCGGAAGGGGATGCCCAACCTGATCAGCACCGCGTTCTATCCGCTGCTTGGGGAGCGGGTGTACGGCCCTATGGGCAGGGCGATCGACATCCTCGCCATCTTCGCGACGATGTTCGGCAGCGCGACGTCGCTCGGCCTCGGTGCCCTGCAGATCAACGGGGGCCTCAACTTCGTCTGGGACGTGGAGTCGTCCAACACGGTCGCGGTGCTGATCATCGCGATACTCACGGCGGCCTTCGTCATCTCAGCGGTCTCGGGGGTGGAGCGCGGCATCCAGTGGCTCAGCAACTTCAACATGGGCCTGGCCGTTCTGCTCCTGCTGTTTCTCTTGGTCGTGGGCCCGACCGTTTTCATCTTCGACACGCTTATCGGGGGGATCGGCGACTACCTCGGCGGCCTGCTCGGCAGGAGCTTCCGGACCGGCGCCTTCGGCGGCCAGGAGTGGCTCGGCAGCTGGACGATCTTCTACTGGGTGTGGTGGATCTCATGGACGCCGTTCGTGGGCACCTTCCTCGCACGCATCTCCAAGGGGCGCACGATCAGGGAGTTCGTCGTCGGCGTCCTACTTGTTCCCAGCGGGGTGACCTTCGTGTGGTTCGCGATTCTCGGCGGATCCGCGCTCGACCTGCAGCTCAGCGGCGCTGCCAACCTGACCGACGCGGTGGCGCGGCCCGAGGTCGCGCTGTTCACCCTGCTCGAGGAGTTCCCGATCTCCGCGGTGACCTCGGCCCTCGTGATCGTGCTCGTTGCGATCTTCTTCGTAAGCGGCGCCGATGCCGCGTCCATCGTGATGGGAATGCTCTCCTGTCGCGGCATCCTCGAGCCGCCGCGGCTGCTGGTCGCCTTCTGGGGCATGCTGATGGGTGGCGTGGCGATCGTCCTGCTGCTGGCCGGCGGCCTGGCGTCGCTGCAGCAGGCCGCGATCATCGTGGGAGCGCCGTTCACGTTGGTGTTGATCGGGCTTGCCCTGAGCCTCTACAAGTCGCTGCGCGCGGAGGTGCCGGCGGTCGAGCCCAGTCCGGTCGTGACCATCCCCGAGACGGGAGCGGCACGCGCCCAGCCGGGTGAGGTGGCCGGCAGCTAGCCGCGCGAGCGCGGAGTCAAGGGAGGAAGACATGCCGAAGAACCAACGCCGGCAGCCGTTCCGAGGGCTGTTCGATGCGGTCGCCGAGCTCAACCGCATGCGGGACTTCCGAACCGCGGGCGCGGAACCTCGTGAGGGCCGCACGCACGCCACGGCGTGGATCCCGACGATGGACATCTTCGCCAACGGCGAGGACTTGGTCATCCGATGCGAGCTCTCCGGGATCGGGCGGGACGATCTGGCGATCTCGCTCGATCACGGCGCGCTGACGATCGACGGAGAGCGCACCGGCGCTCCCGACGAGGAGGGAACGACCTACTACGTGCGCGAACGCCACTACGGTGCGTTCAGACGGACGATCAACTTGCCCGAGGGCATCGACAAGGAAGACATCGCGGCGAACCTCGAGGACGGGCTGCTCGAGATTACGGTGGCGCGAGGGTGCGCGCGAGAAGACCCCGAGCGCATCGAGATCGGGGGGTTGCCCGGAGCGGAGTCGCCCTTGGAAATCCGCCGACCCGTTGACAAGGGGGGCGCCGGATGAAGGCCCGGGCGAGTGTCAGCCTGCTCCTTCTCCTTGTTGTCGTCGTCGCCGGATGCGGGGACGAGAACGAAGAGGCCGGCTCGGTTCAGCCGCAGGGCGGCGAATCGCAGCTCACGCTCGGCACGAAGAACTTCACCGAAGAATTCATCCTCGGCGAGCTCTACAAGCAGGCGCTCGCGGCGAAGGGCTACACGGTTGTGCTCCGGAAGGACATCGGGCCCACGGAGGTCATTGACAAACAACTCACGAGCGGCGCGATCGACGCCTATCCCGAGTACCTGGGGATCGCCCTCAGCGTGGCAGCGGGACGGGAAAACGCCGGGCACAGCGCTGCGGAGACATACCGGCTCGCGAAGGACTTCTACGCGCGACGCGGCCAGGCGCTCAGCGAGCCGACACCGTTCGAGAACGTCGATGCGATCGCGACAACTCAATTCTTCGCACAGCGGAGGGGGCTTCTCGGAATCCCCGACCTGCGCAAGCTGCGCAGCTTCACGCTTGGCGCCCGGGCGGAATTCGCGGGCCGCGTCCAGGGCCTGAAGGGACTGCAGGACGTCTACGGCCTGACCAACGCCAGGTTCAAGCCGATCCCGATCGGCGTGCAGTACCGGGCGCTAGACCAGGGCGAGGTCGAAGCCGCGAACGTCTTCACCACGGACGGGCAGCTCGCCTCCGGCGACTACAAGGTGCTAGAAGATCCCGATCGGCTGTTCGGCTTCCAGCACGTGGCGCTGGTCATCGACGAGGACAAGCTCGACCGGCTCGGGGGGGCCAGGTTCATGCGCGTCATCAACGACGTCAACCGTCGGCTCACGACGAGCGCGATGATCGACATGAACCGCGCCGTCGCGGTCGACAACCAGGACGAAGCGCTCGTCGCCGAGCGTTTTCTGACCGAGGTGGGGTTACTGCGCGCCCGGTAGGCAGATCGGCCACCGTTCATTACTCGAAAATACTTACGGGAATCGTTCACAAATCATCGCTTGAACTTATGCAGAGCTGAGAGCACACTCCGGCCTCCCGAGCCCGAAGGTGTAGGAGCCATGAGTGCCAGCAGTGAATACCTGACCGAACGCCTGACTATTCGTCCCGCGACACATACGGACCTCCCGGCGGTCGCCCGCCTGGCTGAGCTCGATTCCGGGCACGTTCCTCGGGGCCGCGTCCTTCTCGCCGAGCTCCGGGGAAGCGTGGTCGCGGGCATGTCGCTCGAGAGCGGGGCAGTGTTCGCCGATCCCTTCGTGTCCACCGCCGACGTCGTCAAGGACTTGCGAACCAAGGCGGCGCAGTTGGCACTCGCCGATGACCCCGAGATCCGACGCCGAGGAGGATCTCTCGTCGCGCGCGTGCGAGAGGTGCGTCGGCGTCGGCAGCCCGGCGGGCGAACCAGGAGTTAGGGACGTCCGCGGACTGAGAGTGTCTCCGTCTCCGCGTCCATCGCGGCGGCGGCCCACGCGAGGGCGTCGGCCACGGCCGCCAGGGCAGGACGAGGTGTGCTGGCTCGGCGCACGGCGATGAAGATGCGGCGGGCCAGCGGCTCCTCGGCCACCCTTCGCACGGCGAGCCCGGCGTGGCCGGCTGCCCCGAGGCCGGGAATCATCGCCACCGCGTGTCCGCTCGCCACGAGGCTCGAGAGCGTCCCCATGTTGTTTGCCCTGTAGTGAATCTCGGGCTCGAACCCGCCGAGGGTTCGGCACGCGCCGGCGACCATCTCGGCGAAGGCGGTGCCGGGTCGTGAGGTGGCCCAGCGTTCGGCGGCCAGGTCGGCAAGCGCAATCTCCGGACCACGAGCGAGAGAATGATCCTGCGGGACGGCGATCAGGATCGGGTCGTGAACGATGTCGCGCCGCTCGAGGGCGGGATCACGGGGGCGAGGCGCATGCTCGTACTCTTCGCCGATCGCAAGATCGAGCGCACCCTTGATGACGAGGGGCAGCGACTCCTCCGCCTCGGCCTCGAGGTACTCGACCGTCAGCGACGGGTGCTCGCGCGCAAGACGGGACAGCGCGAGGGGCAGTAGAGCGACTGCGATCGTCTGAAAGGATCCGACGCGCACGGTTCCACGCGGCTCTGCGTTCACGTGGGCGATCTCGGCCTCGGCGCGCTCCATGCGGGCCAGGAGGGCGCCCGTGTGGTCCACGAGAAGCAGCGCCGCCTCGGTCAGGCGCACGTTTCGGCCGACCCGCTCGAGCAGCTCCACACCTGCCTCCCGCTCCAGTTGTGAGAGCTGCTGGGAGACCGCCGACGGACTGTAAGAAAGGGCCTCGGCGACCGCAGCGATCGTCCCGCGCGCGTGGAGCTCGCGGAGGAGAAGGAGCCGGCGAAGATCCAGCAATGGTAAGCAGAGCTTAGGCAGAAACTCCGAATTCGTCGCTTGACACGAGGATTCTTCGGGGAGCCGGCCCAGCGCCCGGGCAGCCCAAGTTCGAGAGCGATCCCGGGCCGAGCCTTCCTGATGCTGCCCAACGCCAGCGAGGAGTACGGCACGGGGGGACCTGCCGACCTCCGCGCGCGCGATGTTTCGTTCGATGGAGGACGGGTCCCGCTGCGCTGGACCTAGGCCCTACAACCGCGCATCCCGTTCGTGTACCAGCCGCCAGGCCCGTACTCGCCAGCCGGCGCCGGTCAGCGCGGCCACCCTTCCGTGGCCGTGCGCGTCGAGATGGGTGGCCAGCGCCAAGAACGCCTCGGCGGTCGTGAAGGCGTCACCCTCGGCCTCGTGCGCGCGGTGGGTGGGAAGCCCGAGCGAGGCGGCCAGGTTGGCAAGCGAGGGCGCACCCGGGTCGCCCTTGCCGCGCGCGATGCTCAGCAGCCGCCAGAGCAGGGCGGTGTCGACGGTCGGGCGCGGAAGCCGGTGCGCGAGCGGGCCGCCGTGGCGCCGCAGAAACGCGCGCTCGACCTCGGCCACATGGGCCACCAGAACGCGGCGGCGCATCGCGTCCAGGAGCGGCGCGAGCGCCCGCTCGGGCGGCGGCGCGGCGGCCAGGTCCTGGGCCCGCAGGCCGTGAACTTCGATCGAGCGCGGCGAGGGGGGAGCCGCCGGCCTGACGAGCCCGCTGACGGCCCGGCCGGCGATGATGCGCCCTCCCTCGACGGGGACGGCAGCGAACGAGATCACCTCGTCCCGTCGCGGGTCGAGCCCGGTGGTCTCGACGTCGACCACGATGAACCGCGCCGCCCGCCAGGGAGTCCGCCAGGAGGCGAAAGTCACCGTGCGGACAGCCCGAGCTTCAGGGCGACGCCGCGCTGCACCCGCGCGACCGCGCGAAACGCCTCCTTCAGCGAGGAGCGCGTGAGCCGGGTGAGGCGCTCCGGGTCGATCAGATCGTCGGGGGGAAGGCCGGCCCGCAGGCGGGCCACGTGGTGCTCCATGCGAAGCGCATAGACGAGCTCGAACGCGTCACGGAGGACCGCCGCGTCGTCGGCCTCGAGCGTGCCCTCGGCCTCGGCGGCGTCGAGACGCGCCCGCGTCGACGCGGCGGTCACTCCCGCGGCCAGCCCGGCCCAGCGCGCGAGCGACTCGATCGGGATGAGGCCGCCGCGCTTGATGTCGAGCCTTCCCTTGCGCTCGCCGCTCGACTCGAGCACGAACTGCCGGAAAAAGCCCGTGGGGGGACGCTCGGCAAGGGCGGCGATGGCGAGCCGGCGCAGCGTGATGTCGCGCTGCGGGATGCGCGCGAAGGCGGCCGCGAGCCGGTCGGCCGCAGTGGTGGTGCCCCACACGGCTGCGCTCTCGACGACGACGCTCAGGAGCATCAGGCCCCGACCCCTGTCGGGATCCTCGAGCCACTCGTCGGCCGCGCGCTCCCATTCCATGATTGACCGCGCGAAGAGCGGGCTCGACGCGACCGCGCCGCGGCCGTCGGGGACCAGCCCGCTTGCCGACAGCCCGGCCAGCACCCGCCTGGCGAGGGCGAGCATCCTCTCCCGCGGACCCGGGTCGTCACCGCCTTCCCATGCCAAAGCGCAGTCGACGTCCGAGCCCGGAAAGGGCTCGCGGCGGCCGAAGCTGCCGAGGGCGAGCCAGGAGTAGGGCACGGGGGCAGGGCCGGCCTCCTCGTGCGCGATCTCGATCAGGCGGCGGACGATGGTGTCGTGGATGCTCGCGATCGTGCGGCTGATCACCGCCGCCGGCACGTCCGAGTCGTAGAGGGCAATCACGGTTCGCGGGAGCTCGCCCGCCGCCTCTGCGACGCCGGCGGCGTCCTTGCTGCGTGCGATCAGCGATCGCAGATGAAACGGGGCCCGCCGCTCGCTCGCCATCAGGTCCACGTCGTCGATCACGCCGATCAGCTGCCGGCGGGCCTCGAGCACCAGCAGGTGCCGCACGCCGAGATCGAGCATCTCGACTAGCGCCTCCGACGCCGTCGTGTCGGCGGTCACGCTTCGAGCCGGTGCCGTCATGACCTGCGAGAGCGGTGTCTCGGGGCCGGCGCCGGCGGCCACCACCCTGGTCCGCATGTCGTGATCGGTCACGATGCCGAGCGCGTCGCCCAGATCCGTGACCACGCAGGAGCGCGCCGTCTCCACCATGCGCCTGGCCGCCTCCTGAACGGGCATGTCTGGAGGGCAGACGAGCGCCGGCCCCCGGATGAGGTCGGCCACCACCCGCCCCGTCGTGGGCGGCGGTGCTGCGGGCTCGGGGTCCCCGAGCAGCCGCCCGTCGCGCATGAGCGACGCCGCGACATAGCGCACTGCCGCCGGTCGTTCGAGCACCGGCCGAATGGCGGCCTCCGGGATGCGGTAGACGAGCGTGTCCTCGGCAGCGCGCGCGATGAATCCCAGCGGGCTCTCCGCGAGCAACGAGGCGAAGCCGAACATCTCGCCCTCGCCCACCAAATCGAGCAGCCGGCCCTCGCTCAAGAGCTCCACCGCTCCACGCCTCACGACGTAGGCAAAGTCGGACGTGGCCTCGGCGCTCTCGAGGATGGGCGCCCGCGCAGCGTAGAACTCGATTTCGGCAGCGGCGGCGGCGCTGCGCAGCGTCTCCTCGTCGAGCGTGTCGAACGGAGGGTGTCGCTGGAGGAACTCCGCAATGTCGTGCATAGGGCGCTCTGGAAAGTCAGATATATCAGTCTTGACAGGCTTGCCGGCGCCTGGGATATTGCGGCACAGGACTCCGGACGGCAATGCCGACGCGCATGAGCCGTCCTTTACCCGGAGGAGGGTTCGCGACGCTGCGCGAGCTGACACGAGCGAGAGCATGGGCCCGTCTCGCGGCGATCGGTGCCGCTCTCGTGTTCGTCGGCACCGGCTGCGGCGACGACGAAACGGCAGCCGGGGAGAAGCCCGGCGAGGGCGAGACGATCAAGATCGCCGTCAACCCGTGGACGGGGTCGGCAGTCAACGCGAACGTCGCGAAGATCCTCCTCGAGCGCGAGCTCGGCTACAAGGTCGAGCTCGTCGACATCGACGAGAACAGCCAGTTCCCCGCGATCGCATCCGACAAGCTCGACGCCTCGCTCGAAGTCTGGCCCTCCGGCCACGCGGCGGACATCAACCGCTACATCGAGGGGCGGCGCGGCGGCCCGCTGCGCGACGGGCGCATCGTCGACGACGGCAAGCTGGGGATCATCGGCAACATCGGCTGGTGGATCCCCACCTACCTCCTGAAGGACCACCCCGAGCTGGCCCGGTGGCAAGGACTCAAGGGCAACGAGAACCTGGTGAACGGCGAGTTCCTCGCCGGCGACCCCACCTTCGTCTCCTACGACAAGGAGATCATCAAGAACCTCGGCCTCGATCTGAAGGTCGTCAACACCGGCTCGGAGCGCGCCCTGCTACGGGCGATCGACGAGGCCTACAACGCCAAGCGGCCGTTCCTCACCTACTTCTACACGCCGCATTGGGCGCACCGGAAGTACGACCTCACGGAGGTCCAGCTCCCGGCCTACGACGAGGAGTGCGAGGAGGCGGCCCGGGATCGGGACGGCGAGGGCTACGACTGCGACTACGCGAACGACGTCCTCTTCAAGATGGCCTGGTTGGGGCTGGAGGACAAGGCGCCGGAGGCGGCCAGCTTCCTGAAGAACTTCAACTACTCGACCGACGACCAGCAGGAGATCGCCTTCCAGGCCGACTCGCAGGGCGTGCCCATCCAGCAGGCGGCGGAGCAGTGGATCGACCAGAACCCGAACATCTGGCGGAAGTGGTTGTCGTGACGGACAGATATATCAGCCGCAGAGGGGAGATGGTCCGTGGCGACAGAAGCCGTTGACACCCACTCGGACGAGCTCGCCGAGTTCGGCTACAAGCAGGAGCTCGACCGCAGCATCGGGAAGTTCGCCAGCTTCGCGGCGGGCATCAGCTACATCTCGATCCTCACCGGCGTCTTCCAGCTCTTCTTCTTCGGCTTCGCGTTCGGCGGGCCGGCGTACTGGTGGACGTGGCCGATGGTCTTCGCCGGCCAGGTGATGGTTGCCCTGGTCTTCGCCGAGCTGGCCGCCAGCTGGCCGGTGGCCGGGTCGATCTACAACTGGGGCA
>Ga0081538_10002426_pt1 | contig 18272 bp, 20 predicted proteins | sample TabmetS5T2R1_FD_71022 | JGI IMG/M metagenome (GOLD analysis project Ga0081538, IMG submission 71022) | Tabebuia heterophylla rhizosphere microbial communities from the University of Puerto Rico - S5T2R1 | ecosystem: Host-associated > Plants > Roots > Rhizosphere ... | reverse complement strand
CGGCACGGCCGGCGCCGCCCGCAACGCCGGCACTGAGCGCGACCGCGCGGGCGAGACGACCCGACCTACTCCAGACCTCGGCGCTGCAACAGCACGGCCCCGGCCGCGAACGCGGCGCCGATCCAGGCGAGCATCGCCATGACGGCGAGTCCGGGCGCCAGCAGCTCGAGCTCGTCCCCCAGCCCGGCCTGCTCGGCCGAGATGCCCGCCGTCGCCGTCGGCAGCGACGTGAAGGGACCGAAGCGAGCGACCTCGGGAACCAGGGCGATCAGGGTTGTCTCGACGACAAAGCTGAACACCAGCAACCCGACGACCGCGACCAGCTGGTTGCGCACGAGCGCGCCGATTCCCACACCGAAAGCACCGAGAAGCGCCGCCACGAGCGCGTTGCGCGCCGCGAGATCCGCCAGCTCGCCGGCCTCCGGAGTCGGGAGGTCCCGGACGGTGAGGATGGCCAGGCCGAGGATCGTCACGGCAATCGAGATCAGCAGCGACATGAGGATCCCCGCTGCCGCGAAGGCAAGCGTCTTCGCGGTCAGGAAGCGCAGCCGGTCGGGCGCGGCGAGCAGCGAGCTCGTGATCGTGCGGTGTCGCCACTCCCCGCTGATCCCTACGACGGCCAGCACGAGGATGAAGAACCCGCTGACGTCCGAGGCGAACACGTCGATGAGCACGGACTCCTCCGTCGGCTCGCTCAGCAGGCCGACAAGCGCGGTGAGGAGAAGGGAGATCGCGACGGCGATGCCGGCCAGCGCGACAAACGTGCGGGTGGTGCGCAGCTTGATCAGCTCGGCGTGGAGTAGTGCGGTCATTTGTGGTCCTCCGTCAGTTCGAGAAAGGCGTCTTCCAGTGAGCGCGACTGCGCGCCGAGCTCGACCAGCGCCAGGCGATGCTCCGCCGCCACGGCCCCGACGACCTCCGGCGGCACTCCGCGCGCCAGCAGGACGCCGGAGCCGTCCGACTCCAGGGTGATGCCCCGTCCGCGCAACAGCGCGGCGAGCCGGTCGCCGTCGGCGGCCCGCACCCGGGTGACGGGTCCCCGTGCTCCGTTGTTGGATGCGCCGAGCACCTGCCCGAGCGGGCCGCTCGCCCGGAGGACGCCGTGCGAGATCACGACGATGTCGTCGACGCTCTGGGCCACCTCCGAGAGGAGGTGGCTCGATACGAGCACGGCCCGCCCTCGCGCGGCCTGCGAGCGAAGCATGTCGCGCATCCAGCGGATGCCCGGCGGGTCGAGGCCGTTGGCCGGCTCGTCGAGGATCAGCACCTCGGGGTCGCCGAGCAGCGCCGCCGCAATCGCAAGGCGCTGGCGCATGCCCATCGAGTAGCCCTTCACACGCCGGTCGGCGGCGGCAGGGCCGAGCTCGACCTGCTCGAGCACCTCGTCCACGCGCCCGGTCGGATGTCGGCCTGCGGTGGCGAGCACTCGCAGGTGGTTGCGGCCGGTGCGGCCGGGATGGAAGCTCGCGTCCTCGAGCACGACGCCGACTTGGGCGCTCGGGTGGGGGAGATCCTCATAGCGATGGCCGTAGATGAGCCCGGCGCCGGCGTCCGGCCGGATGAGGCCGAGCAGCATCCGCAGGGTCGTGCTCTTCCCGGCGCCGTTCGGGCCGAGGAAGCCGGTCACCCGGCCGGCCTCGACCGCGAACGACAGGTCGGTGACGGCATGTACCTTGCCGAAGCGCTTGGTGAGGCCCTGAATCTCAATTGCAGCCATGGTCAGTCCTCCTTCGTCTTACGCTCTCGGTCACGCTTGCGGCGCTTTTCCAGCTCGCCGAGCGCAACGAGGACCCCCGCCAGGATCGGCCCCCAGAACTTCGCGGTCCCGACGATCGCTGCCAGCCACCCCGGAACCGAGAGGTCCGGCCGGGGAAGTTCCGGCACGTCGAGGTTTGGCATCGGGAGGTCCGGTAGCGGCAGGAACCTGACGGCCAGGCCGACCCCGACCACAGCCAGCAGCGCTTGGCCGGCGCCCTTCGCCACGTGGCGCGCGGCGTAGAGGCGGGGCCGCTCGCGCTCCAGCTTGGCGAGCCGCTCGTTTGCGTTGTCAACCATGCCCGTGACGCTACGCCGGGCGTCCGGGGCCGACATCGGGCGCGAGTATGGGGTTCCGGCTCCTACTTCAGGATGAGCGCGGGCGCACCAGCCCGACGTCGTAGGCGAACACCACGGCCTGGACGCGGTCGCGCAGGCCGAGCTTTCGCAACACCGCTGAGACGTGGGTCTTCACGGTCGCCTCCGTCAGATGGAGGCGTGCGGCGATCTCCGCGTTCGAGAGAGCCAGCGCGACGAACCGAAGCACCTCCACCTCGCGCTCCGTCAGCTCGCCGAGATCAGGTGACGGAGCGGCGCTGTCGGGGAGGGTGCCGGCAAAGCGGTCGAGCAGGCGCCGGGTGACCGTCGGGGCGAGCAGCGCATCGCCGCGGGCGACGACCCGGATGGCCTCCACCAGATCGGGGGGCCGGACATCCTTCAGCATGAATCCGCTCGCGCCTGCACGCAGCGCGGCGAACACGTACTCGTCCAGGTCGTAGGTGGTCAGCATGATGATGCGCGCCCGGCTGCCCGAGGCGGCCATTCGGCGCGTTGCCTCGATGCCGTCCATGGTCGGCATGCGCACGTCCATCAGGACCACGTCGGGCTGGAGCCTGTCGGCGAGCGCGACGGCCTCCTCCCCGTCGCCGGCCTCTCCCACCACCTCCATGTCCTCCCTGGCGTCGAGGATCATGCGGAAGCCTCCGCGGACGAGCGCCTGGTCGTCCGCGATCAGCACGCGTACGCTCAACGCGCCGGCTCCAAGGGCAGCCGGGCGTGCACGCGATAGCCGCCGCCCGGCAGGGGCCCGGCCTCGAGGGTGCCGCCGAGCAGGGCAGCGCGTTCACGCATCCCCGCGATCCCGTGGCCGCTGCCGTTCGCTCCGCCGCTCTGCGTGGAGCGCCCGTCGTCGCGCACGTCGAGCTCGACGGCGTCGGGGCCGTATCGCACCGTGACCTCGGCGCGGGTTGCGCGGGCGTGGCGAACTGTGTTGGTCAGGGCCTCCTGGACAATGCGGTACGCGGACACGTCGACGCCGGCCGGCAGCGTGGTCGCCGGCCCCTCGCGGCGCACCACCACCGTGAGGCCGCCGGCGCGCAGAGGCTCAGCGAGCTCGTCCAGGCGGTCGAGACCGGGCTGCGGGCCGCTCGGTTCGTCCAAGCCGGGCCGCACGGCGCTCAGCAGCCGCCGCAGCTCCGCGAGCGCGTCGCGTCCGGCGCGCTCGATCGACCGTAGCGCCGCCCGGGCCTGGTCCGGGCGGCTGTCGAAGACGTCCTCCGCGGCGCTCGCCTGCACGACGATCATGGAAACGCTGTGGGCGATCACGTCGTGCAGCTCGCGGGCGATGCGGGCCTGCTCCTCACCGACCGCGCGGCGCGTCGCCTCGTGGATGGCAGCCCGCCGGTTGCGTGCCGCCTCGGCCAAGGCCCAGACGCCCACGCCCACCACCATTGCGAATCCGGTGTCGGCCACCGGGTCGTCCACGTCGGCTATGAGGAGGTTGAGGGCCGCGAGGGCCTCGAGTGCGAGTAGCCCGAGCAATGACACACGCGGCGGGCGAGCAACCGCCAGCGACCACATCGCGAAGTAGCCTGCGACCGGCAGCACGGTCTCCGGCGCGAGGAGCAGCGTCCCGAGCCCGCCGACCACGGCCACCGCCATGACCGCCTCGGGACGCGTGTGACGCCAACGCAGGGCCGCGCCCTGAACCACGCCAAGGACAACGCCGAGGATCACGAGCGGGGCGGCGAGCCCCTCGGACGACTCGTCCACGACGACCAGCGCCAGGAATAGCCCTACGAGCCAAGGGATCGCTATGTCGGCCGCTCGGGCGAGTACGCGGCGAGCTGAGCTACGCATCGGGTCGATCGTGCCGGATCGCGGGCGCCCGCGCATCCGTCTGGGGTATGAGGCGCCGTGCGCCCCGGCGGCCGCGAAGGACGAACGCAGGACGAACGTCGGCCGCGGGAAATGCCCGCAATGACCGCGCAGCAGTTGGCGGGGTCAGCCGGCCCGCGCCGGCTCGCGCTCGGCCCCGTCGCCGCCCGCCTCGGCGGGCTCGCGCTCGCCGGCGGGGTCGGCCTCGGCGCGCTCTTCCTCCGACTCGCCCTTGGGCGGCTCCTTCGCCCAGTCCTCGTCGAAGTCCACGCGCCACTTGCCTTCGTCGTCCTGCTCGAGCTTCAGCTTGGCGCGGAACGTGCGGCCGGAGCGGCTGCGGAAGCCGGTCACGGGCTTTGCAGTGCGCCCCACGCCCGGATCCTCGCCCGCCTCGCGGGAGGCCCGCAGCGACTCGATCAGCTCCTTGGCCACCGCCACCGGGAGCGACTTGCCGGCCTTGCGCTTCCAGATCACGAAGCCGCAGCCCGGGTCCTCCCTCGACCAGCAGGAGTAGCCCTTGCGATTCTCGGTGATCTCGCGCCCGCAGATCGGACATGGGCCCAGCTTGGCCCGCTCGATCCGCACGCCCTTGAGCTTGTCGAGCTCTTGGACGGTCTCAGTCGTGAAGTTCGCGATGTCGTGCATGAAGGCGGGGCGGGTGTCCTCACCGTGCTCGATCTGGCTGAGGCGATGCTCCCAGTTCCCGGTCAGCTCGGGCGAGGTGAGCGGATGGCCGTTCAGCAGCCGGATGACCTGGATCCCCTTCTCGGTGGCCACAAGAGCGCGGCCCTCGCGCTCGATGTAGCCGACGTCGACGAGGCGCTCGATGATGGATGCGCGGGTCGCGGGCGTGCCGATCCCCGAATCCTTCATCGCCTCGCGCAGCTCGGCGTCCTCGACCTCCTTGCCGGCCGTCTCCATCGCGCCCAGAAGCGAGGCGTCGGTGAAGCGCCGCGGCGGCTGGGTCTCCTTGCGCAGGAACTCGACCGAGCGCGTGTCCACCCGCTCGCCCTGCTCGAGCCTCGGCAGCAGCTGGTCCCCGCCCGAATCGTCGTCCGGGCGCTCGGGAGCGGCCTCCTCGCCGTACACCGCCTTCCAGCCGGGCTCGATGAGCCGCCGGCCGCTCGTGCGGAAGATGTTCTCCCTGACCGTCGTCTCGACGCGAGTGCGCTCGTACACGGCCTCCGGATGGAAGACGGCCAGGAAGCGCTTCGCGACGAGGTCATAGATCTTCAGCTCGTCCTGGCCCATCCGGCCGAGGTTGTGCTCGGAGCGGGTCGGGATGATCGCGTGGTGGTCCTCGACCTTCTTGTCGTTCACGACCCTCTGCAGCGGCAGGCGCTCGAGCGAGGTCACGTACTGGGCGCCCTTCGCGTAGGCGGCGTTGTGGCCCACCAGCGCGGCGGTGGGCTTGATCTCGGCGACCATGTCGCCGGTGAGGAAGCGCGAGTTGGTGCGCGGGTAGGTGAGCGCCTTGTGCTCCTCGTAGAGGCGCTGGGCCGCCGCGAGCGTGCGGCGGGCGGAGAACCCGTAGAACGTGTTCGCGTGACGCTGGAGCGACGTGAGGTCGTAGAGGAGCTGCGGCCGCTCGCGCTCTTCCTTCTTCTCCAGCTTGGTGATCTCGCCGGGCTGCCCTGTGCAAGCGTCGACTATCGCCTTCGCCTCGTCCTCGGTCCCGAGGCGCTTGCCGCCGAGGTAGCGGCCGAGGTAGTTGCGGTCGCCGCTGGCAGCAAAGCGCGCCTCGACCAGCCAGTACGGCTCCGGCTTGAAGTTCCTGATCTCCTCCTCGCGCCGGGCGACGAGCGCCAGCGTGGGGGTCTGGACGCGGCCGAGTGAGACCGCGCCGTCGAACGCCGCCCGCAGCCGGATCGACGCCGCCCGCGTGGCGTTCATCCCCACCACCCAGTCAGCTTCCGAGCGCGAGCGCGCGGCGGCCTCCAGCGACTTCATCTCCTCGCCCGGGCGCAGGTGCTCGAACGCCTCCCCGATGGCACGCTTCGTCATCGACGAGAGCCACAGGCGCTCCACCGGCTTCTTCACCGGGGCCGTCTCGTACAAGTAGGCGAAGATCAGCTCGCCCTCGCGGCCGGCGTCGCACGCGTTCACGATCAGGTCGATCTCCTCGTCGGCCATGAGCTTGTGGATCGCGTTGAGCTGTTTCTCCGCGCGGCCGTCGTTCGGCACCAGCTTGAAGTCGTCCGGCAGGATCGGCAGGTCGGCGAAGCGCCACTTCTTGAGCTTCGGGTCGTAGGCGTCCGGCTCGGCCAGGCCCACCAGGTGACCCACCGCCCAGGTGACCACGTAGTCGTCCCCGACCAGGTGCGTCTTGTCCTTCGACTGCTTGAAGGATCCCGGAAGCGCGCCCGCCAGATCGCGCGCGACGGATGGCTTCTCAGCGATGACTAGGGTCTTGCCCATCTCTCTCCACGATACGCAGATAGGGAGCCATACGACCACCGGTTGGTGGCTCGAAGAGGCAGGAAGGGTAGAGGCTCATCCGGCGCTCGAGGGGTCGGTTGACGCCGATGTGGTGGTGATCGGAGGCGGTTATACGGGCATGTGGGCCGCCTGGCACCTGCTCGCGTCCGGTGCCCGTGTGGCGCTGCTGGAGGCCGGAATCTGCGGCCATGGGCCGAGCGGGCGCAACGGCGGTTTCTGCGAGTCGATGTGGATGAGCGCGCCAACCCTGCGCGAGCGCTTCGGCGACGGCCCCGCCCGCGAGCTGCTCGATGCCTCGAGTGAGACCGTTGGGGCCATCGGAGCCTGGTGTGATGCCGAGGGGGTGGATGCCTGGTTCGATCAATCGGGCTACCTCTGCGTGTCGACGGCGCCGGCGTTCGACGAGGTGGGGACCCGGGCCTCACGCGCGGCTGCTGCCCTCGGCGCTCCCGATCGGGTCGCCCCGCTCTCCGCCGACGACGTCCGGGCGCGCTGCGCCTCCCCCGCGTTCCGCGGAGGTGTCCTCATTCCCGACTTCGCCACCGTCCAGCCGGCGAGGCTGGCGCTCGGGCTGCGGCGGCGGCTGGTGGACCGCGGCGCGCTCGTGTTCGAGGGTACGCGTGTGCGCGCGCTGCGAGGAGGCCCGGGTGGGGTCGGCGCCGTCACCGAATCCGGCAGCGTGCAGGCGCGCGCGGCGGTATTGGCCGTCGGACCCGGGGCGCGCCGCCTGCGGGAGCTGCGAACTCGGCTCTCCGTGACCTCGTCCCACATCGTGCTTACCGAGCCCGTGCCCGATCTGCTGGCGGAGCTCGGCTGGACCGGGGGCGAATGCATCACGGACGGACGCACCCTGATCCACTACTTCCGGACGACCCGCGACGGGCGCATCGCCTTCGGCTGGGGGGGCGGGCGGGTCGCGTACGGGGCCCGCGTGAACGGCCGGGTGGAGCTGGACGCCGACGTCGCGAGCGACGTCCGTCGCCACCTGCTGCGGATCTTCCCCGCCCTGGCGGACCGCCGGATCACGCACGCCTGGGGCGGTCCGATAGACGTATCGCCCAGCCACGTCCCGCAAATCGGCACGCTGCCGGGAGCGCCGGTCCACTTCGCGTTCGGCTACACGGGCAACGGTGTCGGCCCATCTCACCTGTCCGGACGAATCCTCGCCTCGCTGGCCGTCGACCGACGCGACACCTGGACCCGCCTCCCGATCGTCGACTCCAGCCCGGGAGCGTTCGTTCCGCCGGAGCCGCTCGCATGGCTGGGCGGGTCTGTCGTGCGTTCAGCGCTCGTGCATCGCGAGCGGGTGGAAGAGGAGGGCGGCCGCGCGGATCCGCTCACCCGGGCCATCTGCGCCGCGCCCAGGCTGTTCGGGATGCACTTGGCGCGCTGAGCCTGAGCCTGCCTAAGAGACGAATGTCACACATCGCGCCCGGCGGCCGGGTGTAGGTTCGCCGCCGGTGGACCGTAATTCGGTCGCGGCTGGTCGGTTGGAACGGCGATGGCAAGCGTCGCTCATGGGCTCGTTCCGCCACTCCAGACAGCCACTCGGAGGACTTCCGTGAGCCGCTCGGCCGCGGCCCCGGCAGCCGCGGCCGACGAGCCCCGCCTCGCTCAGCGGGCCGCCGCGGGCGACGGCGACGCCTTCGCCGAGCTATACGGACGCTACGAGCAGCGGGTCTTCAACCTCTGCTACCGCATCCTGGGAACCCAGGACGACGCCGCCGACGCGACGCAGGAGGCATTCGCAGGCGTCTTCAAGCGGCTGCCGAAGCTCCAGGGGCGCGACCTCGCGTTCGGCTCATACGTCTTCACGTCGGCGCGCAACGCCTGCTACGACCTGATCGAGCGGCAAAAGCGGGCGGAGCCGAGCGATCAGATCCCCGAGTCGTCGATTCCCGTCGGAGGCGGCGTCGGCGGCGGCGGGTTCGGATTCGACCCCGGCGACCCGGAGGACGACCCCGAGCGGCGCCTGCTGCTCGCCGCGGGCCAGGAGGAGATTCGCGCGGCCAACGCGACGCTTCCCGAGCGCCAACGCGAGGTTCTTGCGCTGCGCGAGCTCGAGGACCTCTCGTACGACGAGATCGCGGAGATCATGGAGATGAACCGCAACTCCGTGGCTCAGCTGATCTCGCGTGCGCGCATCAGCCTGCGCGACGCCCTGCGGGGCACCGCGCTCGCCTCGATCGCGACCTCCTCGCCCGACTGCGAGCGCGCTGTGGCCCTGCTTGCCGCCAAGCAGGATCGTCAGAGGGCCGCCGAGGGCGATTGGCTCGCCGGGCACCTGATCGAATGCGAGACCTGCCGGCTGAGCCGGGAGGCCATGGAGGAGGCCGGCGTCTCGTACCGCGCGTGGCTGCCGATCGCCGCGGCTCCGCTGCTCTTCCGCGAGACGATGGCCGAGGCGGCCGAGGCCGCGGGCAAGGACTGGAGCGACGTGATCGAGCGGCGCGAGGCCGGCGGCGGCGCCGCCGCGAGCGCCGGCGCCGGATCCGCCCCGAGCGCGCTTGCCTCCGCGCTCCGCCGTCGCCGGCGGGCCATCGCGCTGATCGGGGCCGTCGCCCTGGTTCTGGTCGTCGTCGTGTTCGCGGGCGCGACCGGCGACGCCCCTCCTGCTGACGAGCCCGTGCCGGTGGCCGACGAGGTGCCGGCGGCTCCGGCGGCGAAGCCCGACGAGCCTAAGGCGAAGCCGGACGAGCCGAAGCGGAAGCCGGACGGCGACGAGCAATCCCCGCCGGCCGCCGGCGATCCCGCCGAGCCCGCAACCGGAGACGAGCAGCCCGACGAGCCCGATTCCCCGTCCGGGGGCTCGGATGCGCCGCCCGCAGCGAACGCGCCGACCGAGCAGACGGATCGCGGCGCGCGCCGGCCTCGCCCCGAGAGCCGCGGCCGGAACCCCGGCACTCGCGACGGGACCGAGTCTCCCGCGAGCGATCCGACGCCGCCGGAGCCGCCCCCTACCGAGCAACCGCCTCCCGAGCACCCGCCGACCGCGCCCCCACCCGAGCAGCCGCCCCCGGAGCAGCCGCCCACAGAGCAGCCGCCGCGCGACCCGCCGTCGTCAGAGCCGACCGGCTGCCGCGACGCCAACGGGCTTCCGATCCCCTGTCCCCCTAGCCGTCCCCCGCAGCCGCCGCCGCGCCTGGCGCCACCGCCGCGGCAGCCCTAGCGCACCGCGCCCGCCAGAGGGACGGTCCCGGCGGGCGCGCACTTCCACTGTACCTCCGATGCCTTCGCCCGGCCCGTGGTTCAGCCGGGCTCAGTAGTAGCCGGACGGATCGAAGCCACGTCCGCGGTCGGCGCCGCGGCAGCTCCCGCGGCGGTCCTCCCGCCGGAACGGGAGCCGCACGATCACCTGCGCCTCGTTGTTGTCCTCGTTGGCCTCGTAGACGCCGTTCCCGGGATCGGCGATGTGGACATACGCGAAGCAGCCGTGGAGCCCGGTCACGTCGATCCACTGCTCCGGATACGCGGGCGGGTACACGTCCGCCCAGCCGGGCGAGGTCCCGAGCCTGACCCGCTGCCGGTCCGGATCGGTGCTGCAGGCGGGGTAGACCTCCCGGCGCGGCGAGCGCCGGAGCTTCGGACGCGTGTGAGTCAGGTCGCGCAGGCAGTAGGAGACCTTTGGTCCCTTCCTCACCATTCGGGTGCGCCGACCTTCGTCGTCGACCCGCCACAGCTCGAAGCTGGCCGCGTTGTAGTACTTCCACCAGTAGCGCTGCTGGTGGGCGAACTTGAACTCGAGGCGTGCTCCGGTGTTCACGTCTATCCGCCCGCCGTTCCGCGCGTAGATGCGCTGGTAGGCCCGCATGAAGCGCGGCCCAATGCGCACGCCGTGCAGCTCGACGGGCCCGAGACCGATGCTGTCGATCACGTTGCCGGCCCGGAGCACTGTGTGACCCGCCTTCGTGAGCCGGTCGGTGTACAAGCCGTACGGCCGCCGCATCACCAGGTCGGGGCAGCGCAGCTGCGCGGCCTCAGGGGCGATGCAGGGGTTCTGGTCGAGCTGCTCGCCCGGCGGCGGCTGCTGAAAGCCGGCCGTGCCGGCCGCGATCGCGGCAAGCAGCACAATCTGGATGGCACGCACCGCACGGATTTGTAGCGGCTGACTTGGCTGGACCGCTCAGTCTCGTCTAGACACAGGAGGAACGAAACCAGTGCATCAGCGGTGCATCAGGTTTCGGGGTCGTCCTCAGGCTCAATCTCCACCGCCGCTATCTGCCCGCCTGTCTGCCCGCCGAACTCCACGCCTCCGAGGCGCCGTAACTCGCGGCGGAACTCATCAAGGGGCGCATCGTCCTTGAAGCCGACCAGCACCAAGACGTTGCACGCGTCATAGTCTTCGGGTCGCGCCACGAAGAATTCCATGCTCTGACTTACGGTGAGCTTCCCTTCCGAGAGTTCCGAGACGAATTCGGCGTCCTCGCGGCGGAGTTCCTCCTCCCACTTCTCATCATCGTTCATCACGCCACACCCCTCAACGGAATTCCGTTGTCCTCATACGTCGTTCTCCTCAACAACCAGATCACCGCGTCTCACCCTCTCCCCGATCGCCTTCGCGGCGGCCTGAGCAGCGGCATCGGTCGCGCCTTCACTGATGGCCCATTCCACGGTGTTACCGATCCGTGCCAAGGCCAGATACTCACCGGGAATTAGCGCCAGGACCCCGCCTAGCTTGTCCTGCTCGTCGGCGGACAGCGGCCTCACGGTGATCCCGATTTCGTAGCGATTCCTCATTGCCATTCCCCCGCGCCGAGCGCTTTCATGCAGCAGCACCGCCGTCATCTCGGCCTATCTCGCCACCCGTCGACTGGCCCACCTCACACAGCAACTCACCACCGAGTCGCTCGATCTCGTGATAGATGTTCGGGGGCTGTTGCTTGAAGCCGACTAGCAGCACGTAACCGCAGTCAGAGGGAATGGACTCAACCATGAGTTCACCCAACTGTGACTTCATATCGTCAGGTCTCATAGCCACTCCTGCTACCGCTGACGGGGACGAGTCCCCAGTTTGATCTCGAGCCGCCAAATCAGCCGCCAGGGGTAGTACCGCCACCAGGGCATCCGTCCGATCGCGCCGCCTGTGCGGGTTTCGGCGTGGATGCCTGGGTGCTCGACCACTACGCCCCGGAGTGCCACTGTTGTTCGAGCACGACAGCCCCGAGTGCCTCGAACTTAGGGATCAAAGGGCTCGGATCTTCCTTGAACCCGAATGTCACGGTGTTGGGATGCTCGCCGTATAACACGACCGCCCCGAGGGCCTCGAACTTAGGGATCAAAGGGCTCGGATCTTCCTTGAACCGGAACGTTACGGAGCATGGATGCTCGCCGCACCGCTTTGCCAACCGCTCTTGATATGCCGCCAGCTCTAAGTACTTCACCGAGCGGGCGACCGGGAGCGTCGGCCTCCCGAGTCTCGTCGTTCATTAGAAGATCGCCACCACGAACAAGTACACCGAGAAGGCGATGCAGGCCAGCACTACCCAGACGATCACTCTGGCCCACAGGGGCAGATCGCGGAGGGCGGGCAGGCTGCTACTACGGGGTTCGTTCAAGGCGTGGCTCTTTTCCGGCGAACTTGTGCCGGAGCTGCTCCATCAGCTTAATTGCCTGCCGACGCTCCGGGTCCGCGAGGTTGAGCGCAATGTCCTCGGCCCGGAGTGCAGCAGAAGTGCATCGGGTTTCTGGCCGCTTCTGGCCTCAGCCGGATTGAAACCTCCCCGCAAATTACCTGCATACGGCCACCCCGACGAGAGTTGTAGCGACTACCTTCGACGCCATGCGCGTTCTCGCTATCGACGGCGGCGGCATCCGCGGCATCATTCCGGCGCTGGTGCTGGAGGAGATCGAGCGCCGGGCCGGGCGCCGGGTCTTTGAGCTCTTCGACCTGATCGCCGGGACTTCCACCGGCGGCATCATCGCCTGCGCCCTGTGTGCGCCCGAGCCGCTCCCGGCCTCACAGGTCGTGGCCCTTTACGAAGAGGAAGGCCCCGAGATCTTCTCGCGCTCGATCTTCCAGCGGATCAAGAGCGCCGACGGGCTCCTCGACGAGAAGTACGACTCGGATGCCCTCGACGCCACACTCTCCCGCTTCCTGGCTGACAAGCTGCTGAGCCAGACCCGCCCGGACCTCATCGTGCCCGCCTACGACACCGCGCGGCCGGGCCCGTACTTCTTCAAGACGATGAAGGCGCGCGCGAGCTCCGACGAGGACTTCCCCTTGGCCGTAGTGGCACGCGCCACATCCGCCGCCCCGACCTACTTCGAGCCGTCCGAGGTGGACGTCCGCGCGCTCATCGACGGCGGCGTATTCGCGGTCAACCCGGCGATGTCGGCCTTCGCCGAGGTGCTGCGCTTCCAGCCCGGCGCAGAGGTCGTGCTGCTCTCGCTCGGCACCGGTGAGCGCACTACCCGGCGCAGCTTCGACCAGATCAAGGACTGGGGCATCCTCGAGTGGGCGCGGCCGTTGCTCGACGTGGTATTCGACGGAATCTCGGAGGCCGTCGACTATCAGCTCCGCCACGCGCTCGGAGAGGGCCGCTACTGGCGCTTCCAGGTCGAGCTCACACGCGCGAGCGACGAGCTCGACGACGCCACCGAGGAGAACATCGCCGGGCTGCGGGCGCAGGCGGAGGAGCTGATCGCCGCGCGGAGCGCGGACCTGGACACCGTGATAGGTCTGCTGTAGGTCGAGCCGGGCCGGGGCTGGGTAAGGCGGCCGAGCACCGGAGCGTGCTGCATTTTGGTTGCAGGACAACCACTAGTCGGCACAGTAGGGCCGGCGGCGACCCGGACCGGCCTCCTTACCCAGCCCGATCTCGGCCGGCGCAGCGGACCCGAACGAGCTCAGCGCGCGCAGGGACCGGTATCGACCGGGCCGCCCGCGCGCCCGAGCGCATTGCGCACGATCGAGTCGGGCACGCCGAAGCCGGTCCGGCCGCCGTCCGAGACCGACGCCGCGAAGATGGTCGTTACCACGCGGCCGGAGGCATCGACCATCGGCCCCCCAGAGTTGCCCGAGCGGACGAGCCCCCGCAGCGAGGTGATGGAGCGCCGCACGGGCCCGCGCCCGTAGGCGTCCTGGCTGATCACGGCGGAGGTCTGCCCCAGCCGGCCCGCCCGTACGTCGTAGGGGCCGTTCTCCGGGAAGCCGAGGATCGCCGCCGACGCCCCCTCCGACGCGGCAACGTTGAGACGGAGCGCCCGGACGCCCCCGGCGCCGGGAACCCGCAGGATCGCGAGGTCGTTGCGCGCGTCGAACCAGATCGCCTGGGCGTCAAGGCGCGGCCCCTCGCCCCTCACCTGCACCGTCGTGTCGTCCTGACCGGCCACGACGTGGGCGTTCGTCACGACGACGCCGTCGCCGGCGATCCAGCCGCTGCCCTGCACGCCGAGCCCGCAGGCGGTGCCGAGCACCTTGACGACGCTCTCCCCCGCGCGCTCCACGTCCGGATCGCGGGCGATCGCCGCGGTCGGCGGCGGGACGTCCGGCGCCGGGCCCGCGACCTGCGGGAAGGGATCGAAGCGGGCGAGCGCCTGCAGGATCGGGCCCGACGGCGGGAGCCGCTCGTTGAGCTCCTGGAGGATCGCCGAGCGTTGGATCGGCTCCCGCAGCTCGCTTGCCCCGGGAGTGTGGAGCGCGACCGCCCCGCCGATCCACACGAGACCGAGCGCGAGAGCGCCGATGAGTGCCGCACCGCCGACGCCGTCGAGGATGCCAAGGCGGCTGCCCAGCCGGTGGCGGAGCCGGAAGCCGAGCAGCTCAAGGCCGGCGGCGAGGATGCCCCCGAACGCCAGCGCACCGACAAGCGCCGCCAGCGGAGCGTACGGCGAGCTCGAGCCCTCCTCCAGCAGCAACGGGCCGATCCGCGAGCCGAGGAACGCCCCGCCGGCGAAGCCGGCAAGCGACAGCGCACCGACGATCAGACCCTGGGCGTAACCCCAGAGAGCCATCAGCGCCGCAAACGCCACGATGAACCAGTCGAGCGGGGTCACGCGCCCAAAGCAGCGTAATAGCGGCGCACTCGAGTCAGCTCCGGCCGTCGGGGTTACCATCGACAGCGCCCCCCGTGATCGACCTCAGCAGCGAGCGCCGCAGGCGCCTCACGCACCGCGCGCTCCCCGCCATCGGGGGGCTGGCTGCGCTTGCGCTGGCCGCGGGCGCCATCGTCGGGTCATTCGCCGCGTCGGCCGACGAGCGCGCCGCCGGCGACTTCGCCGAAGCTTGGGAGCGCAGTGACGAGCGCGCGATGTACGCGCTTCTGAGCGGCCCGGCTCGATCGACCTATCCGTTCGAGCGCTTCCGCCGCGCGTACCGGCGCGCGGCGGACACGGCGACGCTCGTCGCCATCGCCGCCGGCGACCCCGACGGCACGCGGGACGGCTCGATAGTGGTGCCGATGACCTTGCGCACGCGGGTGTTCGGCCGGCAGCGCGGCGAGCTGCTGGTTCCGGTCGAGGACGAGCGGATCGAGTGGGAGCCGCGGCTCGTCTTCCCCGAGCTGCGCGAGGGCGAGCGCCTGCGCCGCGAAAGCGTCCCGCCCGAGCGCGCCACGCTTCTATCGCGCAACGGGAGGGTGCTTGCCGAGGGCCCGGCCGAGGCGCGCAGCTCGCCCCTCGTGGGCATCGCCGACTCGATCGCCGGCAGCATGGAGCCTGAGGAGACGAGGGCGGAGCGCGAGGCGCTCTATGCCCGCGGATTCCCGCGCGACTGGCCCGTGGGGCAGAGCGGACTGGAGCAGGCGTTCGAGGATCGGCTGGCGGGGCGGCCCGGAGGTGAGCTTCTCGCCGGCCGCCGGCCGCTCGCTCGGGCACGCCCGCGCGAGGCGCCGGCAGTGCGCACGACCATCGACCCGCGCATCCAGGAGGCCGCGGTGATCGCGCTCGCGGGCCGGTTCGGCGGGGTCGCGGCGCTCGACCCGCTGGACGGCGACATCCTGGCTCTGGCCGGCATCGCGTTCTCGGCGCCGCAGCCGCCCGGCTCGACGTTCAAGATCGTTACGACGACGGCCGCGCTGGAGGCGGGCATAGTGAAGCCCACCGACGAGTTCCCGGTCGAGACGTCGGCCACCATCGACGGGGTGCAGCTCGAGAACGCCAACGGGGAGTCCTGCGGGGGCAGCTTCCGGAACAGCTTCGCCCACTCGTGCAACTCCGTGTTCGCGCCGCTCGGGGTGCAGATCGGCGCCGAGCGGTTGGTCGACGCGGCTGAGCGCTTCGGCTGGAACGCGAAGCCGTCGATCCCCGGGGAGGTGGCCAGCACGCTGCCGCCGGCCGCGGAGATCCGCACTCCCCTCGAGGTCGGCTCCACCGCAATCGGCCAGGGCAAGGTGCTCGCCACCCCACTCCGGCTGGCCTCGGCCGCGCAGGTGATCGCTGCCCACGGAGTGCGCTACGAGCCCACGCTCGACGCCGAAGAGCGCGTCGAGGGCGTGCGGGTGACCACGCCGAGGGTCGCCCGCACGATCAGGTCGCTGATGGTCGACGTCGTCGCCTACGGCACGGGCACGGCGGCCGCCGTCACGGGAGTGAAGGTGGCCGGCAAGACCGGCACCGCGGAGCTCGAGGACACCCGCGGGCCGAACGCCGACACGACGGCGCAGGACGAGTCGAACACCGACGCCTGGTTCGCCGCGTTCGCCCCTGCGACGCGCCCGCGCATCGCGGTCGGAGTCATGTTCGTACGGGCCGGAGCGGGCGGCGCGACCGCGGCGCCCGCGGCACGAGTGGTTCTGGAGGAAGGGCTGAAGCGGCGGCGCTAAACGCGCGACCTAGATGTCGAGCTCGTAGGTGAGCTTCTCGTCGCCCTCGCCCTCGATCTCGAGCTCCAGCGGACGGTTCTCCGTGTCCTGGAGCGGCAGCTTGAACAACAGCATCGAAGCGGCCTGCGGACCCAGCTGCGCCAGGCTGCCGGCCGCGGGAATGCACTCCTTGGAGCCGAGCACCCGCGGCTCGTAGGCGATGATGCTGCCGGCCTCCGACTGCTCGGGCTCGAACTCGTTCCCCTGGTTGTCGACGACCTTGAACCTGTCGGTGGTGGCGCGCCGCTCGTTCGAGTTGTTGCAGGCCTGCACGAAGACGCCGTAGAGGACCTCGTCCGGGGCGGGCTCGGGCCCGGTGTAGTAGGTGTCGTCCGGAGGGATCGCCGGGTTCAGCTGGCGGGTGATGAAGACGTTGTAGTCGATCCCGTCGAGTCCGAGGGCAAGGCCCTCGCTGGCCGGCTCGTCAACGCCCGGCTCGTCCTCGTTTCCACAGGCCGCGACACCGACGACAAGCCCGAGCACGCAGGCCACGACGGCGAGTCGGCGCAGCAAAACTTCCATCGGGCCGAGGAGTCTAGTCACGCCCCGTGCGCGCCGGATCCATGCCGGTGGCGGCTCCGAAACGGGCGGCCTTCGTCGGCTCGTAGCCCGCGATCGTCGCCCGCTTGAGCGGCTCCTTCGGCGGCTCCTCGAAGATCATCCGCAACCGCTCGAGCGACTTCTTGGTCTTCCGCCTCACCCACCCGGCGGCGCCGATCTCGTTGATCCGATCGAAAATGGTGGCGGGCTCACTGTAGGTCGTCAGTTCGACCCGCGTAACACCGCCTGATTCGGAGGTGAAGTCGTAGACGGCGAGCGAGCGGTTGCGGCCGCGACGGCCGACGTGCAGCTCCTCGACGATGCGGCGGGGACGGTCGACCTCCTTGATCTCGAGCTCCGCGTACTCCTTCGCCAGAGGCGCACGGAGGCGGAAGCGGGCCGCAGCGCCCACGCCGACGGGATTGACCCGCGCGAGTCGGTAGTCGTGCATGTAGTGGTCTGTGTAGGCGGGCCGGCCCGCGAGGTCGCACACGAAGTCGAACACTTCCTCGCGGGGGGCGGAGATGACGGTGGAGACGGTGACTTCGCGCATGGGCGCCCGGATTCTATGGGCGGTCCCGCGGCGGCTGTCAGGCCGGCTTGGGCGCGACCTCGAGCCTGCGCTCGCTCGCGTGGACGCGCTCGCTGCGCACGGCGACGCGGCGCTCCTCCGGGAGCTCGGCCAGGCACAGGTCGCAGACCATGCGGCCCGAGTCGAGCTCGTGGACCCACTCGCCCGGGAGCGGGATGCGCCTGCAGCCGGCGCAGCGCGGTGAGCCGGGCGGAAGGGTGCCGAGGCTTCGGCGCAGGAGCATGCCGGCGAGATCGGGCATGGAGGCGAATTCGGGGCGGCGGCGGCTACTCCTCCCCACTACAAAACGTCGAAACGGGTCCGATGCCTTTTGCCTTCCGGAGCAAAAAGGCCGCAAATAGCGGGTTTTTCACCCGGAAGCTTGACAGGCCCCGCTACCATCCCCGTACCCCCACCCCCGAGGAGAGACATAACAATGGAAGCCTTCAGTGCCGGGACCTTGGCAGGGGCCGGCTCCTTCCGTTGCGACTCGTGCGGCTTCGCGGTCGCGTTACATGAGCTCGATCAGGTACCCGCGTGCCCCGAATGCGGCGGCCGCGAATTCCGCCGCGCGACGCTGTTCGGCGAGTCGCCGAAGAAGCACGACCACCACGATGTCGAAGGCCCGCCGGCGTGGCTCGAGGAGGCGCGCGACGCTCTCGTGCGCGAAGGCGACTACCTCGCCTTCGCGGACGACGAGCGCGTGCGAGTGGTCCCGCTCCAGGACGGCTGGACAAGGATCGGCCGGAGCCTCTCGGCGCACGTCCGCTTCGACGACCCCACGGTCTCTAGGCGCCATGCGCTGCTGTACCGCGAGGAGGGCAGCGCCCGCGTCCTGGACGACCGCAGCCTGAACGGCGTCTTCAAGAACGGCGAGCGCGTGGAGCTGGCCGAGCTCGAGGACGGCGACGAGATCGGCATCGGCCGCTTCCGGCTCTTCTTCGTGAGCCTGACCGGTCAGCGCAGCCCGAAGGAGACGCGGACGGCCCTGGCCTGAGCCGGCGCTGAGG
>Ga0081538_10002425_pt1 | contig 18276 bp, 16 predicted proteins | sample TabmetS5T2R1_FD_71022 | JGI IMG/M metagenome (GOLD analysis project Ga0081538, IMG submission 71022) | Tabebuia heterophylla rhizosphere microbial communities from the University of Puerto Rico - S5T2R1 | ecosystem: Host-associated > Plants > Roots > Rhizosphere ... | reverse complement strand
CGCGCCCTCGACAGGCTCGCCCTCGACGCCATAGACCCAGCGGGCGCCGCTGGCTCCCCTCACGCGCCTGGATCCGACCCGCGCCGGACCGCTGCCGACGGAGGCGCTCGCACCGACCCGCGGCGCCTGTCGCCACTCCTCCTCCCGAACGGCAGCGAAGGCAGCATCGACGGCCGCGGCCGAGCGAGACCGCGCATCGGGGTCGTCGAAGAACGCGACGAGCGCGCCCTCGTCGCTTTCGCGGAGCGTCCCGCCGATCTCCGTGATCCGCCGCTGGGCGTCCTCGCGCCGGCGTCGGGCCAGGAAGGCCGCGGCCTCGTCAGGCAGCTTCGCGTCGAGCGGCCGCCACTCGACGGCCAGCACCGCCACGTCGCGCTGCTGAATGCCGTAGCGCTCGAGATGGGCGCTCGTGCTGCGCAGCTCGTCGACGGTCTGATCGATGGCCCGCTTGAGGCTCAGCGCCGTCTTGATGCGTGCGACCAGCTCCCTGTCGTCGACCGGCTTCGAGAGGAAGTCGTCGGCTCCGGCCTCGATGCCCCGCACACGGTCCTCGACGGCGTTGAGCGCCGTCATCAACACGACCGGGATCAGGCGGGTCTCGGGATCCTGCTTCAGGATCCTGAGGGCGCTGATCCCGTCCATGCGCGGCATCATCACGTCGAGCAGGATGAGGTCTGGGGGTGTCGCCGCCACTTTGTCGAGCGCCTCGAGCCCGTCGGCGGCGGTGTCGGTGAGGACCCCGAGATCGTCAAGCTCCTGCTCCAGATAATCGACGTTGAACGGCTCGTCGTCGACGATCAGGATGCGGGCAGGGACGTCCGGCCGCGCGCTCATGTGGTCACCAGCCGGTCGACCAGCTCGACAAGCGCAACGTCATCGATGGGCTTCGAGACGAACGCGTCGCAGCCGGCCTCGAGCGCACGCTCCCGGTCCCCGGGCATGACGAGTGAGCTCACCGCGATCACCGGCACGTCGAGCTTGCGAGCGCGAATGGCCCGGACGGCGTCGAGACCGTTGAGGCCGGGCAGTCCAATGTCCATGAGGATCAGGTCCGGCCGCTCGCTTGCCGCGACCCGCACCGCGGAGTGCCCATCCGACGCGACCTCTATGTCGTACGAGTGCTCGAAGATTTGCACGAGCAGGTCGCGGTTCAGCTCACTGTCCTCCACGATCAACAACCTCCTTCTCACGTCGCACCTCCCGCGCGCAGCGGCAGGTCGAGCGTGAACTGCGACCCCACGCCGAAGCGGCTTCGAACGGTCACGTCGCCGCCGAGCGCCCGCGCGAGCCTTCGCGAGATCGTCAGGCCGAGACCGGTCCCGCTTCGCCGTGCCGTCGTTGCGTCTGCCCGGTGGAACTCATCGAAGACGCGGCCGAGCTCATCGTCGGGGATCCCGGCGCCGGTGTCCGCCACCCCGACCCGGATGCGACCGTCGGTCGCGGCCGCCGTCACCGAGATCGATCCCTCGTCCGTGTACTTGATTGCGTTGCTGAGCAGGTTCAGCAGGATCTGCTTGACCTTGTCGCGGTCGGTCACGACGATCGGGAGCGCCGGCTCGGGCTCGACGACGAGCTGCACGCGCGGCCTGTCGACAAGCGGCTCGAGCGAGTCCGCCGCCTCCCGGACCACGTCGGCGATCTGCGTCTCAGCGAGCTCGAGCACCAACTCGCCCGCCTCCACTCGGGAGAGGTCGAGGATCTCGTCGATCAGCGCCAGCAGGTGCTCGGCGCTCATCAGGATCTTCGACAGGTTGTCGACCTGCTTCTCGGGCAGGGCGCTGCCGTTGCGCGACACGAGGCGGGTGAAGCCGATGATCGCGTTCAACGGCGTGCGCAGCTCGTGGCTCATGTTGGCCAGGAAGCGCGACTTGGCAGAGGCGGCCTCGGTCGCGGCGTCGCGGGCCATCTCGACGCGCCGCAGGAGCTCGGCGAGCTCGGCCTCGTTTCGCTTCTGCGCGGTGATGTCGATGTCGATGCCGGCGATGGCGACGATCCCGCGTGAGCTGTCCAGGACCGGGAACCTGACGTTCGCGAGCACGTGCTCCTTTCCGTGCCTCATGACGTGCGCCTCGCGGCGGTGCGGTGATCCGGTGGTCAGCACCTCCCGGTCGATCTCGGCGTTCAGCCGCGGCCGCACGTCGATCGAGGTGAGCGCGTCGACGTCGGCGAGTGTCTTCCCGCGGATGCTGTCGTGGCGCAGCTCCCAGAACTCCTCGTACCGCCGGTTCACCAGGATGAAGCGCCCCGCGAGGTCACGCAGGTAGACGTTGGCCGGCATGTTGTCGATCAGCGCGCGCAGGCGCGCCTCCTCGGAGCGCTGCCGCTCGACCACCCGTCCGAGCTGGGTTCCGACGCTCATCAGCAGCTCGAGCAGCTCGGTGTCCGCCGGCCGGGCCTCCTCGGCAAAGAACTCGAGGACGGCCACGACGTCCGTGCCGGCCATGACTGGCACGGCGAGACCCGAGTGGAGCCCGAGCGCGACCCACTCGTCTGCCCGCACCGCGCGGAGGCCTTCGAGCGCAACGGCGATCGGGGTGTCGTCTCCGCCCGAGGAGTCGAGCGAGACCACGTTGAGCGTGACCGCCGCAGCTGGAGTCCCGACCAGGCTCTCGCTAGAGGCGAACACGGGCTTCCGGTGCTCGAGCGCCACGCCCGGCAGGCCGTGGCCAACCCTCCAGCTCTCGGCCTCGGTCGCGGCGCGGAACTCTGCGTAGCGCCGCTCGTCGCTCATGCTCCAGACATCGGTTGACAGGAGCAGGTCCCGGTCCTCGCGGCTGACGACGAAAGCGTGTCCTATCGGCCAGCCGGTGAACCCGCGCACCTCGTCTAGAGCCAGTGACAGCGCCTCCTCTACCGAGGAGGACTCGTTAGCTGCAGCCGCCGTGCCGCGCAGCAGCTGAAGCGAGTCGGTACGGCGCCCGAACGCGGCGAGCACGCGGTTGTACTCGGCCGCAACCTGCCCGACCTCGGTGTGGGCGGCGACATGGACGGGACGGGCGAAGTCGCCGCTGCGGCGGTGCGCGTCCATCTCGATGACGAGATCGGAGATGTCCGTGCTGGCGCCGTGCTCGGCGATGTTCAGGCCGGCGAGCTCTCCCTCCCTGTCGATACGGAACGGGAAGCGACGGTTGATGAGCGACAGCACCAAGTAGCCCAGGCCGAAAGCCCACACGAAGCAGACCGCGACCCCGAGGGCCTGAACGCCGATCTGCTCCACTCGGCCCGACGTCTCGCTGAACGCAGCGGCGTTCCCCAGCAGCCCTACCGCCAGCGTCCCCCAGATGCCGGCGCCGAGGTGAACCGGCACCGCGCCCACCGCGTCGTCGATCTGCATTCGCTCGAGCACCCGCTCGACGAGGCGCATGACGAGAGCTGCCACTCCGCCGATCAGTGCCGCCTTCCACGGGCTCACGATGTTTGCCGAGGCGGTGATCGCCACCAGGCCCGCCAGCGAGGCGTTCATGATCGTCACGACGTCCGGCCGCCCGTCGAAACGCCAGCTGAGCGCCAAGCCGGCGAGGCCACCGAAGCTCCCGGCGATGGTGGTGTGGAGGATCACGGCCGGCACGTCGGGCGTGAGCCCGAACGTGCTGCCGCCGTTGAAGCCGTACCAGCCCACCCAAAGCACGAAGACGCCGAGCGTCGTCAGCGGTAGGTAGTCCGCTCGGATCGGAGTGGCGCCTGGGCCGAAGCGTCCGATTCGCGGGCCCACGATGATGATCGCGGCCAGCGCGACCCAGCCGCCGACGGAATGGACGACGGTCGATCCGGCGAAGTCGATGAAGCCGAGCTCTCTCAGCCAGCCGGTGGAGTTCTCGATCCCGGTCGCCGCCGCCTGGCCCCAGGCCCAGTGCCCGAATACCGGATAGGTGATCGCAGCGACGAAGGTCGCCAGGACCAGGTAGCCGCCGAAGCGCATCCGCTCGGCGACGGCGCCAGACATCAGCGTGGTCGCGGTCCCGATGAAGCCGAGCTGGAAGAGGAAGAAGGCGGTCAGGAAGGCGCTGTCGCTGTCGAAGAAGAACGACGAGCCGCCGATGAGCCCGGCCTCGCCCGAGCCGAACATCAGCCCGAAGCCGAAGAGCCAGAACAGGGACGACGCGACGAGGAGGTTCGCGAAGTTCTTGATCGCGACGTTGATCGAGCTCTTCGAGCGGACCAGCCCGCTTTCCAGGGCGGTGAAGCCGGCCTGCATGAGGAGAACGAGCGCGGCGCAGAAGAGCAGCCAGCCGAGATCGATGGTCTCAACAGTGGTCAAACCTGCAATGACACTCACGCCGCAGCCGACTCGTGTGAGATTCGTCACATGCGGGGCTTGACTTGAAGCGCACTTGAGCTCCTAGCATCGCCGCCATGGCGAGCGAGTTCGCGATCGGCGGGGAGCTCCGGGTCCGCCGGCTCGCGTTCGGCGCGATGCGACTACCCGGAATGCGGGACGTGTCGAACGGCTCGGGCGCGGCCGATGAGCTGCTGCGCGAAGCGGTGCGGCTCGGCGTCAACCTGATCGACACCGCGCACGTCTACGGGCGCTCCGAGGAGCTGATCGCCGACGCGCTGCATCCGTATCCCGAGGGCCTGGTGATCGCCACGAAGGGCGGGCTCCGGCGCGGTGGTCTCCCCGATGGGCGCCCCGAGCGGCTGCGAGCCGACTGCGAGGAGAGCCTGCGCAGGCTGGGGCTCGACGTCATCGATCTGTGGCAGCTGCACGACGTCGATCCCGACGTCCCGTTCGAGGAGCAGCTCGGAACGATCCGCGAGCTCCGCGACGAGGGCAAGATCAGGTTCGTCGGGATCTCGAACGTGTCCGCGGACGAATTGAGACGGGCCCGCGAGCTGATCGACATCGCCACCGTGCAGAACCGCTTCAACCTCGCTGAGCGCATGCACGACGAAGTCCTGCAGGAGTGCGAGAGGGCCGGGATCGGCTTCATGCCCTTTGCCCCGATCGGGATGGGTGACCTCGCCGACGCGGCCGGCGCGCTCGCGAGCGTCGCCCGCCGGCACGGCGCAACGACCGCTCAGATCGCGCTCGCCTGGCTCCTTGGGCGCTCGCCGGTGATGCTGCCGATCCCGGGGACCGGCTCGCTGGCACATCTGCGGGAGAACATGGGCGCTGCGCGCATCGAGCTGTCGGCCGAGGACAGGATTCTCCTAGGCAGCGATCCCGCCGACAGCCGCGGCCGCGCCCGCGACCGCCGCGGCCCGGCCGAGGCGGCGGTGGCGTCCCAGGAACACGAGCGGCGCCAGCAGGACGCGCTGTAGGCGGACGCTCAGCAGTGGGGCGTGGGCCTCCTGGTCGTACTTGCGCGCGAGCGTGGCCAGCTCGAGCAGGTTGCGAGGCATGCCGCGCCGGTTCATGCGGCCGGCCTGCGCCATCGCCACGACGTCGGCGAACATGTCCTCCATCGCCAGGGCCGGGCGAACCTCGACGCGCATGCGCGCTTCGCCCTCGCCGGCGTTCGCGAAGGAGTGTGCGACGCCCGGCTCGACCTCGACGACGTCGCCGCGCTTGGCCTCGACCTTGCGCCGCCCGACCCGGAAGGCCACGCGACCGTCGACCACCTCGAAGCGCTCGGTCTGGATCGGGTGGACGTGGGGGAGGGGCACCGCGCCGCCGGGACGCAGCGCGAAGTCGAAGGCAAGCAGCTCGCCGCCGGTGCTGGCGGCCGTGTGCGTGAAGCTGAAGCGCTCGCCGGTTACGGGGTTCTCGACTGTTTGGCCTGGAGTGATCATGCCGCCAGTAAAAGCCTTCTCGGCAAGACTTTCCATGGCTCAGGACGTCGATTCCATACGCAAGCGTCTACAATCGCGGCATGGATGCCGTAGCCGGCCTGCTTGATGGACCAAGAGCCCGCGGTGCCTTCCTGCTGCGCTCGCAACTCGATGCGCCGTGGTCGATGCGCATCGCGGACGAGTCACCGCTCTGCCTGATCGCGGTCACGCGCGGCCACGCATGGCTGATCCCCGAGGACGACGAGCCGCTCCTCCTACGGTCGGGCGACGTGGCGGTGATCCGCGGCCCCGAGCCGTACACGGTCGCCGACGATCCGGCGAGCCAGCCTCAGGTGGTCATCCTCCCCGGGCAGCGGTGCGAGACACCGGAAGGTCAAGAGGTGAAGCTCATGTCGTTTATGGGCGTCCGCACCTGGGGCAACAGCCCCGTCGGCTCGACGGTGATGGTCACCGGCACCTACGACCTGGAGAGCGAGGTCAGCCGGCGCCTGCTGGGCGCGCTGCCCCCGCTGCTCGTGCTTCCCTCGGACGCCTGGGACTCCCCGCTGGTCGGACTTCTCGCCGAGGAGATCGTCAAGGACGATCCGGGACAGGAGGCGGTGCTCGACCGGCTGCTCGATCTGCTCCTGATCGCGGTGCTGCGCGCCTGGTTCGCTCGGCCCGACGCCGAGGCACCCGCCTGGTATCGCGCATACAGCGATCCCGTCGTGGGCAAGGCGCTGCGGCTGATCCACGACGACCCGGCGCATCCCTGGACGGTCGCCGAGCTGGCGGCGGAGGCCGGGGTCTCGCGCGCCGCCTTCGCCCGCCGCTTCACCGAGCTCGTCGGAGAGCCGCCGATGAAGTTCCTCACCGACTGGCGACTGTCGCTGGCAGCCGACCTCCTGCTCGAGCCGGAGGCAACGATCGGCTCGGTCGCACACCAGGTCGGTTACGGGACCCCCTTCGCGCTCAGCACCGCCTTCAAGCGGGTGCGCGGCATGAGCCCGCAGCAGTACAAGCTGGCCGCGGCGAGCTAAGCGCTATCGGCGTAGCGGTATGAGCAACGTCGCGATCCCCGCGGCGAGCAGGGCCACCAGCACCGCCGGCAGTGAGCTGCCGGATCCCGCTGCGCCGAGCTCAGATCCCCGTCCGAGGAGGGCACTCAGTTCACTGGAGGGCTCGTCTGGCTCCGCTTTCTCGCCGGACCCGGGCGACAGCGCCGCTGCGCGCATCAGCTGTGCGAGCGCCCGCGCACCGGCGGGGCGGAGATGCACCCCGTCGTCGTAGACCCAGGCGTCCCGGCCGTCGCTCGCCGCCGCCCAGTCGATCACCTCGACTCGGTCGGGCCAGCGCTCCGCGGCTTGACGTATCACGACCTGGTCCGAGCTTGGCTCGCCGCCAAGCTCTCGAGGCGTGACGAGCCCGAGCCTCCTCTCGGGGCCGATCGCCCGTAGCGCGGCGCGGATGTCGTCGCCCGTCACGGTCCAATTGGTGCCGAGGCCCATGACGACCAGAGCGGGCAACGAACCCCGGCGGGCCCGTTCGGCCAAGAGCTCGACCCCTTGGCTCCAGAGGCGGCAGCCGGCGGCATCAACCTCGAAGCCGACGCGACGGATCGGTCCGATAGCTCCCAGCATCACCGAGTCGCCGACCGCAAGCGGCGCGGGGCCTTCCCCCAGGTCGGCCGCTGGCGGGAGGTGCGTGTCTTCGCCGCACTGCGCCGAGGCGGCCGCCGGGGCGACGAGGCTCAGGGCGGCGATGCCGATCAAGGCCAAACGCAACACCGGCGGCCGATGATGGCAACCGCCCCCGACGCCCCGGCGCGTCCGGCTACGAGGCTGGAACGGCGGAGCGCAGCGGCGGAAACTCGTCTTCGAGGCCGGGCGCCGCCACCTGGAACATCTCGATGGGGTCGGGGAGCCCACGAAAGCGCCATTTCCCGAGGTCTCTCAGGTCCACGCCCGCGGGCAACGAGTCCTTTATGGCCGAGCGCACGGCGGCGGACATCACGATCTGGCCTCCGTGGGCGGCGAAGCAGATGCGCGCTGCGGCGTGAACGGACAGTCCCACGTATCCGGTGTCGGTCAGCGACGGGCGGCCCCTGTGCAGGCCGATACGCAGTCGTACCTCGTTGCCGCCCGGGCCGCCGTCCTCCCGCATCGCTCGCTGAATGCCGAGCGCGCCGTCCAGTGCCGCGGACGCCTGATCGAAGACCGCGAAAACCTCGTCGCCGGTCGCCGACACCTGCTTGCCGCCCGCCTGGCGCACGGCGCTGCGCACCCGGCGGCGGACCTCGGAGAGCACGGCGGCGTATCCGTCGTCGAGGCGCGCGAGCAGCTGCGTCGAGCCCTCGATGTCGGTCAGCAGGAAGGTGACGTTGCCCCTCGGCAGCTTCCGCTGGGGCTCCAGCTGCGAGCTGATGAAGCCGATCGGCATGATGCCGTGCCTCTGCGCGGCCCGGAGCAGACGGCTGCGCGCGCGGTCGCGTGCGTCATCGTCCTCGAACGCCACCTGGCCGAAACGAGCGAGCGCGTTGCGGACGTGCGAGGCGTCGTGGATCGGAAGCCGGCGCTTGCCATGTGAGTCGATGTAGGCAAAGGCACTGTCCGGCAGCTGCGCACGTTCCTTCGCGGTGAGGGGTGGCACGGACGCATGATTGCAATCGGCCTGGAGCGCTCGACGCCCGAGTACGGGTTTGGAGTCCGCCTCATTCCGGATATATGTGAGTGAGTCACACAAACAAGGAGGACAAGACGAGATGACCAAGCACGTCGACGGCACCTTCAAGGTGGAGGATTGGCAGGAGGAGGACTACGACTCGCTTGGCGATGGCCGCAGGCTCACGCGGGCGAGCGTGAAGCAGGCCATCAGCGGTGACATCGAGGGGCGCGGCAGCGTCGAGTGGCTGATGTGCTACCGGCCGGACAAGACCGCCGACTTCGTCGGTCTTCAGCAGGTCGAGGGAACGCTCGGCGATCGCAGCGGGAGCTTCGTGCTCCGCACCAGCGGCAGCTTCGACGGCGAGGTCGCCAAGGGAGAGCTGACGGTCGTGCCCGGCTCCGGCACGGGCGAGCTCGACGGCATCGACGGGCGCGGCGAGTTCAACGCCCCGCTCGGCTCTGAGGCGTACGTCAGCCTCGACTACGACCTCGGATGACAGAGCTCGATCGCGCCGGCAACCTGCTCGGCGCGCTGTCCCTGTCCGTCGCCGATCGCACCGTGGAGGCGGTCGGCGACGCGGCGGGCCAGTCGGAGACGGCGGCGATCGCCCTGTCCGCGCTCGATCAGTTCCTCGGGGAGCCAACACTCGACCGGATCCGGCGTGTGCTCGGCCTCACGCCGTCCGGCGCGGTTAGGCTCGTGGACCGGCTCGAGGCAGCCGGCCAGGTCACGCGCCGGCCGAGCAATGACGACGCCCGCGAGGTCACCGTGCGGCTCACCCCAAAGGGCAGGCGGGCGGCCCAGCGCGTCGTGCGCGCCCGCGGGGACGTCCTGAACGGGGCGCTTGCCACGCTCGACGCCGAGGAGCGCGAGCAGTTCGAGGAGCTCCTCGCGCGGGTGATCCCCAACATGATGCGGGGCCCCGGCGCGACCCGCTGGCTGTGCCGGCTCTGCGACATGGACGCTTGCCGCCGCGACGAGGGTCGCTGCCCCGCCGCGAGCGCTGCCCGCGCCCGCTGGGGTTCGTAATCTGTCGCCGTTGGCGCACGTCTACGTCACAGGTCACCGCAACCCGGACGCCGACTCGATAGCCGCGGCGATTGGCTACGCCGAGCTCAAGAACCGGCTCGCGGACGGCGACAGCTACCAGCCGGTGCGCCTGGGCGAGCCGAACGCACAGACGTCCTGGCTGATCGAGCGCAGCGAGGCGGCGCTGCCGGAGCTGCTGCCGCACATCCTGCTGCGCGTGCGCGACGTGATGCGCGACGAGTTCCCGACGGCGCGTGACGACGAGCCGGTACGCGAGGTAGGCCTCACGATGGCCCGGCAGGGCCTCGACCTGTTGCCGGTCGTGGATAGCGACGGCCGGCTCGTGGGTGTGATGACAGAGCGCGCCCTTGCGCGGCGGTACGTGCGCGAGTCGCGCGAGGTATCGCGCCTCGACGCCGAGACCACCGTGGCAGCCATCGTCACCGTGCTCGATGGCAACCTCGTCGTCGGCGACGCCGGGGGGCGGATCTCCGGGCGAGTCTGGGTGCAGGCGATGGACGTGCGCTCGCCGACACGCATGGAGGCGGGCGACGTGGTCGTGGTAGGCGATCGCCCGGAAGTCCAGCGCCGCGCAGTCGAGCGCGGCGCCGGCATGATCGTCACGAGCAACGACACGCGTCCCCCGGAGGACGTGCTTCAACTCGCGAACGAGCGCGGCGTCGCAGTCGTCTGTTCGGCGCTCGACTCATACGTGAGCGCCCGCATGATCACGCTGGCCGCGCCCTGCCACGCGTTGATGGATGCGGAGCCGCTCACCGTGCGCCGAGACGACCTCGTCGACGACATCGCCGAGGAGGTCAAGGGAATCCACTACCGCGCCGCCGTGGCAGTCGACTCCTCGAGGCAGCCGGTCGGCCTCGTGACGCGCTCGGACCTCGTCAGCCCGGAGCCGCGCCGCGTGCTGCTCGTCGACCACGCCGAGTCCTCGCAGAGCGTCCACGGGATCGAGGAGGCCGAGATCGTCGAGATCCTCGACCACCACCACATCGGCTCGATCGAGACGCGCGTGCCGGTAGCGGCGACCTTCGATCCGGTCGGATCGACGGCCACGCTCGTGGTGGAGCGTTTTCGCCAGGCGGGTTTCGAGCCCCAGCGCGCAACGGCGCTCATGCTGCTCGGCGCGGTGCTGTCCGACACCGTGATTCTGAACTCGCCGACGACTACGCCTCGGGATCACGCGGTGATCCAGCACCTCGAGCGCATCGTGTCGGTCGACGCGCAGGACTTCGGCCGCGAGATGTTCACCGAGACCTCCGACGTCTCGCACCTGCCGGCCGAGGAGATCGTGGCGCACGACCTCAAGGACTACGAGGTCGGCACCGGCAGGACGATCTCGATCGCCCAGCTCGAGACCGTCGGCGACTCGGTGCTGGGGCGCCGCGACGAGCTGCTCGAGGCGCTCGGTGCGCTTCGCGAGCGCGAGGGCCATGCGCTGTCCGCGCTCATGCTCACGGACATCCTCGCCAAGGGCACCGACCTGCTTGTGACCGGAGACACCTCAGCGGCCGAACGCGCCTTCGGGCAACCGACGCGCGACGGTGTGCTCGACCTGCCCGGCGTGATGAGCCGCAAGAAGCAGGTCGCGCCGAAGCTGATGGCTGCGACCTCCCGCTGAGGCGAGCGCAAGCGGCCGCCAAGGTGACGCACTGCGACTCTTGAGCAATACATAGGGACCTAAACAGTGTGCTGCTAACTTTTTTTGAGTGAGCGCACGAGCGACAGATGAGCGGGTCTCGGTCGCCGCGGACGCGGCGCTCAGCGAAGCCCTTCACGACTTCTTTCGCGCCGCCCGCCGGGCGCGCGGGCGGGCCGCTCGCCAGTCGGGCGATGAGGTCATCTCGCTCGCCCAGTACCACCTTCTCGAGCCACTGCTCGACGGTCCCCTGACGAACCGCGAGCTCGCCGAGCTCGCCGGCGTGTCGTCGCCGACCGCGACGCGCATGGTCGACGGGCTCGTCGCCCGCGAGCTCCTCTCGCGCCTCGCGGATCCGTCGGACCGGCGCGCCGTCGTGATCTCGCTGACCCAATCCGGTCGCAAGGCCGTCACGGAGAAGACGCGCGAGTACGACAAGGCGCGCCGTCGCATCGCCGCCGCCCTCGACCCCGACGAGCAGGCCGTGGCCGCGGAATTGTTGCGCCGGCTCGCCGTCGTGATCGAGGAGCTGTGAGCGAGCACCCGCGCCAGCACTACGGCATCACGCTCGCCGTCCTCGCGCTGGCGGCGCTCTCCTACGCGCTGCTCCAGACGATGGTCGCGCCGGCGCTGCCGGAGATCCAGCGCGAGCTCGATGCCTCGACGACCTCCGTGACCTGGGTCCTGACCGTCTACCTGCTGACCGCGTCGGTCGCGACGCCGATCCTCGGCCGCTTCGGCGACATGTTCGGCAAGGAGCGCACGCTCGTGCTCGTGCTCTGCCTGTTCGCGCTCGGCTCCGTGATCTCCGCGCTCTCGCACTCGATCGGGATGCTGGTGGCGGGCCGCGCCGTCCAGGGCGCCGCGGGCGCGGTCTTCCCGCTCGCTTTCGGGATCATCAGGGACGAGTTTCCGGCGGAGCGAGTCGCCACCGGCATCGGCCTCATCTCCGCGACCTTCGGCATCGGCGGCGGCGCCGGGCTCGTGCTCAGCGGTCTGATCGTCGACCACCTCTCGTACGAGTGGATCTTCTGGCTCGGCTTCGCGGTGGTCGTCGTGGCGATCATCGCCACGCGTCTGTTCGTCCCCGAGTCGCCGATCAAGTCGCCGGCCAAGATCGACTACGCAGGCGCCACCCTCTTCTCTACCGGACTCGTGTGCCTGCTGCTCGCGGTCAGCGAGGGCAACCGCTGGGGCTGGGGCTCGCCCGAGATCCTCGGCCTCTTCGCGGCGGCCGCCGCCGTGCTCGCCTACTGGGTGCACTTCGAGCAGCGCGTGCCGGAGCCGCTCGTGGACATCCGGCTGCTGCGCAAGCGCGCCGTGTGGACCACCAACCTGACCGGCTGGCTGATCGGGTTCGGCATGTTCGGCTCGTTCATCCTCATCCCGCAGTTCGTGCAGATGCCGGCCGCGGCGGGCTACGGGTTCGCGGTCGGGGTCACCGGCGCGGGGCTGTTCATGCTGCCTTCCGCTGCGGTGATGCTGGTGGCCGGACCGATCGCCGGCACGCTCGCCGGGCGCCGTGGCTCGAAGCTGCCGCTACTGCTCGGCACGGCCTTCGCCGGACTCAGCTTCGCGCTGCTCGCGGTCGCGCACTCCCAGGAGTGGCAGATCATCCTCGCCGTGACGCTGCTCGGGCTCGGCATCGGCCTGTCGTTCGCCTCGATGGCGAACCTGATCGTCGAGGCGGTGCCGCAGCACCAGACCGGTGAGGCCACCGGCATGAACACGATCATGAGGACCGTCGGCGGCGCCTTCGGCGGCCAGATCGCCGCCGCGATCGTGGCCGATCACATCGACGCGTCGACCGGGCTCGCGGCCGAGTCGGGATTCACTGCCGCGTTCGTGCTGGGCGCCGTCGCGCTCGGGATCGCGATGCTCGCCGCGAGCCTCATCCCGGGTCGCCGGACTCCCGCGCTGGTGGGTGCGACCAGCGAAGCCCGCGCGGCGACCCGCTGACGGCTTACCATCCGTAATTAGACTCGGTCGGAGCACGGCTCAGAGCAAGGGAGGCTGAAATGCGGATCGGCATCGTCGGCAGCGGGAAGATCGGCGGCACGCTCACGGAACTGTTCGCGCGCCAGGGTCACGAGGTGACGGTCGCGAACTCGCGGGGACCGGAGGCGCTCGCGGAGCTGGTCGAGCGGGCGGGGGACAACGCACACGCCGGCACGGTCGCGGATGCGGCCTCGTTCGGAGACGTGGTGGTAGTTGCGATCCCCGTAGCGGCCTACGACACGCTGCCCTCCGGCAGGTTCGACGGAAAGGTCGTGATCGACACCGGCAACTACTACCCGTCACGCGACGGCGAGATCGACGTGCTCGAGTCGGACGAGACGACATCGACGGAGCTGCTCGGCGAAAGCCTCCCCGGAGCGCGGCTCGTCAAGGCGTTCAACACAATGAACTATGTGCCGCTCGGGAATGAGGGACGGCCGGGGCAGCCACGCGGGGAGCGCCTTGCGATCTTCATCGCCGGTGACGACCGAGACGCGAAGGAGCTGGTCTCGGGCCTCATCGATGAGCTCGGCTTCGCGCCGGTCGACACCGGCACCCTGGCCGAGGGCGGGCGCCGGCAGCAGCCGGGCGCGCCCATCTACAACAACCCGCTCCGCGCGGACGAGGCCGAGGCCGCCCTCAGCAGCTGACGTTGCGTTTCTCCGGACCTGGGTAAGCCCCGCGGTGGTTCGACTTCGCCCAGGCGATCGAGGAGGTCGTCTTCGTCGAGGCCGAGCTCGAAAGCGACGGGGACGGCCGCCGCGACCGCGTGCGGATTCAGATCAGCCGTCCCGCCGAGACCGAGACTCAGGGCTTCAAGGTGCCGGTCGTATTCGAGCACAGCCCGTACCGCGGCGACTTCGGCCCGGCGGAGAACCACAACGTCGACTTCCCCGTGCTCCCGCAGGAGAACCTCTTCGGTGACCGCGCCGCGCGTGCCCGCAGCGCCCGCGCCGCGCGCACGAAGCGCACACGCGCGACGTCCGCACGGGCGCGCGCCCGCGCCCGCCTCAAGGCGCGAGCGAACCTGCCCGGCTCGCTCGACAACTACTACGTACCGCGCGGCTACGCGGTCGTGCTCGGCGAGAGCATCGGCACCTTCAACTCGGACGGCTGCCCAACGGTCGGCGACCGCGTTGAGACACTCGGGACCAAGGCCGTGATCGACTGGCTGAACGGCCGCGCGCGTGGCTTCGACGCGGCCGGCAACGAGGTCGAGGCGGACTGGACCACCGGCGCCGTCGGCATGGTCGGGGTCTCATACAACGGCACGCTCCCCAACCAGGTCGCCACCACAGGGGTCGAGGGCCTCGAGACGATCATCCCGATCTCGGCGATCTCCAGCTGGTACGACTACTACCGAGCCAACGGCTTGGTCGTGGCGCCGCACTCGGAGACGCAGGGGGTTGGCGACAACGGCTTCCTCGGCGAGGACACCGACGTGCTCGCGTCGTTCATCGGCGGCAGCCGGATGGACGATCGGTGCGCCGGGACGATTCCGTTCCTGGTGGACGCGCAGGACCGCGTGACCGGGGACTGGAGCCCGTTCTGGGAAGCGCGCGATTACCTGAGCAAGGTCGACCGCATACGCGCGAGCGTCTTCGTCGTGCACGGCCTCAATGACTGGAACGTCAAGACGAAGGCCTTCGCCGAGTGGTGGTACCGGCTCGCGCGGCTCGGGATCCCGCGCAAGATCTGGCTGCACAACGGCGGGCACGGCGGGCCCGGCGGCACGGGCGCGGCGGCGTACAAGATCTCCGAGAACCGCTGGTTCGACCACTGGCTGTTCGGTGTGGAGAACGGGATCATGCAGCAGCCGCGCGCGACGATTCAGCGCGAGGACGGCTCCTATTCGGACGAGCCCGACTGGCCGGCGCCTGGCGCCCGCTCGGCGACGCTCGAGCTCTCCGCCGGCAACGCCACCGATCCCGGTGAGCTGTCCTTGCATTCGTCGGGGCGCTCCTTGACGCAGAGCTTTGTCGACCGCGGGCGCGTGCTCGACACGGACGACGTTCTGATCCAGGGGCCCGACCAGGCGCGGAGCGACCGGCTCGTCTACCGGACGGCCTCGCTCGGAGGCGACGTGCGCATCAGCGGCACGCCCGAGGTGACCCTGCGCATGTCAGTCGACAACCGCAATGCGGCGAACCTAACCGCGGTGCTCGTGGACTACGGCGCGGCCGGGTCGGCGGACGCGCCGGTGATGGTCACGCGCGGCTGGCTCGACCCGCAGAACCGGCACAGCATCAGCCGCAGCCAGCGGCTGCGCCAGGACAAGCTGTACCGCTTCGAGTGGGACCTGCAGCCGGACGACTACGTGTTCAAGGCCGGCCACAGGATCGGTCTGGTGGTCGTCTCGACAGACCACGACTACACGATCCGGCCCGCGCCGGGCACGCGACTGTCGCTGAGCCCGTCGCAGAGCTCGATCAGCCTGCCCGTGGTGGGCGGAGGCGGGGCGCTCGGGCTCTAACCCGGCGCCCTGTTGTGGTTGACGACCTCGACGTTGAACCCGGAGGGATCGAGCACATAGGCGGCGTAGTAGCCCGGGTGGTACCCGGGCCGCTCGCCGGGGGCGCCGCCCGAGTCGTACCCGGCCGCCACAGCGGCGGCGTGAAACGCGTCCACGCCCTGGTTGTCGGCAACGCCGAAGGCCAGGTGGACGTTCTCGGTCGGCGGACCCGGGAGTAGCGCGAAGCTGCCGTCGGCTGCGGCAAAGCCGACACGCTCCGGGGTGTCGCGGGTCATGCGCAGGCCGGCGTGGGGGGCGATCGTCTCGTAGAAGCGTCGCGAGGCGGCGAGATCGACAACCCGGAACCAGAGATGGTCGACGACAGCGCCGCTGCGCATGCCCTCGTAGTGCATCGCCTCGGCGCTGTTCCCGTCCGGGTCGAGGAGGAACGAGCCGTAGTAGTCCGGCGTGTACTGCGTACGCGGCCCCGGCGCGCCGTCGTCGCGGTAGCCGGCCGCCGTGCCGGCACGCCAGAACTCGTCCACATGCGCGCGTGAGGGCGCGACAAAGCCGATGTGCAGGCGGCGCGTGACCCGGCGTGCGTCGCTCGCACCCACGACGGAGAAGTCGTCCCATTCGGCGAACTCGGCATTCGCATGCGTCTTCTCGATGCCGAGCGTGGCGAGCACCGTCTCGTAGAAGCGCGCGGAAGCGTCGCGGTCCGAGGCCCCGATCGTCACGTGGTCGAGCACTCCGATGACGTTCCCTCCTCAGCCAACCGGTAATCCTGTGTCGGTGGCCAAACAGAAGGATGCACTCGAACAGGCGGCGGACGAGCTCTACGGACTGCCGCCCGGCGACTTCACGGAGGCGCGCGACGCGCTCGTGAAGCAGCTTCGAGCCGACAAGGAGCGCGAGCTCGCCAACGAGGTCAAAGGGCTGCGCAAGCCGACGCTCGCGGCCTGGGCGCTCAATCAGCTCGTCCGCAACCGCAGGAAGGACGTCGACAAGCTGCTCGCGGCGGGGAAGGAGCTGCAGAAGGCGCAGGAGAAGCTCGTCGCGAGCGGCGACCGGGCCGGCTTCCAGCGCGCCGCCGCCAAAGAGCGCGAGCTCGTGGCCCAGCTCGCGCGCGACGCCGCGGCGCTCGCGGCGGAAGCGGGGGAGGGCAGCTCGCAGGGGCTCGAGGAGAAGCTCGCCGCCACCCTGCACGCCGCGTCGCTCGACGAGGAGACGGCGGGTGAGCTCGCGGCGGGCCGCGTGCTACGCGAGCGCCAGCCGGTCGCCGGCTTCGGCGGGCTCGAGCTGGCGCCGCCGCCGGCGAAGCCTGCCCGGAAGAGCGCGAAGCCCGCCAAGGCGGACAAGGAGGACGCGCAGCGACGGAAGCGCGAGCAGGCCGAGGAGGCGAAGGCGCGCGAGGAGCTTCAGGCGGCGCGGCTCGAGGAGCGGAAGGCTGGGCGCGAGCGCGATGCCGCGGCCAAGGCGGCCGCGCGCGCGGCGGAGCGGGCCGCGAAGGCCGAGGAGCGCGCCGCCGAGGCAGGCCGGCGCCTCGACGAGGCACGCGAGGAGCTCGAGGAGGCCGAGAAGCAGGAGCGCGAGGCCGATGAGCGCTACGCAAAGGCCACCGAAGCTGTCGACGCCGCCGAGAGGAAGCTCTCCTAGCCCACATTCGTCCGCAACAAGCGGGATAGATGCGGCGGGGGCCATTGACGACCCCAGGGGCCGCTGGTTTAGTCAGCAACCGAGACGCGGACGGAGCGCAAAGAGCGAAGCCAAGAGGTTGAGAGGCTCGCCCCGCAATAGCTCCAGGGCTACGGCCCCGGAGCGCGGACCTCAAGCGCGAAGTCTGCGTCTCTTTTGTTGCTCGCTCGCACGCCGACACGCTTGGCGTGCGCGATCGCACACAAGCCCTGCATCCCGAGGACCACACTCCGATCCTTTGGCCCCGGCTCGGAGATGGACATGCAGGATCGTCGTGTGATCGTGATCGGCGCAGGACCGGCAGGGCTCGCCTCGGCCGCTGCGCTCCGGCGCAAGGGTGTGCCCTCGCTCGTGCTCGAGAGGTCGCCCAACGTGGCCTCGTCGTGGCGAGGCCGCTACGACCGACTGCGCCTCAACTCGAGCCGGCCGTTCTCCAAGCTGCTCGGGACGCGCTTCCCGCAGGGGACCGCGATGTTCCCCTCGCGCGACGAGATGGTCAGCTACTACGAGCGCTACGCCCAGCGCAACCAGGTCGACGTGCGCCACGAGGTCACGGTCGAGCGCATCGATCGCGACGGGTCCGAGCTGGTCGTTCGCACGAGCGACGGTGAGGAGCGAGCGAGCCACGTGATCGTCGCGACTGGGTATGCGCACACGCCCCATATCCCAGACTGGCCCGGGCGCGAGAGCTTCGGCGGCCGCCTCCTTCACTCCGCCGCCTACCGCAACGCCGACGACCTCAAGGGCGCCGACGTGATCGTGGCCGGCTCGGGCTGCTCGGGCATGGAGATCGCCTATGACGTCGCCACCGGCGGCGCGAAGCGTGTTCGCGTCGCAGTGAGGACATCGCCGAACATCCTGATCCGCGATCCCGCCGGTCCGCTGCTCGCCCGGATCTTCTTGCAGCTCCCGACGCGGTTCAGCGACAACGTCCTGAGGAAGGTTCAGCTCAAGAAGCTCGGCGACCTGTCGGCCTACGGGCTGCCGATCCCCGACGAGGGCATCTTCAGCCGCCTGAAGCGGCTGGGCGTCGCGCCGGCGATCGTCGACAAAGAGGTCATCGAGGCGG
>Ga0081538_10002424_pt1 | contig 18277 bp, 16 predicted proteins | sample TabmetS5T2R1_FD_71022 | JGI IMG/M metagenome (GOLD analysis project Ga0081538, IMG submission 71022) | Tabebuia heterophylla rhizosphere microbial communities from the University of Puerto Rico - S5T2R1 | ecosystem: Host-associated > Plants > Roots > Rhizosphere ... | reverse complement strand
TTGATAGATGCTCTAGAACTTGAGAAGAACCTTGCAGCGGTAATTGATGATGTAAGAGCAAACAAGGACAATTGGATTGTCTCTGGTATCCAACGAGATTCTGCTAATCAGTTGGTAAAGGTGTAACCTTGCAGAACAAGAATTCAGATCCGCTAGTAAAACCTGAGGACAGGAACTTAATAATCATTATATCATTATCGTAGGGCAGTGTTTGTACAGATCTCTGTAGGGCTGGTTATTCTTATGTTTCAGTTCGTGCTCTACGATACTCACATCATACTTTTTGCGTCATACATTCTTGTTGTATAGGGCTATACGCTCCTTCGGATAGCCGAAGCAATTATCAATTCTACTAGCTATATAATGCTGCGATGAAATAAATTCAATTGTCATATTTATAGAAATTGCCATATTTATAGAACTTGTAAAGTCCTATTGCGATCTGGCCATAAGCCATTGCCCCACTTTTGGCAGTACGTTATTTTGTGAGTAAAGGCTAGCTATGAGCCCAACATGGCCTGTATGGAACCTCATGAGACGCTTATCGGTGCTTGACACTACGTCATTTAGAGGAGCGCTACATTGTGGCGATACAAGATGATCTTCGTCAGCAATAACGTTGAGTAGCGGAACCTTGATAGTTGACAAGTCCACGGTTTTGTCATTCAGCTTCATCTCATTCTTTACCAACAAGTTCTTCTGATAAATATCCGATATCCACTGCCTAAATGTTTCCCCTGCAATTGGGGGTGTATCATATAACCATTTTTCAAGGCGCAAAAAGTTACCAATAAACTGCTCATTATCTACGTTCTGAATAAAATTCAAGTACTTGTTGATACCCTGCTTGAACGGTTTTAATGACATGTATAATGCATACAATTGCTCAGATTGCAGATTTCCAATGACCTGCAGCATCTTGTCAACATCCATGTTCTTTGCAAGGTTACCGATTACTGTGAAATCCTTCTGACCATCTATCACTGGTGCAATTACTGCAAGATTCCTTACCTTATCTTGGTGCAGTGCAGTATACATTGAAGACATGGTTCCGCCCATGCAATAGCCGTGGAGTGTTAACTTTTCGACCTTATTCTTTTCAAGTACCGTCTCAACACAGTCATCAATATAGCAATTGACATAGTCATCAAATGAAACATACTTGTCTGCAGCAGTAGGTGTTTTCCAGTCAATAAGGTAAACGTCAAAACCCTGACTTAGCAAGCTGCGAATCCAGCTCTTGTCAGGCTGGAGATCAAGTACATAGGACCTGTTGATGAGCGCGTAAACCACAAGTATGGGCGTCCTTGCGGTCTTGCTGACCATCTGTTGATAATGCAACAGTCTATACGCTCTTTTTTCAACTAGGACCTCGTTCGGAGTCTCCCCAACTCCAATATTGCCAGCCGTGTACAGGATATTCCTTGCCTTTTCCACCTTGCGAAACGCTTCTTGGACTTCTTCAGTAAGTGATGGCTCTTTTCTTGCCTGCTTCTCAGCCTCCCTCTGGGTCGGCTGGATGTTCTGCTCCTTCTTCTCGTCAGGTTGAAATTCTTGCTTGGTCATCCCATGCCTCAACTCTCTTCTTCATATCACGCACAGTTCTCTTCAATTCCACAATGTCCTTCAGCATCTCGTCAACCTCGCTTCTTGTTGGAAGGTTGAGTATCTTGAAGTTCTTTTCCATAATGTTCTGCATAATTCTTGATACATTTAACTGACTGCCAAAAAGCCTACCATAGACGTCAGAAAAATCAGAAGATGTGAAGAGATCCGTGAAACTATCTTCAAAAGCCTCAATGGCTGCCCGTCTGTAATTCTCAAAATCTTCTTTTGTTGCCAGCTGCATTGGAGCCCGCTCTACTGTATCTCTCACCGCCTTTGTGTAGGCTTTATTCAAAAGCGACCAGTAGCTATCCATGTTGCCCTTGAGTTCAATCATAGCCTTGCCAAGGGTGACAAAATCGTTAGCAAATGAACTAAAATCCTTTGAAAAGGCATAGATGGGACCGATTGTCGGCAATTTCAAAGTCCCGCCCCAAAATTCAAAGACTCTGTTGATTTGTTCTTGCATAAATTCTTGTGTGCCATTAACATTATCATTTTCGACCATTTTCTTTTATACAACAAATAGAATTCGTCGACTGGCTATTATAGTTTCTTGGTATAGAATTTATACTAAAAGTATATTTAGAATATGAATCTTGGATTAGATCTCAGCTATATCTTTATGGGTCCTGTCAGAGCAGTGGAATATATATGGCCGCTCAAATCTGATGTCTGCTAGAGGCTTCTTATGATATATGGGAGTACTAGATATTGCTAAAATATACACTATTAATATAATACTAAAAGAGGTTTGATCTGACAACATATTCAAACACCTTTGTAACCCGCAATCATTAAATTATTAACAAGCGAGACTAAAGCGCAGGTAGGGCCCGTAGCTCAGCATGGATAGAGCGCCTGCCTTCTAAATTCTATTGAAGAGAGCCGGAAGTCGTGGGATCGAAGCCCACCGGGCCCGCTTTCGTCAGTAATGCAAATCCTCCTCCAGTGGCGTAGGCGATTCCAATGAATATTCTTGATAGCATTACTGCAATGTCCTGTCGCGTTGCAAAAATCATGCTGTCGATTATGACAGCCGTTGGTACTGCAGCAAGAGAAACCAAAGCAACTATCAGCTGCTCGGGGTTATCCATATTGCCATACTTTTTGATCATCAAATAAGTCGACAAGTTGCCAAGACCAATGCCAGCTAGTATAAGATACTGGTAAAGTGATGGAAAAGCGGCTATTGCAGCAAAAGGTCCTGCCCAACAAATCCCATTGAGTATCTTTGCAGCTGTTGGCCACCTTGTGCTTGTCTTCATCCTGTTCCGGATTGCTGGTAACGCTTCGCGCAAATGCTTGTAACTTGCTCCAAACACTGCAGCAAAACTAGCAAGCCAGATTATTACATAGTAATATAGTGGAAGACTACTGGTTGTTGTCAAATATGCAATTTCGCTAAGAAATGAAGCAATGAACACAGCTATCGACACTGCTATGAACAGAAAGCCAAATGCCCTTCGTGTCCCAATTGTCGATTTTGTAATACCCATCGTGCACTTGCAAGTAATTTAAATCATCATGATCGCTTTCAACTAAAGGCGTAAATGCCGTATGTCACAAACTTTCGGCAGCTGTGTGATCTCGTTCCTATTCATATAAAAATAATGGATACCGGCCAAAAAAGAACTAGCTCCGAGTTTCCACTCCACCTTTAGATCTTAATACCCTAAAAATCCAAAGATGGAGGTTGTTACTTTGCTTGCCCTCTTACTCTTGCCCACTTAGCAAGAGCGCCAGCAGCAGTCACCCATTCAATGACTGAGTGATAGACTGGAACATTTGCATCCTCAATCTGTTGCGAGATCTTTTCTGTAAACGGTCCTCCCATAGCGCCAACAAGTATTGGCTTTTTCTTTTGCTTCTGGAAGGAAGCTAGTACATCTACAATCGACTCTTCAAGAGGATCATCTTGGAAAACAAACCAAGGCATGATGATATCAATATTGGGATCGTCCATGAATGACTGTATTGCAAACCGATAGTCATCAGCATTAGCAGAGCCTGTGATGTCGCAAGGGTTACCTATCACATATGTTGGTGGATAGTGATCCTTGAGTGATTTTTTCGTCTCTTCACTCAATTCGGCTACTTGCAGACCAAGCCTTTCAAAGTGGTCAATTGCAGCAATTATAGGTCCTGCTCCATTGGTTACCATTGCTACCCTACCTCCATTTGGTACTGGTTGCCATGTTAGTGCCTTGAGCGCCGCTGTCAGTTCTTCGTAGCTATCTACCGATATGATACCCGCCTGATCGAGTGCACCCTTCACAACTGCATACGATCCGCCAAGTGATCCTGTGTGAGAAGCGGCCTGCTTGGCCCCTCTTACAGATCTGCCATTTTTAAATACTATTACTGGTTTGCCTCGCTCTATGATTACTCTTCTTGCAGTATTCATGAACTTCCTGCCGTCGCCCAAGCCTTCTACATAGAGTCCAATAACTCTGGTTTGTGGGTCTTCAGAGAGGTACCAGATCATGTCGGCCTCGTCCACGTCGGATCTATTACCATATGAGATCATCTTGCTCATGCCAAATGTATCGGAGCTCTCCATGAATGCAATGCCTACAGTTCCGCTCTGAGATAGGAAAGCAACATCACCCTTTCTAGGACGTACCATTCTTGCGTGACCTTGAAATGCACAATCAAGACGGTTCTCGCCATTAAACATGCCTATGCAGTTGGGACCGATGATCCTGATCTGCAACTCCCTTGACAGCTCGCGAATTTGCGCCTCAATAGTTGCTCGTTCTCCTCCAAGTTCCTTGCCTCCACCAGAAATGATGACAAAGTTGTGGATGCCTTTCTTGGCCGCTGATTTCAGCAGATCCGGCACAAATTTTAAATCGACCGTAACGACTACCACATCTACCTTATCGGGTATCTCATCAATGCTCTTATACGCCTTAAGACCCATGATCTCAGAATAGCCCTTTGCGTTTACGGGATAGACCTTGCCAATGTAATCATGCTTTGCCAAGCTTTCCAAAACAGAGTTGCCTACCTTGCCGGGTTCAGGTGAAGCGCCAATCAGAGCCACTGAATTGGCATTGAAGAACAGATCCATATATTCAGATCTTGGTTGGGCAGTTGAGACGACTTCTAGGTCTGGTTTTTCTCGTAGTAGGATTTTGGCATCAACTACAAAGTATTCATTTTCATAGAATATGATTGGATTAAAATCAATACTTTCATAATATGAGGCCATCTCGGTCCCAAATCTGCCAATATTGACTAGTGCCTCTGCAAGCATATTCACATTTACAGGTGGCATCCCCCGGAAACCCTTGAGTATCTTGTTGCCCTTAAGATCTTCTATCATGCTGATTGCGTCTTCCTTTGTAATTGGCAAAACTCTGAATGAAACGTCTTTGAAGACTTCAGTGTAAATACCACCGATGCCTGCCATAATAACGGGACCAAATTGCGGGTCATTCTGCAGACCGACAATGAGCTCCACGCCGCCAGCTGCGGCCATTTTTTCGAGCAGCACACCTTTTACATTATACTGCTTGCTAAGCCTGCCGTACATATCGTTGAATGCATTTTTAACATCCTCTTGGTTTTGAAGGCCGACCTTAACTCCTTTCACATCTGTCTTGTGCAGAATCTCTGGCGAAACGATCTTTGCGACGAGAGGAAAACCTACTTTCCTCGCCTCTATTTCTGCCTCTTCTGCATTAGTGACCAGCGCGTATTTTGGTACCCTGACTCCGTACTCGGTCAAGACTTGTTTGGCGAGCTCTTCAGTTATTACTTTTTCCTTCTTTGAATAAATGTCATCAAAGAGTTTCTTAACCCTCTCATTGGTCATTTTTATTGAGGGAAAAAACTTGTTTAGCTTTTATATAGTTACCTGATGTACGAAGCGTATCGTTTTATTCATTTTTGTAAAACTCTTGTAAAATTAGCATATATGCGTCTGCCTTGAGCTGCTAGCTCTTCTAACTCTTTTGGCGCCGGTAATAAACTCTCAGGCTTGATCTTTTCAGTGATCAAGTCACCACTGTATTCATTCATCCATGTTTGTATTAGATCTTCGTCGACTTCAAAGTGAAACTGAATGCCAACTGCAGATCCGATCCTAAATGCCTGCGGGTATAGATCGGAATATGCAAGGATCTTAGCATTTGCTGGCAGGTCATATGTATCTCCGTGCCATTGGAATATCCTAATCGCCTTATTGGTGAAGCCTCTAAAGATGTCATTGCTGCTGGCTGGTGTCAGATACACATTGTACCATCCTATCTCCTTCTTCTTACCCTTGTAGACGCGACCCCCTGTAGCCTGAGCAATGAGCTGTGAGCCCAGGCAGATCCCTAATAATGGAGTTTCATTTTTTATTGCATTCCTGATCAGTTCTTGCTCTTTTTGTAAGTAGGCTAAATTATCGTACACCGCCATCGGGCCACCGAGGATTACTATGGCATCATATCCCAATGGACTGGTAGGAACATGGTCCTTCTGTGTATTTGCCTTTTCTATGTCGTAGCCATCAGACACAAACATCTGCTCAAGTAAGCCTAGTGGTTCGCACCCAATATTTTGTACTGAGAGTATCTTGGGCAATACCTAGGATGCGTTCTATTTTGTATTTATGCCATCAGGAAAAATATTAAATCTGATGGGCGCTACAAATTAGCTGGACTGTGGGCTATCAATACAAAGTCGATGACCATGAGACCGTTGAACGCCTGCGCAGTTTTATCTGTATGCTCAATGAAGAATCCGAGAGAGGTTCTGTAATCGTTGTCGAGGGCAGAAGGGATGCAGAGGCACTCTCCAGGATAGGTTTCACTGGCAACCTTGTAGTCTTTCATCATTTTAAGGGAATTGCAGACTTTGCAGATAGCCATGATAGCATAGATAAAAAGATAATCCTGCTCTTGGATATGGACAGAACAGGCAGATATCTCACAAGCCGACTGGTTTCTCAGCTTCAATCGAGCAGGCATAGTATAAACCTGTCATACAAGAGGACCCTTGCAAGGATAACAAATGGTAAAGTGAGACACGTTGAGGATCTTGTCATCTATGCACCACACATGTCAGGCATTACAGGAAGTCGAAAGGACCTTTACTTTTATACATGATTTCCTGAAGCTTTACAAAGCACTTATATTCAAGCAAAGAAAAGTGAGAGCCATATACCAGCAACTGCGAGGTTATGAAAGAAATTGCCCACTACAGGTATAGTAAAATATCATGTTAAGTTAAAATTTGAAGTTGATGGTTTAGTCGAGAAAGCCGATATAATCGGTGCTATTTTTGGACAGACAGAGGGTCTTCTCGGTCCGGAAATGAACCTCAATGAATTACAAAAAGTATCCAAGGTTGGAAGAATTGAAGTAAACGTGGAAACTAAGGGCAACATGACTAAGGGTGATGCCCTGATACCAATGAGTACCGACATTTCTACGGCAGCGCTAATTGCAGCAGCCATAGAGAGTATTGACAAGGTGGGGCCATTTCCTGCTAAATTCGGTCTAGTTGGGATTGATGACATTCGGGCCATAAAGAAGAAGGTCATAGTTGATCGCGCTAAGAAGATAGTGCAAGATTGGGCCACCAGGACTATAAGCGAGGGTGACGAGATGCTCAAGGATGTTTATGACGCAAGCAAGCCTGGAAAACTCACAAGCTTTGGAAAAGCGCAACTGGCCTGCGGTACAGGTGTCTTTGATTCTCCCTGGATAATACTGGTGGAAGGAAGGGCAGACGTAGTAAATCTTCTGCGTGCAGGTTTTGACAACGCTATTGCAATAGAGGGTGCAAGGATCGACGAAACTGTGACAAAACTTACAGAAGGTAAGCGTGTAGTGGCATTTCTCGACGGTGACCGAGCAGGAGATCTCATACTGAAGGAGTTGCATGGCGTCGTAAAGATAGACAAGGTGCTTAGAGCCCCACCAGGTAAGGAAGTGGAGGAATGCACCCCGCTTGAGATATCTGAAATCTTGAAGGACGCATTCTCACCTGAAGTACCATCTGTTCAACAGCCTGTATATCCTACTAATCAATCCCCTCATCATCATCAACAACAACAACACCGTTATGAGAGGAGAAATTATAGGCGAGAAAGGGAGCAGCAAGATGATTACAGCACTCCACCGTCTCGACAGCCAGAAGCACTAGAATCAGCGGCGCAAACATCAAAAGAGACACTGGTTGAGGATAGTACGGAGGTAGTCTCTGCAGTTCGTGATGTTTATCCTCAAATAAATGAAACTCTTGAGGCTGTCTTGCTGGATAGCTCTATGAATACACTGCTCAAGGTTCCAGTATCGGAAGTTATTAAGAGACTTAATAGTGCAGAGGGTGGTAAGCTGCTGGTAATTGATGGCATTGTTACTCAGAGACTCGTCGACGCAGCCGATAGGGCCGGTATTGAGTATATTATAGGACATCGAATGACAGATTTGAAAAAGCCATCCGACATCCGAATCAGGACTTTTGGTGACATTGGCATAAGTAACTAGTAAGGATAATAATGCCTGAGATAAAGCTACAGCATATATTGACTTTGATTGAGCTCCTTTCAAAAGGGGCCCGTCACAATTTTGTCGAGGTAACGACTACACTACTTGGCAAGGGCATAGGTAGATCCCAACAGGCAGCGTCGAAACATCTGCTGGATTTGGAAACCTCCGGCTACATTGAGCGCCTAAAAAAAGGGCAAAAATTTGCAGTCAAAGTCACAGATAAAGGCTATTCTGAAATACAAAATCTCTATTTATCATTAAGAGCTGCTATCGAATCCACACCCTCAACGATGGATTTCAAGGGCAATGTGATTTCGGGTATGGGAGAGGGAGCATACTATATGTCACTGGAGGGCTACAGGAGACAATTCCGAGAAAAATTGGGATACGAACCGTACCCTGGGACGTTAAACGTTCGATTAACTGATCAAATAGACATGAATGGCCGACTAGAGCTTGGTAAGCATCCGTCGATATTTATCAATGGCTTTAACGACGGCACACGTACCTACGGCTGGGTCAAATGCTATCGCGCTACCATAAATGACGGTGCAATAGACAACGCTGCTGTACTTGTTCTTGAACGCACACACTACGATGATAGCATGCTTGAAGTGATAGCTCCAATATCAATTAAGCAGGCAGCAGGCATCAAAAATGGCGACAAAATAAAAGTGCAGGTGCGGCTAAATTAGATGCCGTAGATTGAATCACCTAGTTCCTCCTTTATTTTTGAACTCTTTGATCCTGGTATTGGAGTTGACAACCTTATAACTTGCACATTTAAGTTGCGTTTCTTGCAGTTCTCGGCAATGTCCTTTTCACTGTGCGCTTGGTCATAGCCAAGTGCGATCACGTTTGGTTTGACATATTCAACAGTGTCAAAAAGGGTGCCCTCTTTGCCGATTAGTGCCAAGTCGACAAAATTAAGCGAAGTCACGAGATCCCTGCGGAGCCTTTCATCGTGATAGATCTTTCGGAATTTCTTTATCTTTTGAGCGGTGGATTGCCTTGCCACTACTACGACGAGCACATCCCCCTCTGCTTTCGCAGCCCTGAGTGTGTGAATGTGACCTGGATGAATGAGATCAAAAACTCCGCCTACAAGAACGACCTTTAGTGCATCACGACCGATGAACGTGAGTTTGGTCGGGTCAGATTTTTCTACAAGCCCAATATTGACAAGACGGCTTACTATGGAATTATAGAACTCTTGGCTTATGGGCAACCTTGCCTTTAGTCTCGTATAGGCTGAAATTGAAGGATCTAACATGCTAGAATATAGGTTAGCAAGAATGGTCTTGTCTAGCGGGTCCATCTTGGAATCTCTACTATGTGGCAATAGCGAAATCATTAATGTTATAAACTATTGCCCACCTATGCAAAGTTCCATATAATTTCCTCAATTTGAATCATGACACCTATTGTAGAATGAGATAATAATCTATTCTGGTTAGATCGTTTCCCCCTTATATTGAGATGATATATCCATATGTTTCTGAAGAACTTCTGAATTTTGGCCTCTGCTTAATGAATAACTCTGATAAAGATAATATATATCAAAAAGAACTCAAAGCTCTGAATAATGTGTATATATGCTATAACACCTTGCCAATGCCATTGTTATGGCGTTGATGTCCGCTTCCGCAGAGATAAAGAAAAAGCTTGAGGAGAACTGGATACGAATCCTCAACGCTAATTCTTCAAAGTTTTCGCTCGGTACTATAGCTGGTTCTAGCCCACCTTCGATCTTTGTGGGTAGTTATGGGTACCCAAAGGTGCGAATAGGGCCAATGATACCTCCATTGCACGGCGATACTACTATCTTGGACAGAACAGAGCTGTGGCCAGGTAAAAGCCTTGAAGAGATAACGAGATATCGTCTGTCACTTGTGCTGGGTACAAAGAATTTCAATATACATGATACTTCTAGCAGATATCTTGAGATCCTGCAGGAGCTCTCAATGTGTGAGAAGCCCACTGAAACTGAAGCCACGTTTGAAAAAAAACCCACTGCCGATGTCAAAATGCAAAAAGAATTTAGACTTGACTACGAAGGCCCACCTTTTGGGCCAAATGCGCCCTTGAGATCTTTTAAAGTGGCCTCACATTCAGTAGACAAGCGTATTGAATCTGTATACTATGATACAGACTTGAGAGCAGTAGAAGCTATGATGAAGTTATACCAGCGTGGAGTGGAAATAAGTATCATACAGCGAGTCCTCAGCATGGGAATGCTTGGAACAAAGAAGAAACGTAAGCTTGTGCCAACTCGTTGGAGCATTTCTGCTACTGACGATATTATTTCAGGAACACTTGTAAAGGAGATTAAAATCAATCCTTCAATTGATCTGTTTGAAGTAACACGGTATTCGCATCTTGATAACCATTATTCTGTCATTTTGATACCTCACGATGAATGGATTTTTGAAATGATTGAGTCCTGGTTCACAAGCCAAGGTCAGGTGGCCATGGGCACAGATAATGAGGATGCAAGAAGACTTAACCATAACCCTACTATAGCTGGAGCGTATTTTGCAACGCGGCTTGCAGTAGTCGAGCATCTCGCACGTCGACACAAAAAGGGTGGGGCTGTTGTTCTACGTGAAATACATCCCAATTATGTAATACCCCTTGGGGTATGGCAAGTAAGAGAAGGAGTACGCGAAGCTTTGAAAAAACCTCCACAAAAATTTGATGACTTTGACTCAGCAATGTCATCTGCCTGTTTCTGTATGTCGCTGTCAAAGAACGAATTGTCACAAAAAAGTGAACTTTATAAGAGTTTCAAGAGCCAGACTAAGATAAGTGATTTTGCTTAACTACTAACTAAATGCTGGCAAAGGATCATATATTAGCCCTGCACTACCTTGTCTTGATAGTTATGATGAGTGAGGCCCCTCCAGAAGGCGTCAAGCATGTTGTTCCAATCAAGCAGGTGGAAAAACCAGTGAAGATTACAGATCAAGCCAAGGCCGAACTTCAGAGCTCGGGCATGATGGATGAGAAGGGTAAGCTGAAGTTGAAGGGTGTAAGTCCAAAGATGCTAAAGCGCATGAAGCTAGAGGCAGTTGACTGCCCTGTACTAAATATGGAAATTGGTTTTCTGCAATGTTACGTCTGCAAAAACTTTTTCAGTAGGCCTATGGGTAAGGTTTACTGCAAAGGTGATCCACTTTAGCAGTATAGAGAGGCCTCCTTAAGGATGACTTAACCATTTTGTAGTGATTATAAAGTAGTCAAGGACACATAAAAGAGAGTGATGTATCTAAAGGTACTCTTTTTGATGATTGTGGATCTGCTGTTAACTTCAAAAATATACTCAGGTCTTTGCTAAGTCAAAATAAATCTATTTAGAAAGTGCAAGGGAGATGTTGAATTTTTCAATAATGGGTTATCCTGACTTATATTGAAAATTTTGCACAGGATAAGAAGCTACGTTTTCCATCTACTCAGAAGATGTCTCTATATACTGTTCATTCGAAAAAGATATCCACTTAGTCATGAAAAAGGGAGAGCACTTTCATGAATGAATTAGTAGAGTGAGCACGATGAAATTCTAGATATACACTTAGTCAGTGTATATCCATCATGAGTGCAGAAATAATAATAATAATAAACTGTCATACTCCAAAGGAGGGGGAACTTTTGGAACTAAAAGCGGAGACATCACTTACAATAACTTCATAAATCCTAATCGATTTGCCAATGTCAACGTGGCTTCTCAGAAAGAATCAGTTGGGATAACAGTCAAGAAAAATGTAGACTTTAGTGAATGGTACAGCCAAGTAGTTCTCAAGACTGCCCTTGCTGACTATGCTCCTGTCAAAGGGTTCATTGTACTTCGGCCGTACGGTTACGCAATTTGGGAATCGATAAGGGATATTCTTGACAAGCGGTTCAAAGAGACTGGTCATCAGAATGGCTTCTTACCTGTGCTAATACCTGAAAGCCTGTTGGCAAAAGAAGAGGATCATTTTGCAGGGTTTACGCCGGAAGTATTCTGGGTTACTAAAGCAGGCAATAAAGAGCTTGATGAAAAGCTAGCTCTCAGGCCTACATCTGAAACCCTTGCATATTCAATATTTGCAAAGTGGATAACAAGTTACCGCAATTTGCCACTCAAGGTCAACTTTTGGAACTCTGCCCTGAGAGCCGAGATCAAGTCGACGAAACCTTTCATTAGGACTTCTGAATTTTTGTGGCAGGAGGGTCACACGGTACATGCCACTGAAGAAGAAGCAGAACAGGAGGTTGTGAGTATAGTTGATATTTATAAGGATTTAATAGAGAACTACCTTGCAGTACCCGTTATAGCAGGATACAAGACTGACCGAGAGAAGTTTGTCGGCGCAAAGTACACAATGACCCTTGAAGGCTTGATGCCTGTAGAAGGGAAGGCACTTCAGATGGGGACTTCGCATCATCTCAGTCAGAATTTTTCAAAGCCATTTGGAATAAAATACCTTGGTAAGGATACCAAGGAACATTTTGCATGGCAGACTTCATGGGGAGTTTCTTGGCGTCTGATAGGTGGGTTGATAATGGTTCATGGCGATGACCTAGGCCTAATTCTGCCCCCACAAGTCGCACCAATACAGGTAGTAATAGTGCCTATACATAAGGACAAGAACGCCAACATGGTTAAGGAAAAGGCAAGGGAAATAGAGTTTGAATTAAAGCACAATGGTATAAGAGCATACATGGATGATCGAGATGAATACACTTCTGGTTGGAAGTTTAACGAATGGGAAATGAAAGGTGTTCCACTGCGCATAAACATAGGACCTAGGGATATTGAACAGGGGCAGATTGAATTTGTCAGGCGTGATACAACGGAAAAAAGACCTGCTGAGCGAGGGAAGCTTGTACATATCGCAACATCGATTTTGACACAGATACAGGGGAGTTTGCTTGCAAAGGCAACAGAATTTCTCAAGGAGAATACTTTCGAACCTAGGGATTTCGAGAGCTTTAAGTCGATAATTCAGACTAAGGGGGGGTTTCTTCTCGCAGGCTGGTGTGGCCAAGAACAATGCGAGTTCAAGATAAAGGAAGAGACAGGTGCAGATATCCGGGTGATACCATTTAACCAGAACCACAAGCCGGCCACATGCATTTACTGTGGTCTGGAAAGCAAAAAGGCAGCGATATATGCAAGGGCATACTAATTGGTAACTCTTGAAGATCTCTTTCCGTTTGGAACTGAACTTGGATACGTAGGCATCCTCGTCATAAGCTTCGTGTCTAGTTTAATTCCTTTTATCCCCATACCCTATTTTCCAGTCTTAATAACTGCTTCATTTAATCCCAATTTCAATCCGCATATCATCTCTATTGTCAGTGCACTTGGAATAGTCGGAGCAAAGACGATAATCTTTTTTATCAGCTATTATGGTCGCAAAATTTTGAGTGACAAGACAAAGAAGAGAATGCGTCCATTACAAAATCTAGTAAGCCGGTATGGCTGGTTTGGAGCATTTATAGCGGCTCTTACTCCAATACCTGATGACATTGTCTATATCCCACTTGGCCTTGCAAAGTACAACCCTTGGAAATTTGCAACGGCCACATTTGCTGGGAAATTCCTGATGAATGAATCGATTGTCTGGGGCTCGATTTTTCTTGGGAGACCTTTTGTAGAGAACATATTATCATCAGATACTACAGACCAGACATCATTAATTATAGCAGCAATAGTGAGCACTATAGTGCTTGGAATCGTTGTGTACTTTTCGCTCAGAATAGATTGGGCAAAGGTAGTAGGAAGGTGGTTTCCTTGGGCACTCAAAAATAGTAACGAAGAAGAGGACGATCTTAATGATAACAATAAAGACAACAATCACAACACAAAAAAAGAGCCCTAGAAAAGACTTTACCTGCTACCCTCGTCTCTTGTCATTAAGTTCAATATAATCTTCATTTATGCCAGTTATGCAATCAGTAACCACGGCTTTAACTTGCTGAAAGTGTAAAGTTCCCTGTGGTATCTTGTTCGCCTCTTGCATGACAGCCAGCCGTGCTTCAAACACACTTTTGTGGTCATCACATACTACCGCAAGCATATATTCTCCATCCTGAGATTTTACTGAGATGATATATGAAGGAGGCAGCCGGCATTCTTCTCCTTCAACCTTGGCTGAGCAATGCTCGGGCAAAAGCACACTATCTTCTATAATGCAATGCAATATAACAATATCTGACTCATGAAAAACTATCAAAAGACATCTACTTCGAATACTATCCAAATTTTGTGTCATTTGTTTCGATCAGTGAAAACTTAGCATAACGACTGTTGAAGAGTGACAATATAGTAGTGCTAAGTGTAGCGTCAATACGGTAATCGTTAGAATATTTGGGAATATTTGGAACGATTAAGATAGAAATTTCTAAATCTACTTGGTTTGGATGACCCAAAAATATAATTTATGTAACTATTATATATTCCTACTTGATAGGAATATATCGAAGCTATTGCAAGTAGATAAGGAAACATTACGGCTTTTGGTCAAACGCAGAGCGATGCTCCGGGTACTCTCTGTCCTATTTAAGCAAAAGGAAAACACCTTGCCTACTCGTGTACTGCTTCAAAAGTTAGGTGCTAACAACCTTCACCATGTAATATTGCAGGCAGAGAGGGAAGGTTATATTAAACGCAAAAGAGTCAAGCCACAAGGAAAAGGCAACTATCTAGTCTACAACCGCTTGACGCCAAAAGGAATACGGTTAGCTAAGCTGAACAAGAAATTAGAGTAACATTTACCATAGAATTTGCCTAAAACCAGACCTCCTATTTCCTATTGGCCTAGTATTAAAAAAGACTGAATAGACTTGAAACATAGCGGATCAAAATAGATGTAGATATGTGAGAAGAAGGCAAGAGATGCATTCACAATTAGTGCATCTTAATTTATAAATCGGTAGAGAGTTTTTTTGCCTGCCTATGGGTAGTAGAAGAAGAAAAACTCTGGTAAGGCCTGCAAGAAAGTCTCGCAGAGTAGATGGAAGGTGTCCAAAATGCACCACGATTGTCAAGTTTAATGTGTCAGGCCCAGTCGGCGACGAGATCTATGAGTGCACTGGCTGTATGTCCAAGTTTCACATAGATGAGTTGTAAAGATCCAAATTTGCGCCAAATTGCCTGGAAAGCGTGTCCAGCCAAAGCAAAAAATCATTATTTACTTATTTTATTGTACGCTTAAAGGATATCTCTCGCTCATGCTCCAACTGTATGGTAGTGTGCGTTATATTGTAGCGCTCGGCCAAGACTGTGTTTATTTCAGACAAGACCTTGCTTGATTCGCTAAGCATCTGATCGCGTACCACCACATGGCCACTTAGCGCATCCATTCCCGTTGATATAGTCCAGATGTGCAAGTCATGCACATCTACTACTCCATCCAGCTGCTTAAGAGTCATCAATATTTCTTGAATATCGAGTTTTGATGGGGCACCTTCTAGCAATATATGAGTGCTACTTCGCACAATAGAGTAGGCACTTCTTGCTACTAGACCTGCTATCATAAAAGCAACAAGTGGATCCACAATCGTGATGCTCGTGTTAAGAGCAATAAATCCAGTAACGATTACCGCGACAGATGAGATTGTGTCGTATACAACGTGAATGAATGCACTGTGAATGTTGATACTCTTGCTGGCGTGGGGCTTTAGCAGGAACATCACTACTAGGTTGCCTGCAAGACCAATAGTTGCTATCAGTAGTAACAGCGGCGCATCTATTATTCGTGGAGACATGACGCGGAGAAACGCTTCATATAATATCCATAATGAAATTACTCCAAGCGTTATACCATTTGCAAGAGCAACCATTACCTCCACTCTGTGATAGCCAAATGTCATTGCACCAGAATGGCTTCTTGCCGCCATTGTTATTCCAAAAAGACTTAGTCCAATCGCCATTACGTCAGTGAACATATGCACTGCGTCGCTTACTAGCGAAATGCTATTACTTAAAATACCACCTATAACTTCAACAATCGCTATTGCAGCAATAACTGCAAATGATAACGTCAGCATCTTCTTGGGCCGCAGCAGAAAGCTAGTTCCCAATGTGGTTGGTCTATACCGCTTTTAGGTATTTACAGATTGTTTCCGTTTAATGGGCAAGCGTCAATTGCGCAGGATTCTTGTATTTTACAACCTGCGAAACTCCCTCTTTTGGATAGATACCATAAATAAGGGCAGCTTTGGCCACAGTAGAATCCTTCAGCGTGACCATGATTATCTGGTTATCCTTTGAGCGCTCAAGCAGTACCTTTGACAGTCTGTCGGTGTTCTCAGCATCAAGATGTGCATCAACTTCGTCCATCAAATAAAATGGCGACGGTTTGAGCGACTGAAGGGCCAGCAGAAACACTGTAGCAGCAATCGTTTTTTCGCCACCCGACAGCGTGGTTGACTCACGTGGCACTGCTTTACCAGGGAACCGCCCTAATAACATTACACCACTTGAAAAAATATCTTCAGAGTTCTCGATCTCAAGCCACGCCGAGCCTCCTGTCATTTTCTCAAATGTCGAGCGTATGTCGCTGTCAACTTTCTGAAACGCCTCCATGAAGACCTTTTCTTTTTCTCTCACTATCTGCTCTATGAAGGAAAGAATGGAATTATGCTCGCTTTCAAGCTGGTTGCGCCTAGTTGACATACTGCGATATCCATCCATTACCTGTACGTATGCCTCATCTGCGCGGAGGTTAATCCTTAGCTTGACTTCTTCATGCTCGTCGGTTAACTCTTTGATCGCAGTTTCAACATCCATCTCATCAAGGAGATCCCTGTAGCCAAGTGAGTGAAGATTGTTCATCTGGCGAGATTCTTCAGCAGTTAAATCTGCAATATCTTTCCGAAGCAGTGCCGACTCGCGTTCTATTAGGTTGTATTCCTTTGACATTTTGCGATCGCTCTCTGAGAGTGTTTTTATTTTGCGCTCATATTCTTGTAGTACGCTATAAGTGCTACCTGAAGAAGCAATTATCTGCTGCTCCTGATCTCTGAGTCCTTTGAGTTCTGCTTCAAGTGATTGCGACTTATTGTATATCTCTTGTATCTGGAGTCTGCATTCTTTTAGTTCAAGGGAAAGGCGTTCTTTCTCTTGGTTCATCTCGGCTAGATGCTGAATATCAAGTTCCAGTTTGGCTTCAAGCCCTCTAAGCATTGATAGTGTATGGCCAAGCTCGATATTGGCTACATCTAATGACTTTACTAAGTGGGTGCGGGACATGTTCTTTTCAGCAAGTTTATTTTTGCTTGTCGACTCTTCACTTATGATTTGTAGCCTTAACGATATCTTCGCCATGGCAGGCGAAAGAAGAGCAAGCCTCTTTGAATACTTGTCAAGCTCTGTAACACGTACGTCGACTTCTGACTGGAGGGCTTGATTATCTAATATGATCTGTGAGACAGACTTTTCTTTTGCTTCTAAAGATTCCTTTTCTTTAGTAATGTTTCTTTGGACATCTCTAATAAGAAGCTCAAGTTGAACTTTCTCAGATTCGCCATCAGTTATGCGCTTCGAGATATCATGAAGCTCCATATTTTTCTCCTCAATAAGATTGGACAGCTTCGTTATCATTGTACGTAAATTTTCCACTGATCCACCAAAAGCTATTGCCTTTGTCATATCAGTTATCCTTCCTCCAAAGTCCACAGACATGGAACCTCCATCTGGTTCGAAGAGCTCACCATCAATTGACACACTCCTATATCCTTTCCTTGATAACATGAACGCTGTAGAGGAATTTCTTACAAGCAGTATGTCTGAGAAAAGAAATGCTGTCAATTTCTCATAATCCGACTGCACAAAATCCGACAGTCTTCCAATAACATTGGGGTGATCACGAGGCATGTCCCGGTTCTCCTTGAATCGCCCGATAACGTCAAGTGGTATTATCCTAAGACGTGGAAGCTTTTGCTCTTTGGCATAGGCAGCTATAATTATCATAGACTTTATGTCATTTACTACAAAGGCTTTCATCCATTCGGAGCCTGCCGCAAGGATAGGCCTTTCGTAGTACCTGTCCCACCTTAATAAGTCATAAACGAGACCGCAAATGCTGAACTTATCTTTTTCTTTCATCAATTCTGCAATGGCAAGATCCTCATTCATGGCGTTTTTGGCTATATTGGCGCGTTCTTCAAACTTATTCACAAGGTTCTCCGCA
>Ga0081538_10002423_pt1 | contig 18283 bp, 19 predicted proteins | sample TabmetS5T2R1_FD_71022 | JGI IMG/M metagenome (GOLD analysis project Ga0081538, IMG submission 71022) | Tabebuia heterophylla rhizosphere microbial communities from the University of Puerto Rico - S5T2R1 | ecosystem: Host-associated > Plants > Roots > Rhizosphere ... | reverse complement strand
AAACAGTGGAAACGAAGAGCACCCCGCAGATCCGGCGAGCGATCGCGGAGGGCCGCGGGATCATGCCCGCCTTTGGCCCGGCGTTGAGTCAAGCGGAAATCACGGACATGGTTCAAATGGTTCGCTTCCTGAGCAGAGAAGGCCGTGACCTCAGCTGGTGGGAAAAATACGATGTTCTAGTCGTTGCCCATTGCAATGTGCCGTGGGAGTTAGTGTTGGGCTATGACGAACCGCCTGAGAAGAAACCGTGATTGTCGGCGCGCTAGATATGGGGTTGGGGGCACGTGATATCGGCTTGACAAGGCGGTAGCTTAAAACTAAACTCCAACGTGAGATTTTGTGGTACAAGGTTCTATGGCTCTCGATAATATCGAACAGCTCGAAGCCAAGGTCAATCGGCTCATTGAGAAGCACGAAAGAGTCAAGAAGGAAAAGGAGTCAATTGAAAAAAGACTGCAACAGAGGGAAAGCGAGTGGCACCATCTGAAAGGACAGATTCGACAGTACGAGCGCGAGCGGGTTGAGTTTCGGGAAAAACTGGATAAGATTCTCGGTCAGTTCGCCACTCTCGATCTTCCTGACTGAGGTGAGGAAGAATCAATGAAAAAGGCACTTGACGTTGAGATTTTGGGCCAGAGGTTAACCATCAGCAGCGATGCTGAGGAAAATTATATGCTCAAGGTCGCTGGATATGTCGATGAGAAAATGCAGGCCCTTTCACGGGCACAGAAACCGGCCAATAAGTCCAACATCGCGGTGCTGGCGGCGCTCAACATCGCCGATGAATATCATCGGCTCAAGGAGACTCACGAATCTATTCTCAATCGGTTGAACCAACTTTCGAAGAAACTTTCAACGACGTTAACTGAGGAGGGTTAAAGGCTTTTAAGGCGATCAATTTCCCCTGCGGTACTCGTTAGTGGCATGTCAAGGCGGGGGAAAAGTTCAAGGAAGTGGCGGGGACAGATGAGGGAACAGGGAAAATATACATTAATGAATCTGATCTGTTGGTTTCTGACATTTATACGTAGGACGAGCGTTTGGCGGCCTCCTGGTGAAAGCCGTAATCTTTGGATGGAAGTCCCAGTTGGAAACAGAAGCCTGGTGCCAGCCGTCGAAGTAACTGGAGAGCGGCTGCCGAGGGGACCGAACCTTGCGATTCGAAGATCAGATCTCTAGCGATTAGTTTTCCTCGCCGATTCTTCTCTCATCTCTCCTGCTCGCTCACTGTCCGGAGTCCGGAACATGGGTCCGTCAATGAGAGAGAGCAAGAATAGTTTGCGCGCTGCCGCATTGGCTCAGCGCGGCCTGCTTTCAAGAGCAGAGTGCCTTGCCCGGAGCCGTTCGATACAAGCGAAAGCTTTGCAGCTCCCGTCCTATCTGGTTCACCGCTCCATCGCCGTCTATAGCCCGATCCAGAACGAGATTGAAACGGCGGCCATCCGGGACCATGCGCTGGCCTCGGGGAAACGTGTCTTTTACCCACGTTGCACTGCGGAAAACGTCTTGGAGCTAGTTGAGATCGGCTCGGTCGCGGAGCTTGCCATCGGTCGTTTTGGAATCCTAGAGCCGACAGGGGAACAGCGCTTAGCGAAAGACCAAGAAGAGCTGGTTGTCTTCGTACCAGGAGTCGCTTTTGATTTGCGCGGCAACCGTCTGGGACGGGGAAAGGGTTGGTATGACCGACTGATCGCCAAGCTGGGCCGAGCAACGTTCGTCGCTCTGGCCTACGACTTTCAGATCGTAGATGGAGTGCCGGCTGAGGAATGGGATCAAAGGGTTCATTATCTTATCACCGAGAGGAGGATCGTCGACTGCGGCTCCATGCCCGCGCAGTCGAGTCACGCTTCGTAAGTTCATTTTATCAAAAAGGGGGTGTTGACGTTGGATCAGAGTATCTGGTTCGGCATTGCAGGTTTATTGCTAGGCGCGTCCTTGGTGGCATTGCTCGTTTGGGCGCGGCGCAAGCAGCAGCGAGCGGAGATCGAACTCGCACAGAACGCAGCCGCCCGCATCATCGAGGAAGCCAAGAAGGATGCAGGCGCCATCAAAAAAGAGACGGAAGTTCAAGTCAAAGACAGTCTGATAAAAGAAAAAATCGATTTTGAAAAGGAGGTACGAGAGACCCGGAGAGAGCTGCAAGTCCTCGAAAAACGAGTGATCAGCAAAGAAGAAACATTGGATAAGAGAATTGATTCGTTGGAAAAAAGAGAGGCCGACTTGGGCAGACGGGATGCGGCTATCAAGTCCCGGGAAAAGACCATCGAGGAAAAATCCGCGGAGTACGATCGCCAAATCGACGAAGCGAGAAAGCAGTTAGAGCAAGTCGCGGGAATGACCCGCGAAGAAGCGAAAAGAAGCCTTATCGATCAAATGCTGGACGAGGCGAAGCACGACTCCGCCAAGCGGATTCGTGTGATCGAGGAGGAAGCCAAGGAGGAAGCGGTTCGCAGGAGCCAAAAAATTGTCGCCTTGGCCATCGAGCGGCTCGCCGGCGATTTTGTCGCGGAGCGCTCAGTAACGGTCGTGCCGTTGCCCAACGATGAGCTCAAGGGCAAAATCATCGGCCGAGAGGGGCGCAACATCAGAGCCCTCGAAGCGGCCACCGGAATTGATTTGATTGTCGACGATACGCCGGAAACCGTGGTTATTTCGGGGCACAATCCAATTCGCCGTGAGATCGCGCGGTTGTCCTTGGAGAAGCTTATTTCGGACGGTCGCATCCATCCCGGAAGAATCGAGGAGGTGGTTCGCAAGTCGGAGCAAGAGCTCGAAGAAGCGATTCGCGAGGCGGGCCAGAAAGCCATTTTTGACGTGGGCATTCATGGCGTTCATCCGGAAATCATCAAGCTTCTGGGACGGCTGAAATATCGTTACAGTTATGCGCAAAACGTGTTGCTTCATTCCATCGAGGCAGCGTTCATCTGCGGTATGATGGCCTCGGAGTTGGGCCTGAATGAAAAACAGGCGCGCCGTGCGGCGCTGCTCCACGATATCGGCAAGGCGGTAGACCATGAGGTGGAGGGCTCGCACGCTATCATTGGCGCGGAACTGGCACGCAAGTATGGGGAGTCGCCTAAAATCGTCAATGCCATCGCCGCCCATCACGAAGACGTCAAAGCAGAAACAATTCTGGCGCCTCTCGTCGATGCCGCCGATGCGTTGTCGGGGGCGCGTCCCGGGGCCCGCCGTGAAATGATGGAAACTTATGTCCGGCGGTTAGAAGAGCTGGAGCGCATTGTCAATTCGTTCAAAGGCGTTGAGAAATCCTACGCGGTGCAAGCGGGTCGAGAAGTCCGCATCATGGTCCAGCACGACGTTGTTTCGGATGACGAAGCGGCCCGGATGGCCCGGGAGATCGCCCGCAAGATTGAAAACGAAATGACTTATCCTGGACAGGTCAAAGTGACCGTCATTCGCGAAGTGCGCTCGGTGGAATACGCGAAATAAGTTTCGAGTTTCCTATAGCACCCTCCCCTTAATCCCCTCCCGTCAAGGGAGGGGAAACTTCTTTAGGTTCCCGCTCCGGGAGGGGAGGGGTATGTAAGCTCATTTATAACCGTTATTGTAGAACCAAGAACGTAGAAACGATCGAGTCATGCGGATTTTAATTTTGGGCGATGTGGTGGGCCGACCGGGTCGCCGGGCGGTACAAGAGCTTGTGCCCGGTTTGGTCAAGCAGGAGCAGATCGAGCTTGCCATCGCAAACGCTGAGAATGCCGCCGGCGGCATGGGTGTTGACGTCAAGAGTGCCGGAGAACTCTTCGGCGCCGGTGTTCACGTCCTCACCAGCGGTAATCACATTTGGAAAAAAAAGGAGATCTATCCCTATTTGGACGATCATCCCAGCCTGGTTCGGCCCGCCAATTTTCCTGAAGGCGCGCCAGGACGGGGGTGGTGTGAATGGCAAGGTGCAAACGGGCTGCGGGCATTAATCGTTAACCTCCAGGGACGAGTCTTCATGCCCAACCATGTCGATGATCCTTTCCGTTGCGTCGATAGGCTTTTGCAACAACATGGCCAGCATTCCCGGGTCGTCATTGTCGACATGCATGCAGAAGCCACGTCCGAGAAAAATGCCATGGGGTGGCACCTTGCGGGTCGCGTTTCCGCTGTCTATGGCACCCACACGCACATTCAGACAGCAGATGAGCGCATCCTGCCCAACGGCACAGCGTATATTACGGATGTCGGGATGTGCGGCCCGTCCGATTCGGTGATCGGCATCGAGAAGGATATCGTCATCCACGGTTTTATAAGCCAGTTGCCGCGCAAATTTGAAGTCGCCCGGGGCAACGTCTTGCTTCAAGGGGTGATCCTCGATGTCGACCCATCGACCGGCAAGGCGCAGGCGATCCGGCGGCTGCAAGTTCATCACGAGTCATCCTAAAACCATGCAAGACATCCAGACCCAGCTAGAGCTGATCAAACGGGGGGCCGTCGAAGTTTTGCCGGAGGAAGATCTCGTGGCAAAGCTCAAACGGGGGCGGCCTCTGAGAATCAAAGCCGGGTTCGACCCGACGGCGCCGGATCTCCACCTCGGTCATACGGTGTTGATCCAAAAGATGAAACAGTTTCAAGATCTGGGTCATGAGATCATTTTTCTGATCGGCGACTTCACCGGCATGATCGGAGATCCCTCCGGGAAGTCCGAAACACGCAAACAACTGACGCGTGAGGAAGTCGCCAAGAACGCTGAAACTTACAAAGAGCAAATCTTCAAAATTTTGGACCCGCAGAAGACCGCCATCGAGTTTAACCATCGCTGGATGGAAAAAATGGATGCCGTCTCGCTCATCGGGCTGGCCGCGAAGTACACGGTCGCCCGGATGCTCGAGCGGGAAGACTTCAAGCAGCGCTATCAGAAACAGCAGTCGATCAGCATTCATGAATTTCTCTATCCGCTCATTCAGGGCTACGATTCCGTGGTGCTCAAGGCAGACGTGGAGCTGGGGGGAACGGATCAGCGGTTTAACCTTCTGATGGGTCGAGAACTGCAGCGCGAGTATGGCCAGGAACCCCAGGTGGTCTTGACGATGCCACTCTTGGAAGGCACTGACGGCGTGCAGAAAATGAGCAAGTCCGTGGGCAACACGATCGGTATCAACGAAGCCCCCGAAGAGATGTTCGGCAAAATCATGTCGATCTCGGATGCCTTGATGTGGCGCTACTACGAGCTGTTGAGTGACAGAAATCTTACGGCGATTCACACAGACCGATCGCGGGTCGAGAAGGGCGAGCTGCATCCCATGGAAGTGAAAAAATCTCTCGCCGAAGAGTTAGTCAAGCGTTTTCACAGCGCCGCGGCGGCGCAAGTGGCGCGTGAGTATTTTGAAAGCCGCTACCAACGGAAATCACTCCCGACGGAGATTAAAAAACAGTTTACCGTCTCGGAGCCGACCTGGATCTGTCGTCTGCTCGTTGATCTCGATTTTACCAAGTCGACAAGCGAAGCCCGTCGGCTCATCGCACAAGGCGCGGTAAAAATCGACGGCCAACTGATCTCCGACGTCAATTTTCAGTTCCGAGGTGACCGGCACAAGATTGTGGAGGTCGGCAGGAATCGCATCGCCCAAGCAGTAAAACAACCGTGAGGGAAATTGTTCCACATGATTGAACGGGCCGTCGTTCTAAGCACTGGCGATGAACTCACGACTGGCAAAGTCATCGACACAAACTCTGCCGCTATTGCGGATTGTCTTTTTACAGCGGGAATTGAAGTCGCGGCAGTCCTCACGGTAGGCGATCGCAAAGAAAAACTTCACTGGGCGCTCCGCCAGGGCCGCGAGCTTGCCGACCTCATCATCGGCACAGGGGGACTTGGTCCCACGGCGGACGATCTCAGCACCGAGGTTGTGGCCGAGTTTCTTGGCTGTCCATTGATCGAAGACAAAGAAGTCGCGCAATCCCTGAGACAGCGCTTCGAGGCCCGTGGCATCGCCTGGACAGCGAACAATCTCAAACAGGCTCGCTTCCCGCAGGGGTCCTTTATCGTTCCCAATCCCGTCGGTACCGCCCCGGGTTTTCGCGTCTCTGTGGGACCCGGTAAAAGCCTCGTCTGGCTATCCGGCGTACCCCAGGAAATGGCCGCCATGTTGAAAGAGACGGTCATGCCCTGGATCGCTCAGCAGAAGGGCGATGCGGGCCAGATTACGACGGCTACATTTAAAATCTACGGCCTGACGGAATCGAAGCTGGATCACCTGGTAAAACCCATCAAGCTAGGGGCGCAAGCCAGGCTTTCATTTCGCGCCCACTATCCGGATCTAACGCTGCGTCTGACAGTAAAGGGAGGCCAGGAAACCAGCGAGCTCTTGGCTCGCCTCACGGATCAAATTCGCAGAGCTCTCGGTTCGCATATCTATAGTGAAGGCGAAGCCACCTTGGAGGAAATCGTCGGTCGATTGCTATTGGCAAAGCGGCAGACCCTGGCCCTCGCTGAGTCCTGTACCGGAGGCTACATTAGCCATCGCATCACGCGGGTGGCCGGTAGCTCCGACTATTATTATGGCGGAGCGGTAACCTATTCTAACGACGGCAAGATCCACTTCCTTCGAGTCAATCCGACCACTCTGGAAAGCTATGGAGCCGTGAGCCGTGAGACGGCCCTTGAAATGTCCCGAGGTATCAGAGAAAGAACCGGTGCCAGCATCGGTCTCAGCGTCACCGGCATTGCGGGGCCCTTGGGCGGCAGTCCGGAAAAGCCCGTAGGAACGGTCTGGATAAGCATCGCTCAAGACAACTACCACGAAGCCAAGCTCTATAATTTTCATGGTGATCGCGAGCGAATTATCACGGGCACGTCGCAGGCCGCCCTGCACTGGCTGCGCACAATCCTGCTCCAATAGGGCCGCGAGCCAGAGACTGTGATTCGAGCGTTCATCGCCATTGAGATCGGTTCGCAAACGGTCAAAAATATCTCTGAACGCCTTGCCGGGCTCAAAACACGCCTGCCTGATATTCGCTGGGTGCCGCCGGCCAACTTTCACCTCACCCTTAAGTTTCTGGGGACCATCGAGGAAAGCAAGATGGAACCTATCACCGCGGCATTGGAGCGCGAGCTCCACCCCTTTCCGCGCTTCACCATAAATGCTAAAGGTCTAGGAGTATTCCCGGACGTAAAACGGCCGCGAATACTGTGGGTCGGGCTGGAAGGCAAAGAGCTAATCGCCTTGATCTCAAGAGTCGAGACAGCCCTGGATCCGTTAGGCTTCGTATCGGACAAAAGAGAGCCTAAGCCGCACTTGACCATCGGCCGTTGGCGGCACTTTGATGGCTCCTCGAGAAAACTATCGGCAGACCTTGAGAGCTGGAAGAATCATGAATTCGGCGCATCGACGGTGGCGGAAGTGGTCTTTTTCCAGAGCGTGCTCAAGCCAGAAGGGCCAGTCTACCACCGGTTGAAAGTCGTGGTTCTGGGAAAGTAGCCCGGATGATTCGCGGTGCGCAACCAGCGAGGAGCAAGCCCCTCCGATCGCGGGCAATGGGCCTGTACCTTGATGAGGACTGCATCCTTAAGTGGTGCAGCGTTGTAGGAGGAAGAAACGCGAGCTTATAGCCGAGCACCATACACGGCAGTGGGCCTTTACCCTCATGTGCCCGCTCACTCCGAGGCTTACTCCTCGGTCTACAGCGTGTGATGCCTTTTCCTCGTATGGGGAATAATTTGGACTAGTTACTGGACGGGTCGTTTGAAGGAGAGCGAAGATGGACGTCAATCGAGAGAAAGCAATTGATCTCGCCGTAAGCCAGATCGAAAGACAATTTGGCAAAGGGGCGATCATGAAGCTCGGCGAGGGGGGCATAGTGAAAGACGTCCCCGTAGTTTCGACCGGTTCTCTCGGGCTCGATATGGCTTTGGGGATCGGCGGTGTGCCGCGCGGCCGCGTCATCGAGATCTATGGACCCGAAGCCTCGGGTAAGACAACTCTAGCGCTGCAAATCGTGGCCGAAGCGCAGAAGCAAGGCGGTATGGGAGCTTATATCGACGCCGAACATGCGTTGGACCTGGGCTACGCGAAGAAACTCGGGGTTAAGACCGATGATCTTCTAGTGTCTCAACCGGACCATGGCGAACAGGCCCTGGAAATCGGGGAAACCCTGGTCCGTAGCGGTGCTATCGACGTCTTAGTCATCGACTCAGTCGCGGCACTGGTGCCAAAGGCAGAAATCGAAGGTGAGATGGGCGATGCCCACATGGGGCTACAGGCCCGTCTGATGTCACAAGCGTTGCGTAAACTGACCGGGACCATTTCTCGCTCCCAAACGGTCGTCATCTTTATCAACCAGATCCGCATGAAGATCGGTGTTATGTTCGGCAACCCGGAAACGACGACGGGAGGTAACGCGCTCAAATTTTACGCCTCGGTGCGCATGGATATCCGGCGCATCGGCGCGCTCAAAGATGGGGATAATATCATCGGCGGTCGCACCAGAGTCAAAGTCGTCAAGAACAAGATGGCGCCGCCGTTCAAGGAAGCGGAATTCGATATACTCTATGGGACCGGAATATCCCGCGACGGCGAAATCGTGGACCTCGGCAGCGAAATGGGCATCCTGGAGAAGAGCGGCGCTTGGTATTCATTCGGCGGCGATAGAATCGGCCAAGGCCGCGAGGCGGCCAAACAGTTTCTCAAAGAGCATCCGGAAACCGCCGAGCAGATTGTCGCCAGAGCGATGGAAAAAGTCGGGCTCAAGCGGCCCGCGCCCGAGAGCCCCGCAGCCGAGAAAAAGGATAAAGGCAAAGGCAGGTAACAGTAAAAGGTTTGTTAACCCCTGAGACGCAAAAGCTCAAAGTCCGAGCCATCGGACAGGCAGGAACAAGCGCTTCAGCGCGCTCTTCGTTTTCTCGGTTATCGCCCCCGCAGCGAAGCGGAAGTGCGGGACTATCTCATACGCTTGGTTTATTCGAACGCCACCACGGACAGAGTTTTAGAGAAGCTCCGGTCGCTCAATTACATCAACGATGAAGCTTTCGCGCGAAACTGGGCTTCGGGGAGAGCCACGGGCCGAGGTTACGGGCCAAAACGTATTTGCCAGGAGCTGCAAAAAAAGGGTGTCCGCGATGCTTTGATCCGAGAGGTTGTGCGCGAAACTTTTGATCAAGGGGAAGAGAGAGAAAAAGCAAAATTGGTTTTGGAAAAGCGATTTAAAAATCAACAACTCAGCGATCCTAAGATGCTGCGCCGGGCTGCCTCTTTCCTGGAGCGCCGTGGTTATAGCAGCCAGGTGATATTCGATTTACTCAGGACTTCCCCCGCAGATGATTGATAGAAACATGACGAGTGGAAATGACATTCGCAAATCCTTTCTGGACTACTTCGCCAAGCAAGGTCATACGGTGGTTAGGAGTTCCTCCCTGGTGCCGGACAAAGACCCGACCTTGCTTTTCACCAACGCCGGCATGGTCCAGTTCAAAAACGTCTTTCTGGGCAAGGAGCGCCTGCCGTACGTGCGCGCCGCTAGCGCGCAAAAATGCCTGCGCATCAGCGGCAAACATAACGACCTGGAAGCGGTCGGCCGGGATACCTATCACCACACTTTTTTTGAAATGCTCGGCAATTGGTCCTTCGGCGATTACTACAAGGCCGAAGCGATCGAATGGGCCTGGGATCTCTTGACCCGGCAATGGGGCTTGCCGAAGGACAAACTTTGGGCGACGGTTTTTCTTGACGACGACGAAGCCGAGCGATTGTGGTTCAAGATCAGCGGGCTGCCGGCGGAGCGCGTCAGGCGCTTTGGCGAAAAGGAGAATTTCTGGGAGATGGGTGAAACCGGTCCTTGCGGCCCCTGTAGTGAGATCCATCTCGATCGCGGACCGGCGGCTTGCGACAAGCGAGGAGCGGCAGGACACGAGTGCCGCGTCAACGGCGACTGCGCCCGTTATATCGAGCTGTGGAATCTGGTTTTTATCCAATATAACCGTGATCCGGACCGCAGCCTGTCGGAGCTGCCGCAGAAGCACGTCGATACGGGCATGGGTTTGGAGCGCATCACCGCCGTGCTGCAAAATGTTCTTTCCAACTACGACATCGATTACATGCGCGCACTCATGACCAGGACAGAACAAATCTCTGGCAAACGATACGGCGTTGAACCTAATGCCGATATTTCGTTTCGGGTCATCGCCGACCACGCCCGCGCGGTGAGTTTTCTCATTGCCGACGGGGTGATGCCCAGCAATGAGGGGCGTGGTTATGTCTTGCGTAGACTCCTTAGAAGAGCTGCCAGGCACGGTCGGTTGATTGGCTTGAACGAACCCTTTCTCCATCAAGTCGCAGCCACGCTGGCGGCAATCATGGGCGACGCTTATCCAGAGCTTCGTCAAGAAGACCAACGTATCCGCGACGTGATCCGGACCGAAGAGGAACGTTTCGGAGAAACCCTCGAAAAAGGTCTCGTGCTCCTTGAAGAGGCGGTGTCCAATCTCAAAACAGAGAACAAGAAAACTTTGCCTGGTGACATCGCCTTTCGGCTGTACGACACGTTTGGATTTCCGCTCGATCTAACCGAAGACATATTACGCAATGAAGGAATGACCGTAGATCATTCGAGCTTTGAGAAGCTCATGGAAGCCCAACGAACCCGTGGCCGGGATGCGCGGGAAGTCGCCAGCATGGATGTAAAAATTCAACTGGACCGTCCCGTCTCTTTCACCGGTTACGACCGTTTGGAAGGCGAATCCACCGTTCTGGCCATCCACGGCGGCGGAAACGGAAGACCCGAGGCCGTGGAGGGAGAAGAAGTCGATATCATTACCGCCGAGACACCTTTTTACGGCGAATCGGGCGGCCAGGTCGGCGACCGCGGAACCATCAAAACTGCCCGCGGCGATCTTATGGAAGTCACCGATACCCAGCACCCGACGCCTCAGCTTACGGTCCATCGGGGTCGAGTCAGAAAAGGGCGCATTCAGATCGGTGACGCCGTGCATCTTGCCGTCGACACCGAGTTTCGGCGCAGAACGATGCTCAATCATTCCGCGACTCACATCCTCCACGCGGTGTTGCGCAGAGAGCTGGGCAACCACGTGCGCCAGGCAGGATCGCTGGTGGCGCCGGAAAGACTGCGCTTCGACTTCAGCCACACCGGCGCCATTCCGGAAGAAAAACTTGCCGCCATCGAGGCTCATGTCAACCGGCATATTCGTGAGGATGCCGGGGTCTCGATCCAGGAGTCGAGTTACGAAGACGCCATCCGCCACGGCGCCCTGGCTTTTTTTGGCGATAAGTACGGCGATCGAGTGCGTGTCGTCAAGATCGGCGATTTCTCCACCGAGCTATGCGGCGGCACTCACGTTCAGCGCTCGGGAGAAATCGGCATCTTCAAGCTTCCCTTCGAGAGCGGCGTGGCGGCCGGCGTCAGACGGGTCGAAGCTTTTACGGGTGAAGGGGCGCTGGATCTCATACGGAGTTACGAGCAAAAGCTCAAAGAGATCGGCAACCTGGTTCGCAGCAGCGCGGACGACGCCGTGGAGAAGGTCAAAAGGCTCTTGGATCGCCAGAAAGAGCTGGAACGGGAGATCGAGAAACTGCGCGGCCAGTTCGAGAAAGATCAAATTCCCGAGCTCTTGGCCAAGAAGCAATCCGTCAACGGCGCCAATGTCCTAGTCAGCCAAGTCGACGGAGTTGACGCCAAACAGCTGCGCGACATCGTTGACCGCCTGAAGGAAAAGCTCGGCTCCGGCGTCGTCGTCTTGGCCAGCGCCGGCGACAGCAACGTCAATCTGGTCGTGTCCGTCAGCCCGGACTTGACGCGCCGCTATCACGCCGGAAATATAATAAAACAGCTGGCACGGATTGTCGGCGGCGGCGGTGGCGGCCGGCCCGATTTCGCCCAAGCGGGCGGCAAGGAGCCGGCGAAGATCGCTGCAGCGCTAAAGCGAGCGGAGGAACTCATCCGAGAGTCAAAATGATCGGCAGCGATTTGATACCCACTCCGTATGTTCATGACCGCTACCCTCTTACCCGACTTCATTGCAACTTTTTCATGACGATCAAATAATCGCGTGATCAAGATTCAGACCAAGAAAATTTCAGAGAAGACTTCTGGGTTCTGCGACATCATCGACATTACCGCCAAAGTTCGGGAACACATTGAAACGGAGAAGATTCAGCGCGGGCTAGTGACGCTCTTCGTCGCGGGTTCCACGGCCGCGCTGACCACCGTCGAGCATGAACCCGGCCTTTTGCGGGATCTTAAAGAATTCGTCGAAAAACTGATTCCGTCGGATCGAAGATACCACCACGACGATCGTTGGGGCGACGACAACGGTTTTTCCCATCTGCGTGCCTCGCTTTTCGGTCCATCGCTGGCCATTCCGATTGAAAACGGCCGTCCGCTACTGGGGACTTGGCAACAAGTCGTTCTACTGGACTTCGACAATCGACCGCGTACAAGAGAAATCATCGTCCAACTGATAGGAGAGACCGAGTGAAAGACGAACAACAACAAGCGGCAAACGTCGTAACGGACGAAGAGACCAGCCGTCTCGAATTCCACGATCCGCGGCTTTTTCGCGATCTCTTGGGACAACACGACCAGCACATCAAGATTCTGCAGCACTCTCTCGGAGTCAAGATCCGCATTCGCGGCTCGGCTGTTGAAATCGAAGGGGATTCGCTGCAGGTCGAACTGACGAGCCAGATCATCAGACAGCTCTATGGTCTTTTGGAAAAAGGTTATCCCGTTTATGCCAGCGATGTCGACTATGCGATTCGGATTCTCAGCGGCGATGGCCGCGCCAAGTTGCAAGATATTTTCCTCGACACGATTTACATCTCGGCGCATAAACGGACGATCACTCCGAAGAGCATCGCCCAAAAAGCGTACATCGATGCCATCCGTCGCTACGACATCGTGTTTGGCATCGGGCCGGCCGGCACCGGCAAGACCTATCTCGCAATGGCCATGGCCGTCGCCGAGTTGATGAAGAACAATTATGTTCGGATCATTCTGACGCGGCCCGCCGTAGAGGCCGGCGAAAAGCTCGGGTTTTTACCCGGCGATCTTGCCGAAAAGGTCAATCCTTATCTGCGTCCTTTGTACGATGCGTTGCACGACATGGTGGACTTCGACCGGGCCCGCAAACTCGTGGAACGAGGCACCATCGAAGTCGCACCGCTTGCCTTCATGCGCGGTCGAACTTTGAATGACTCCTTCGTGATTCTCGACGAGGCCCAGAATACGACGCCGGAGCAGATGAAAATGTTTCTGACCCGTCTGGGGTACGGCTCGAAAGCCGTCATCACCGGCGATGCGACCCAGATCGATCTTCCCGCGGGCAAGCCATCGGGGCTGAAAGAAGCCTCTCGCATCCTCAAGGGAGTCGACGGGATTCGCTTCGTCACTTTCACCGAAAAAGACGTTGCCCGCCACCACCTGGTGCAGGAGATCATCACCGCTTACGAGCGCGATGAGAACCAATCGAGTGCGAAAGATAATTCGGAAAAATTTTAGCGTTTTTGCCGCTCGGCTCTTGGGCAGGCAAAAGTGCGCTATTGGACCGCCTCTAGAACTACTTTCGTCTGCGCGGTCTTTCCTTCACGCACCAAGGAAATCGCGACAATGTCCCCAACTTTATAGTTCTCCAGGACGATAAACAGCTCGTTCGGCGATTCCACCTTTTTGCCATCGATGGCGGTGATAACATCGCCCAGGCGCACCCGGCCCGAACCTTCCCGCCGGGTCGGTCGGATGCCGGCTTTGGCTGCGGCACTGCCGGGCACCACCTCGACCACCAAAACTCCCTTTACGCCGAGCCTTTCGGCAATCTGCTCTTCCGCTATCTGGATGCCGATTCCCGGCCGTGTCACCTTCCCAAAGCGAATCAGCTCCGGGACGATGCGGTTTACCGTATCCACCGGAATGGCAAAACCGATTCCAGCAGAAGCCCCGGTGGGACTATAGATCGCGGTGTTCACGCCGATCAGCCGGCCCGCGCTATCGAGCAAGGGTCCGCCCGAGTTTCCGGGATTGATAGCAGCGTCGGTCTGGATGACACCTTGAATCGGCCGGCGCGTTACGGATTCAATTTCTCGACCCAACGCGCTGATGACTCCCGTCGTAAGCGATTGATCGAGCCCAAAAGGATTGCCGATAGCGAAAACGCTCTGCCCCACGACAAGATCCTTCGACGTACCGATGGGGATGGGCTGCAGCCGGTTCGAAGGTGCATCAATGCGCAAAACCGCGAGGTCTTTATCCGGAGCAACCCCGACACGGTTAGCCTTCCACGTGCTCTGATCCCCCAGCGTAACTTGGGCGGCGTCGGCATGTTGAATCACGTGAAAATTGGTAATGATATTGCCACTGCTATCCCACACGAAACCCGAGCCCGTTCCCTCGGGTATCTGATAAAGATTGAGGGTGAAAAGGTCGCGTTGAACTGAGATGGCCGTAATGTTGACAACCGATGGTGACGCCTTGCGAAACAGCGCAATAATCGATTTTTCCCCCGCCGCAAGGTCGGCGCGAGGAGCCACCGCCCGGGGAGCCGCACGCGGGTCGTTGAGAGAAGCGCTATCGACCCATGACTGTTTGACGAAGACGAAAGCGACAACAAAAACCGCCGTGACAGCCCAGCCATGAAGCCAAAAAGCTGGGCGGATGCGACGACTTGCGTATGAGTCTCTCAGATGCCCCAAGGAAACTCTTTCACCCCTAAACTGTTTCAAACGCCTGATGCGAAAAAAGGGCGCCTGATTTCTCAGGCGCCCTTTCCCAATTCACCCAATCGGTCAAATGGCTTAATAGTCGTCGTGATCGTGAGGCATGGCCGGAGCCTCTTTCTTCTTCTCCGGTTTATCGGCGATCATGGCCTCAGTGGTAATCAGCAATCCCGCAACCGACGCGGCGTTCTGCAGCGCCGTGCGCACCACCTTGGTCGGATCGACAATACCAGCCTTGACGAGATCTTCATAATCTTCCGTCGCAGCGTTGAAGCCGTAGGCGCCTTTGGCGTTCTTGATCTTATCCAGAACCACCGCTCCATCCGCGCCCGCATTAGCAGCGATCCAGCGAGAGGGCTCCTCTAAGGCTTTTTGAACGATCCGCACACCGACTTTTTCGTCCTCTGCGACCCGCAGGTTGGCGAGAGATGTAGAGGCGCGAACTAACGCCACGCCCCCGCCAGGCACGATGCCTTCTTCAACTGCTGCGCGCGTCGCGTGCAGCGCATCTTCCACGCGGGCCTTTTTCTCTTTCATTTCGATCTCGGTGGCGGCGCCGACTTTAACCACCGCCACACCCCCGGCTAGTTTGGCCAAACGCTCTTGCAATTTTTCGCGATCATAGTCGGATGTGGTTTCCTCGATCTGAGCGCGAATTTGCTGGATGCGTCCCTCGATGCCGGACTTCTTTCCGGCTCCTTCGACAATGGTGGTGTTATCCTTGTCGACAATCACCCGTTTGGCCCGGCCGAGATCTTTCAGGGTGACGTTTTCCAGCTTGATTCCCAGTTCCTCGGCAATCATTTTGCCGTCGGTCAGGATGGCGATGTCTTCCAACATCGCCTTGCGCCGATCACCGAAGCCAGGCGCTTTTACGGATACGACTTTCAATGTGCCGCGGATCTTATTGACCACCAAAGTCGCCAGCGCTTCGCCCTCGACTTCCTCGGCGATGATCAACAGCGGCTTACCGGTTTTGGCCACGTTCTCAAGCACAGGAAGGAGATCTTTCATACTCGAGATTTTCTTTTCATGGATGAGGAGGTAGGCATCTTCGTAGACGCATTCCATCCGCTCTGGATCCGTCACGAAATAAGGCGACAGGTAACCCCTATCAAACCGCATGCCCTCGACGAGATCGAGAGTGGTTTCCAGTCCTTTGGCTTCCTCCACCGTGATGACGCCTTCTTTTCCAACCTTGTCCATCGCTTCGGCAAGAATGTCACCGATCGTCTTATCGTTGTTCGCCGAAATCGTACCGACCTGGGCGATCTCATCACGGTCACGGGTAGGTTTGGATAACGACTTGAGCTCTTCGGTGACCTTCCCCACCGCCTTGTCAATGCCACGCTTAATGCTCATGGGATCGTGACCTGCGGCGACCAGCTTTAAGCCTTCGCTGAAAATAGCGCGCGACAAAACCGTAGCCGTGGTCGTACCGTCACCCGCGACGTCCGAAGTCTTACTGGCCACCTCCTTGACCATCTGGGCGCCCATGTTTTCGAACTTATCCTCTAACTGAATCTCTTTGGCGACAGTCACCCCGTCCTTGGTAACGGTGGGGGCACCCCAGGACTTCTCCAAGCAGACGTTCCGACCCCGTGGCCCTAGCGTCACAGTTACCGCATCGGCCAAAATATTAACCCCGCGCAAAACCTTGCTCCGCGCGTCTTCACTAAAACGAACTTCTTTCGCAGCCATGTTTCTTTAACCTCCTTATTCAATTACGCCGAGGATGTCATCTTCACGCAGAATCAAATGCTCCTCGCCATCTAGTTTGATCTCGGTCCCTGAATATTTCCCGAATAGGATCTTGTCGCCGGCTTTGACACCCAGGGGAATCACCTTGCCGTCGTCTTGCTTCCCAGGACCCACAGCAATTACCCGCCCTTCTTGGGGTTTTTCTTTGGCGGTGTCTGGGATGATAAGTCCGCCTTTGGTTTTCTCTTCTTCCTCAATTCGTTTTACTATCACCCTGTCATGTAGGGGACGAATTTTCGTTGCCATAAAACCTCCTGAAAATAAAACGTAGATTTAGATAACCCAAAACACTGGTTGGATGGAGCAAATATAATTTCGCTTATGAATTCGTCAAGGGGCAAAATATGAAAATCATCAAATTTTTTATTTTCCCTTATAGGGTGGATCGGCGATACTGCGGACATAAGCAACGATGTCTAGCAGTTGTTTTTCTTTAAACTGACCTCCCCACCCCGGCATCATGGCCGACTTGCCTACCGCACCCCCTCCCTTGGCGATGATCTCCAACAAGAATTTATCGCTAAATTTATTCATCACGGCTCCGTCCGTATGGTTAGCGGGTTTTACCGGAAGAGACCGCGAGGCGGGCCCGTCTCCCTTTCCATCATCCCCATGACAGCTAGAACAATAGGTAAGGTAGAGTTTTTTCCCCTCGGATTGGTCCTGTGCCCAAGTCAGGTTGATTTGGCTGAGCAGCAAAGCCGAAACGGCAAACATCCAAAATGATTTTGTTTTCATGTGGCGTAAACCTTCAGTACGGTATCCCCTTTTCATAGCAGATTAAAAGTCGGGATGGTAGCGGAACGGGCTCGGCAACCGAAACCATTTTGAACGGGCGCCGCCGGCAATCATGGAATTACCCTTGTCCATAAGCCGGCAAGAATGATAATAGCTTCACAGCAAAGAAGCGAAACTTCACGGAGGCCGACATGATCAAGATTTGGGGCAGAACCGATTCATCCAATGTGCAAAAAGTTCTTTGGTGTTGTGGCGAACTGGGGCTGGATTTCGACCGCCTCGATTTTGGCGGTAAATTTGGCGGTAACAAAGAACCGGCTTATCTCGATATGAATCCGAACGGCTTGGTTCCGACGATTCAAGACGGCGATTTTCTCCTCTGGGAATCGAATAGCATCATGCGCTACCTGGTGGAGAAATATGGCCAGGGAAAGCTGCTTCCCGCTACGCCTGAGGGCCGAGCCAATGCCAACCGATGGATGGATTGGCAACTCACGACTCTGGGTCCTGCGATTGTCCCTCTATTCTGGTCTTTGATCCGAACGCCGGCCGACCAACGCGACCCAAAGGTAGTTAACAGTGCCTTGGAAAAAACCAGCAACGCTTGGAGGATCGTCGAACGCCAGCTAGCTAATAGTCCCTACGTCGCCGGCAACGATTTGACTCTCGGCGATATCCCTTTGGGAGTATGGGCCTATCGCTGGTTCAACTTGCCCGTCGAACGACCGCTATTGGCGAATCTCGATGCCTGGTACAAGCGTCTTTGTGCCCGTCCGGCCTACCAGAAACACATCATGATACCGTTGACGTAGAGACGAGCGGCGTGCGCTGCGGAATTAAAGGTCCCTTCGTTACACATTGTCACGATGTGATTGTCCTGAAAACCCTAAGAATGCTTCGACGAACTCAGCATGAACGGAAAATCTCCGTTCGTCCTGAGGCCCTCGAAGGATGAACGGAGGGTTTTCAGCGGAATCGCGGCTCAGTTTGATGCCGCCACGGGAAACATGACGTCGAACCGCGCGCCTCCGAAGCTTCCCTCGGAGACAGTAATTTTTCCTTTATTGCGTTCGACAAATTTTTTCGCCAGTGGCAAGCCGATGCCGGTGCCATCA
>Ga0081538_10002422_pt1 | contig 18283 bp, 16 predicted proteins | sample TabmetS5T2R1_FD_71022 | JGI IMG/M metagenome (GOLD analysis project Ga0081538, IMG submission 71022) | Tabebuia heterophylla rhizosphere microbial communities from the University of Puerto Rico - S5T2R1 | ecosystem: Host-associated > Plants > Roots > Rhizosphere ... | reverse complement strand
TACCTGGACGGAGAAGGTTCAGGAGGTCATCAACGACCACGTCGGCGCTTACCAAGACGACGTCCGCGTCGATCTTTGGGCCGGCCTGTCCGGCGTGCGCGGCTATGCGGCAATCCGCTGGTTCGATTCCATCTTCTACAAGAGTCCGCACATCGGCGACGACTGGTCGGTTGCACTCGAAGACAACGCGAACAGCACGTACAGCGTCCTGTCGCGCCGGTTTCCGAACTGGCACTACGCCTCGTCGCGACTCCACGTCACCCCGTTCAGTTGGATAGACGAGGGTCCGCACGATTCCGAATTCGATGACGCCAGGGACCCGGACGACGTCGCGGATCAGCTCGACGCCTTCCGCGATTGGGGCACAGGGGGAATGTTCGGCAACTACGGCTACCGCGGGCCCACCGGGTTCGACTACGAGCCCTACGCCGACGCCATGCGAAGCGCCAGCACTCCCGGCCCCGTGGACCAGGAGCCCCCGGAGCTGTCCATCACGACGCCCGCGGGTGACGGAGCGATCGACGCTGCCGGCGACCAGCTCGAGCTGGCGGGAACCGCGCACGACAACTACGCGATCCGCGTGGTCCGCTGGTACGACGCCGAGGACCGCTTCGGCACCGCGACGCTCGAGTGGAAGGCGGAGGAGAGCTTTAGTCCGGACAGGAGGTGGGAGACGCGCTGGCGGATCCATGGCATCCCGCTATCGACCGGGACCAACCGCATCACTTTGGTTGCGGAGGACATCAAGGGCCTCGCCACCGTACGCCGGCTGACGGTCAGGCGCTGAGCGGGTTGTCGTGCCGCGTTCCAGCCGGAGCACGGGCACCGACAGCCGTCATGGCTCGGCGGGGCGTTCAGCCGTCCGCCGCTCGGGTGAGCTCGTCGGCGATCATGCCGTACACGCGCTGGGCGGAGTAGCTGCGGCTGGTCTCGAGGGCGCCGTCCCGTAACCGGTCTGCGAATTCCTCCTGCCGGACGATCGACGCCATAGCGCTCGCGAACCCCTCGATGTCGCCGCGATGGGTCAGGATGCCATTGACGCCGCTGTCGACGATCTCCGGCACGCCGCCCACCGCGGTGGCGATGACAGGGGTGCCCGCGGCGAGCGCCTCGACGGCCGCGTGCGGGAAGTTCTCCCAGTCGCTCGGCAGTACCACCGCGTCGGCGGCGCGCATCCACTGGATCGCCAGATCGCGAGCAACAGATCCGCGCACCGACACGCGCTTTCCGAGGCCGGTGCGGTCGATTGCGTCGTTCACGGCGCCCGCCTCGGGTCCCTCGCCGACGAGCACGAGCGACGCGCCGTCGACGTGGCCCAGGGCCTCGACCGCCAGCGGGAGGTTCTTCTGCCGCACGAAGCGCCCCGCGAACACGAACGTCGGACCGCTGACGCCCAGCCGCCGCCGAAGCTCTTGGCGTGGCTCGGTCGAATCGACCGTGGGCGCCGGGTTCGGGACGACCTCTATTTTCGCGGAGGGAACGCCCCAGCCTGTGACGAAGTCGGCCAAGTACCGGCTCGGCACGACAACGCGCGCTGCGCGCGAGAGGGCGATGGCTCGTTGCCGCTTCAGCCAGCGGATCCGCGGGCTTGGGTGGTCCAGCTGGAAGTCCTCGAGCGATCCGCCGAACCCGGCTCGGCGGGCCCGTTCGTATGCGGGATCGGCGGCGAGCTTCACCACGAGCGGTACCGAGCACAGCCGCGATGCGAGCGAGCTGCGGGTATAGAGGCCAGCCGAGTAGATCACGTCTCTTCCGCGGGCGGCCGAGACGACGGCGACGGCTGCGGCCGATAAGCGGACGGGAAGCGGCCGATCGCGAGGAAGCGCTCTCACGGGGAACGGCCCGGCTTCGACGACCCTGCCGCCAGCCGCGGTGACGGCCAGCACGCCGTGGCCCCGCTCAGCGAGGAAGCGACCGAACTCTGGCCCGTGTGACGCTGGTCCGCCGATGTCGGGCGGCCAGATTCCCGAAACCATGAGAACCTTCACGCTGTATCAGCCGCTCACCGGCCGGCGCCGACGCCCTGCATCACCCATTCGAACTCCGCGAGCAGCCCGTCCGGGAAGGACACGCCGCTCTCGAAGCCGAGGACCTCACGCGAGCGGCTCACGTCGGCCAGCGTGTCGCGCACGTCGCCGGCCTCACGCGACCGGTAGCTCACGTCCAGCTTGCGCCCGGCGAACTGCTCGATCAGCTCGAGCGCCGACCTCAGCGTGATGTGCGAGCCTCCGCCGACGTTGAAGACGCGCGCGTCCAGCTCAGCAGCATCCGCCGCAAGCCGCGTCGCGTTCACGACATCGCCGACGAACGTGAAGTCGCGCGTCTGGTTGCCGTCACCGAACACAGTGATCGGCTCCTCATTCAATGCCGCGCGGCAGAAGATGTTGAACGCCATGTCCGGGCGCTGGCGCGGACCGTAGACGGAGAAGTAGCGCAGCGTGACGGCGTCGATGCCGTGATTCGCGTGATAGGCCCGGCAGAGGTGCTCGGCGGCGAGCTTCGTCACCCCGTAAGGAGAGTGGGGCATGGGCAAAGCGTCCTCATGGGTGGGTAGCGTCAGCGCCTCGCCGTAGATCGATGAAGAGGAAGCGAAGACAAAGCGCTTCTCCGGGAACGGCCGCGCCGCATCGAGCAGCTGCTGGGTGCCGGCGATGTTGTTGCGCACGTACTGCGCGAACCGATCGTCCCAGCTGGCACGAACGCCGGGCTCGGCCGCCAGGTGGAAGATCGCGTCGCAATCCGCCACCAGGTCGCGCAGATCGCCGAACGCCAGATCGAGCGGGACGAACTCGAACCGCTCCCACTCGCGCGCCGCCTCGAGGTTGTGAAGCTTCTGGGCACGACCGTAGTTGTTGTTGAAGCAGTCGAGTCCCACGACTACGTAGCCATCCGCAAGCAGGCTCTCGGTCAGATGTGAGCCGATGAACCCTGCACAGCCCGTCACGAGCGCAGTTCGTGTCAAACGTCACCTCCCGGAGTCCGCGCCGGGCGCGCCGGTCCCGGACGGGCGCATGATACGGACCGATTGAGTGACCACGCTGGTAGGCTGCCCCGCCGTGCGCGTCCTGGTGACAGGCGGGGCGGGATTCATCGGCTCCAATCTCGTCGACGAGCTTCTCGCCCGCGGGCACGCCGTGAAGGTCCTCGACAACTTCTCGTCGGGCCATCGCCACAACCTCAGCGCCGTCGAAGACGACGTCGAGCTCATCGAGGGCGATCTCCGCAGCTACGAGCGCGTGCACCATGCCGTGCGCGGTTGCGAGGTCGTCTTCCACCAAGGAGCGCTTCCTTCGGTCCCGCGCTCGGTGCAGGATCCCATCACCACGAGCGAGATCAACGTCGGCGGCACGCTGAACGTTCTCCTCACGGCACGCGACGAGGGCGTCCGGCGACTGGTGTTCGCGTCGTCCTCGTCCATCTACGGCGACGCTCCCGGCTTTCCGCGTACGGAGCGCGCCACGCCGATGCCGATGGCGCCCTATGCGGTCGCGAAGCTGGCGGCGGAGCAGTACTGCAGGGTGTTCTCCGCCGTCTACGGGCTCGAGACCGTCTCGTTGCGCTACTTCAACATCTTCGGGCGGAACCAGGATCCGGCGTCGCAGTACAGCGCCGTTATCCCGCGATTCATCTCGGCGATGCTCGAGGGGAGCGCCCCCACGATCTACGGGACCGGCCGGCAGTCGCGTGACTTCACGCACGTGGACAACGTCGTAGCGGCCAACATGCTCGCGATGGACGCGCCGGGCGCGTCCGGGGGCGTCTTCAACATCGGCTGTGGGAGCGCCCACTCACTCAACGAGCTCGTGGCGCTGCTGAACCGCCTGATCGGCATCGAGGTCGAACCGGTCTATAGCGCCGCTCGCCCCGGGGACGTGGCCCGCTCATGGGCGGACATCTCAGCGGCCGAGACCGTGCTGAGCTACACGCCCACGGTCGATCTAGAACAGGGCCTCCGGCGGACGCTGGCGGCGTTCGAGGAGCGTGCTCGAACCGCTCGGGCGTCGACGATCAGCGGCGGCTGACCGCACCGTAACTCGAAGCCGCACGGCCACAGAGTCGCTATGGCGGGATCCGACGAACGATGTTTGGCTCCGTTACTGCGGCAACTGTCGAACAAGACGCCGCATCGGTGCTGGAGCGTGTGGAACGAGCCTGTTGGGAACTCGATTCAGTTTCTGGAAGATGGCGACCTCACGCCGCAGTGATTCGCCGTGGCGTTCGATTGCCGCCGAAAGCAGTCCGTGGGCGAAATCGTAGAGTTCGAGATCGAGCTGGTTGCGCTCGCGAATCGACTCCAAGGCGGTCTCGCTAGCCGGCTTGGGACGGGTCGAGACATTGGCGCTCACGTACATGGGTAACTTCCAACCCAATGCCCGCCTGATCAAGATGAAGCTCTCGTCGAATCGTTCGGTGAGGCCGACGACGAGAAAGCTCTCGAGATTCCGCTTGGCTTCGTCCAATGCGCTGCGGCCAAGACTTCCGGCATCGAGTTCGCCCGCTCCCCTGCCGGCGAGCATCCGCGTTTGATCGTTCTCGATCCCGCGCTCGGGCGACGTTCGAACGAACTCATCCAGGCTCATGCCTGAGCGAACGAGCTCCGTGTGGCGCCAGTGCTTCGGGTGTCCGAGGATGTAGTAGTAATAGGAAACAACACGCGCGATCGGTTCTCTGAGCAGCGTGATGTACTCACATCTTTGAGGGAAGTAGTCGTGTACGCCGTAGTGGAGATGCCCGCTCAGCGCACGTGTACTCCGGCGCCTGCTCATAGGAACCTCGCCGAGCGATTCCGCCGGCTTAGTGAGCGTTTCGAAACTCAGCAGATCCGGGGCGTACTTCCACTTGAGGGTCCTTCGTAGAGTTACGCCGCCGGTCTTGGGCAGGTGGAGGAAGATGATGCAGCGATTCGCCGCCGGTCGAGTGCTCATTGCTTCAACCACCACCGATCACGAGGTCAGCACGAGGCGACGGCTGAACTCGGACGGGGGACTCTCCCACGACCTCGCGCCGACTGTCAAGGCGGCTCGAACGCTGGGCGATGTCGCCTCCCATTCCTCCAAGACGCGGGCGCCGGCTCGGCGTAGCCTGACGCTGCGAGGCGGAGGAAAGGAGGATCGATGGCAGGTGAGCTCTCGTTCTTCGAGCTCGGCGTCAAGGACGCCGGGCGCGGGGGCGTCTTCTACGAAGCGCTGTTCGGCTGGGGCACCGAGCCGAGTCCGTCGGGCGAGGGCTTCGTGTTCCGGACGCCGAACGTCCCCGGCGGGATCCACGGCGACGACGAAGGGGCGTCGCCGTACCTGTTCTTCCGCGTCGACGACATCGACGCGGCCGCCGCGCGCGTGGTCGAGCTCGGCGGGTCGGTCAGCGACGAAGACGTCGAAGGCGACGAGGACTCGATCGCACGCTTCGGCCGCTTCAAGCTCTGCAGCGACGATCAGGGCTCGCCGTTCGGCCTCCACCAGCCGCCGGCCTGACCGGATACCCGGGGCGGGACTCGAACCCGCACGGCCGCTAAGGGCCAAAGGCTTTTGAGGCCTTCGTGTCTGACCAGTTCCACCACCCGGGCGGGCGTGGTCAAGTCTAGGCGGGAGCGGGCGCGGCGTCGCCGCGGCGGCCGCCGTCGGCCGGTCGCTCGACCTCGACGTTCCAAGCCTGCTGGAACCCGCGCATCGCGAACGCGATAAGCAGCAGCTGCACCGGGACGAGCAGTGCGGTGAGCAGCCCCAGCAGGTCCGACGAGAGCGCCGGATCGGTGAAGCCGTCCTTGTCGCGCTCGAACCAGCCGGGCACCGAGACCAGGGCGAAGACGAGCAGCACGATCGCGAGCGCGGCGATCAGCGGCAGCACGCCACGGTTCCAGCGGGCCACGAAGAACGCCAGCACGAGATAGAGCACGATGTAGATGATCTGCAGCGCCTTCGCGCCCATCAGCGCATCCCAGCCGCCGACAGTGATCAGGATCATCAGGAAGGCGGAAGCGAGCAGGAGCACCACGACGATCAGCTTCGTGAGCTTGGAAGAGGCCTTCTCCCGGTTCGGGTGCTCGATAGCGACCGCGTGCTCCGCCATCGTCGAGCGACCCTACAATCTCGCGGCCGGCCGCGCGCCGGTGGTATGCGTCATGCGGGCGTGGTGAAACTGGTATACACGCCGGCTTTAGGTGCCGGTGCCGCAAGGCTTGGGGGTTCGAGTCCCTCCGCCCGCACTTACACGCTGACGAGCAGGCCGGTGGCGAACATCAGCGCCATCCCGGCCAGCAGCCCGGTCACCGCGAGCGGGTGCAGCGTGCGGCCCTCGCCGTCGCGCAGCGACGGGGCGAGCTGGACGATCACCTGGGCGATCGCGCCCGCGCCGAAGCCGAACAGGAACGCGGCGACGCTGGAGTTGAACGCCGCCGCCCCGATCCATGCGCCGAGCACCGCCGGCGCGCCGGCGATCAGGCCCAGCACGGCGAGCCTGCCGAGCGTCGGGCGCAGGTGCGCGACGGGTGCCACGATCGCGAGCCCCTCGGTGGTGTTGTGCAGCGCGAAGCCGACGACGAGGAACGTGCCGAGCGCGAGCGCCCCCGCGGAGTAGGCCGTGCCGATCGCGACCCCCTCCCCGAGGTTGTGGAGCCCGATGCCGACGGCCACGAGCAGCGCGAGGTGCGCGCCCGACGCACCGGCGGCGCGCGCCGCGCGTCGGCGCTGCTCGAGCCAGCTCGAAACCCCCGTGAGCGCGAGGAACGCGACCGCGGCGCCGATCAGGACGAGCGCGGCGCCGCCGAACGCCTGCGAGCCCTCGCCGGCGAGCTCGAAGCCCTCGAGCGTCGCGTCGATAGCCAGGAACGCGAGCAGCCCGACGGTGAGCGCCATGACGCCGCGCAGCCAGCCGGGCGGGATCCGGCGGACCCATGGCAGCCAGAGCATGCCGAGCGCCACGGGTATCACGCCGACGTAGATCCCGAGCAGTGCCATCAGGCCGAAGAAGCCGACGTCCGTCGACGGCGTCTCGACCGCGACCGGGATCTCGTGCGTGATCGTGCCGCCCGACGACGTGACCAGCGCGACCTCGTAGGCCTCGCCCTCGATCCACGGCTGCTGCAGGGTGACCTTCGCGCTATCGAGCCGGCCGATCGGGTTGTCGGCGCCAGAGAACTGCACGAACGCGTCGTTGACCTGCGCCTGGGCGATCGCGACCGCGTCCGGGCCGTCGTTGCGCACGGTCAGCTCGATCGCGCCCGGGCGCAGCACGGTGTTCTCGACCGCGAGCTCCTCGACGGGCGGGCCACGCCGGTCGCCGAGTCCGGGGCCGCCGAGCGCGGCAAACGAGCCGATCGCGGCGACGATCAGCAGCAGCGGCACGAGCCCGAGCAGCCACGACGGCAGCCCGCTCGTGCGGTCCGGGCGCAGCTCGCGGTCGGTCGCGGAGCGCGCTTCCATCAGTCGACGACCTCGAAGAAGCCCTGCCAGCCGAGCTCGGTGAACTCGGACTGGTGCGCGTGGAACATGAACTTGCCGGCGTGCGCGAAGCGCCACTCGAGGATCCCGCGCTGGCCCTGGCAGAGCATCACGGTGTCGGTGAACTCGGACGCCGTCTTGCTCGTGCCGGTGGGGTAGTAGTGGAACAGGTTCCCGTGCAGGTGGAACGAGTTGATGAGGTCGAACTCGAGCACGTTGACCAGGTAGATCCGGACAAGCTTGTTGCGCTTGGTGACGATTGGCTTGTTCATGTACGCGAAGCCGATCGAGTTCGCGGCGTAGACCTCGTTGGCGCGGTCGAAGTTCGTGTCGAAGCCGTTCATCACCATGACCATCTCGTCGGCGTCCTCGCGCCCGTCCTGCGGGTCGACGATGAACGCGCCGTAGAGGCCCTTGGCGATGTGGTCCGCGAGCGGGCGGACGTGGCAGTGGTAGAGGTGCAGGCCAGCGGGTAGCGCGTCGAACTCGTAGACGGTGCTTTCGCCGGGCGCGATCTCACCCGCCCCGATGCCCGGCACGCCGTCCATCTCGGCCGGGTGGATGCCGTGGAAGTGGATCGTGTGCGGGTGGTCCGAGCCGTTGACGAACGTGACCCGCAGCCGGTCGCCCTCGCGGCAGCGCAACGTCGGGCCGGGTACGCGGCCGTTGTAGGTCCACGCCGCGTACTTGACGCCAGGCGCGACCTCGATCTCCTTCTCGGCCGCGACCAGCTCCCACTCGCGCAGCGTCTGGCCGCCGGCGAGCTTGCGCGTGGTGCCCCAGTCGAAGTCGCGCAGGATCGCGTGCGGGTCGAAGCCGTTGGCGCGGTGGTCGACGGTGCGCCCGTCGCGGAAGTCCGCGTGGCCGCTGGGGCCGTGGCTAGAGCCGTGGTCGTGCTCTGCGGCGGCCGCTTCGTTGTCCCACGGGTGTCGGTGGGGCACCGCCGAATGCAGCGCAGCGGCCGCGCCGCCGATGGCGGGCACCGATGCGGCGAGCAGTCGGCGGCGGCTGAGCTGAGGCATGACGAGGATTATGGCATGCCAAAAACATGGGTGTCTAGGCCACTAATCCTGGACTGGCCAGTTGTCGTATGCGGGCACGGCGGGCTCACGTTGCCCGGGTCGGTCACTGTTATCGGGTCATGACGCCCCGCCAGATCGCGATGCTGCTTGCGCTCGCCGCGCTGTGGGGAGCGTCGTTCCTGTTCATGCGCGTCGCGGTGCCGGAGTTCGGGCCGATCGTGCTCGCCGATGCGCGCGTGGCGCTCGCCGGCGTCGTACTGCTCGGTTACGCGACCGTTGTCGGCACGCGGCCCGCACTCCGGGTCCGCTGGCGCGACTACCTCCTGCTCGGCAGCGTCAACGCCGCGCTGCCGTTCTCGCTGCTCGCGGCCGCCCAGCTCGAGATCGAGGCGTCGCTGGCCGCGGTGCTGAACGCGATGGCGCCGCTCTTCGGCGCGCTGGTCGCCGCCGTCTGGCTGGGCGAGCGCGTGACGCACGCAGCGAAGGCGGGGCTCGTACTCGGCGTCATCGGGGTCGGGCTCGTCGTCGGGCTGTCGCCGTTCGACATCGACCTGCCGTTCGTCCTCGCGGTCGTCGCGTGCCTCGGTGCGGCGTTCGCCTACGGCGTCGGAGCGAACCTCGTCCGGGTGCGCTTCACGGGCGAGCCGCCGCTGGCGATCGCGATCGGGCAGCAGCTCGCGGCGGCCGTGGTGCTCCTCCCGCTCGTCCCAGCCGTCCCGGTGCGAGCGACGCCAGGCGCCGTCGACGTCGCGTGCGTACTGGCGCTCGCGCTCGGCTCGACCGGCATCGCGTACCTGCTCTATTTCCGCCTCCTGCGCGAGCTCGGCGCGACCGGAGGGATGACCGTGATCTTCGTCGTTCCCGTATTCGGAGTGCTCTGGGGCGCGCTGTTCCTCGACGAGCGGATCCACCTTGGCACCGTCGTTGGCGGCACGGCGATCCTGCTCAGCGTCTGGCTCATCACGCGGTTCCGCGCGCCGGCGGCGCCCGCGCGGCCGAGCTCGGAGTTCCCGCCCGGACGGGTCGCCGCCGGCGAGGCCGACTGACGCGCGGCGGCGACGGCATCCTCTCCGCATGCCGCTTCCGAAGACGCTGGCCCGCTTCAACCGCGTCGTCACCAACCGGATCCTCGGCCACGCCGCGAAGCGGCTGCCGGGCTTCGCGATCGTCACGCACGTCGGCCGCCGGTCCGGGCGCGAGCACCAGACGCCGGTCAACCTGTTCCGCGCGGGCGACTCCTACGTCATCGCGCTCACGTACGGCGCGGACACGCAGTGGGTGCGTAACGTCCTCGCCGCCGGCTCCTGCACGGTGTTGACGCGCGGCCGGCGGATCGCGCTGACCGATCCGCGGATCGTCCATGACCCGAGCCGCCGGCACGTCCCCGCGCGCGTACGCCCGATCCTCGCTGCGATCAGCGTCGACGAGTTCATGCTGCTGTCCCGCGGCGACGGACCTAGCGCTTCGCCGGCTTGAGATGATCGAGGAGGCTGCCCCGCGGCGGGTAGAATCGCCGGGCCGGGGGGACTGGTCCAATGGTCAGGATGGCGGTCTCCAAAACCGCAGGTTGGGGTTCGATTCCCTGGTCCCCCGCTTGATCCGCGCCGTCATCTTCGACCTCGACGGCCTGCTCCTCGACTCCGAATCCGCATGGGACGGCGGCCGCAGGGCGCTCGTCGCGGAGCACGGCCTCGAGTGGCGCGATGGCGCGACCGAGGCGATGCTGGGCATGAGCGCTCCCGAGTGGTCGCGCTACGTCCGCGACGAGCTCGGCGTCCCGCTCGAGCCCGAAAAGATCTCCGAGCGCGTAGTCGCGCACGTGCTCGACAGCTATGAGCAGAAGCTCCCGTTGCTGCCCGGCGCCGAGGCGGCGGTGGAGCGGATAGCAGAGCGCTGGCCGCTCGCGCTCGCGTCGTCCTCCAACAAGCCGGTGATCGACCGCGTGATGCAGACGTCCGGCTGGGGCGACGTCTTCGAAGTCTGGGTGTCGTCCGAGGAGGTCGCGCGCGGGAAGCCGTCGCCCGACGTGTTCCTCGAGGCCGCAAGACGCCTCGGCACAGATCCCGGAGAGGCGGCCGGCATCGAGGACTCAAACAACGGCATCCTCGCCGCGCGCGCCGCGCAGCTCGCGCGCGTGATCGCGATCCCGAACCACGAGTTCCCGCCCGGCGCCGACGCGCTCGACGTCGCCGACGTCGTGCTCGGCTCGCTCGACGAGCTCACCCCCGAGGTCGTCGAGGGCTGAACGTGCTACCTGTTGCGCGGCGGCTCGACGAGGACGAGCTTCCCGCGGTTCAGGAGAGCCGCGAGCGTGCATGCCTTCTCGATCTGCGCGTACGAGTAGCGAGTCGGGTTGTGCAGCGTCTCGATGTGGACACCTGGGATCTGCATGGCCCGGTTGTTGTTCCCGAAAACCGGAGTCTTCTCACCCGCGCGTCAGACGTGGCGCTGCGCCGATGCAGCGATCTGACGGGTCAGCCGGCGCCGGCGGGCAGCGCGTCCCAGAGCCCGAAGCGGTCGCGCCAGTAGTCCGTGAGGAAGATGTCGTGCGGGTCGCGCTCCGCGCGTAGCGCCAAGAAATCGTCCCAGCGCGGGTACTGCGCCGCGAGCAGGTCGACCCAGCTGCGGTCACCCGCCGCGTACGCCGGCTGGAACTTGCCCCAGTGGAGCCGGAACGGGATCCCGTTCGCCCGCAGCAGGTCCCACAGGCCGGCGAAGAAGTCCTCGGCGCGCCCGGCGCTGTCGGTGATCCAGTAAGGGTTGACGCGGAACGCGCCGTCGCGCCACTCGTCGTCGCCCGAGCTGTACGACGGGCTGAGCCAGAAGCGGTTCGGCATCGCCATGTAGAGCTCCCACACGAACGTGCCTGTGCGGCGGTAGGACTCGTGCTCGTCGGACGGCTCGGTGAAGTGCGAGTCGAGCAGCCGCATTACGTTCCCGGTCAGGGCGAGCGGGATCCACGTCTCCGTGAAGCCCGTCGACACCAGCCGGTCCTCGACCTCGTTGTCCATCGGCAGCCCGCACCAGCCCCAGTCGCGGAACTGCTGCGTCTCGCCCAGCGGGACGAAGACGCCGGCGAGCTTGGGGAAGAAGTCGGGCAGCGAGCGCTTGATGAGCGGCGCGAACGGCTTCAAGAACGTGATCGCGGTGTCGACGCCGAACTCGATCGCCTTGGCGACGAACTCCGCGAGCACGCGGCCGGGGGTGCCCAGGTCGCGCGCCGCGGCCAGCGCCTCGAGCGCGCGCTCGAGCTCGTCGAAGTTGTTTTCCAGCCGCGCCTTCGCGCCGGACAGGTCGTCGAGGTTCCCGAGGACCGCATAGAGGATCCCGATCAGGTACTGGACGGAGTCGGGGCTGCCGGCGAAGCGGCTGTAGCGCTTCGGCTCGAATCCGGGGCCTGCCGCGCGCCGCCGGGCCTGCCACACGACGACGCGCTCGAGCCCGCGCTGCGGCCACCACTCCAGCCGCGCGTACTCCGTGTCGCGCAGGAACGACTCGAGCGACGGCCGCGAGCCGTCGCCGCCGCCGAACAGGTCGATCGCGCACGAGCGGGCCGGCGCGATCGTCTCCTCGCCCTCGATCGCGAATACGTCCGTGCACTCAAGCCTGATCTTGGAGATGACGCCGAGCAGCCCGACGCTCGGCGCCATCGCGTAGAAGTCGTCGTCGTCGCGCGACAGCTCGTGGATGTCGCCGCGGCCGTCGATCAGGCGGAAGCCGTGGAGGTTCTCGTTCGCCGAGAACCGGACCGACCCGCCGGACGAGCCCGTCGCGACGAACCCGCTCACGGTCTGGTGCGTGATGCCGCCCGTGTTCGACAGCGACCATCCCTTCTGCGCCAGCTGCGGCAGCAGCCCGCGCTCGGGCGTCGCCGTGCCGCTCGGGTCGCTGGGGTCCTCGCCGAGGTGGATGCCCGCATCCGCCTCGACGAGCCTGCGCCGCTCGTCGACGACCCGCCAGCCGCGGTAGCGGTCGAGCATCACGTCGATGCCGTCACCCGCGGGTGGCTCGCGCCCGCCGGTGTAGATCGCGTGAGCGCACGAGTGAGCAGCGCCACGCACGCGCAGCTTGCGCCGCTCCCGGTGCGCGGTCCGGACGAGCTCCACGAGCTCGTCCTCGCTCGACGGGTGGTGGAAGCCGTCCGCCTCGCGCGCCACCGTCATACCGACCAGGCCTTGCGCAGGACGCGCAGCGCGTTCGCCGAGAGGATCAGGTCGGCGTCGCCCTGGTAGCGGGCGCGCAGCTCGCGCTCGAGGTCCTTCATCGCGCGCATGTCCTCGAGCCCTCCCATCGTCGGCTTGATGAAGCCGTCGAAGTCGGATCCGATCGCGACGTGCCGGTGGTCGCCCGTGACGCGCGCGATCGCGTCGATGTGGCGGAAGATCACCTCGAGCGACTCGGGGAGCTGCTTGGTGTCCTTGTTGCGCACGCCGTCGTTGAGCTGGTGCTGCGCCATGATCACGCCGATCACGCCGTCGCGCCGCTGGATCTGGCGGACGGTGTCGTCGTCGTGCATGTACTCCTGCTTGCCGAAGCGGTAGCCCGCGTGTGAGGAGATCACCGGCACCGTAGCGCCGGGGTCGAGCTCGTCGAGCAGCCGGAAGGTCTCCGCGACCGCGTCGGGCCGCATGTGCGAGATGTCGACGGTCACGCGGTGGCGCACCATCGCCCGGACGACCGCCTCGCCGCGCGCCGTCAGCCCTTCGCCCGGCTTCTGCGGGAACAGGCGGTTGTAGAGCCAGTCGGGCAGGAACGGGATCGCCGGCGCGTTCGTGGCGACCTGGCGGAAGAACAGGTGCGCGACCGTGATGTAGGCGACGCCGCGCTCCGCCAGCGTCTTGACGTTGCCCTCGATCTCGGCCTCTTCATCGCCGAGGTGGAAGGCGCCCTCGACGCAGTGCACGAGCGCGGTCGCGCCGTCGGCGATGCAGCGATCGAGCTCGTCGCGGTTGGTGACGACGCGGATCACCGCGTCGTCCTGCGCCTCGACGTCGGCCTGCACGTCGTCGAGGTCCTGCACGAGCTTCACGAAGTAGCCGGACTCCGGCGGCGAGCCGTACGACTTGCCGAGGTCCATCTCCTCGAACGGGCGGTAGAGGACCGAGAACACGACGCCGACGGCACCCTCGCGGATGAACGGGACGGTCACGCGGTAGCCCGACCACCAGTCGCGATGGCTCAGCAGCCTGCTCGCGATGCCGAGCACGAGCGCGCGGAACTTGTCGCCGAGGCTGCGCCTGCCGCGCACCTGGCGCATCCGCTCGACCGCGTCCGCCGGGGTCACGTCGCCGACCACGTGCATCGGGTAATGCGCGTGCATGTCGGCCAGCACGTGGCGACTCTAACCGCCGCGGTGGAGGCCATCAATCTCCCGGAGGCTCGCCGCCGGGGCTATCATCCGGGCGTCCGCTGCGGGCGAAGTGTTGTGGTTGCACAGAAGCCTTCCAAGCTTCTAGGGCGGGTTCGATTCCCGTCGCCCGCTTGTGCGGCAGCCACGGGGAGTGGCGCAGTCTGGTAGCGCACCCGGCTGGGGGCCGGGCGGTCGCAGGTTCAAATCCTGTCTCCCCGACTTCTTCGGAACCTGTCCCAGCGCTTTCGGCGAGCAGCGGGATCGCGAGCAACACAGGGTCTCGATGGGATCATTGGCGGCGATGGGTCGCGCGACGGCTGGCGAGCTCCTACGCCTTGGCCACGAGGCGCTCGCGACCGCTGACTGGAAGCGCGCCCGCGCGCTCTTCGAGCAGGCCGCAGAGCTCGGCGAGACCGCGGAGATCCTGGCCGGCCTGGGCGAGGCGCTGCAGTTCGGGGGCGAGCACGCGCGGGCAATCGAGCTGAAGGAGCGCGCGTTTGCCGAGTACGAGCGGCGTGGACTGAGGGCGGAGGCCGCCGAGCTGGCGCGCTGGCTCGCGTTCCTGCACGTGTCGGTGCACGGCAACGTAGCCGCGGCCAACGGGTGGATGGCGCGGGCGGAGAGTGCCCTCGAAGGCGTCGAAGAGTCTGCGGCGCACGGATGGCTCATCCTCGATCGCGCCCCATGGAGCTCTGACCCATCCGAACGCGAGCACCACGCGAAAGCAGCGGCCGCAATTGCCAGACGGTACGGCGACAGGGACCTCGAGTTCGATGCCATGGCGCTGCTCGGCGAGGCGTACGTTGCCTCGGGGCGCATCACCCAAGGCATGACGCTGCTCGACCAGGCGATGGCTGCCGTCGCCTCGGGGGAAGTCCTCCGTGTCGGTCCGGCCGGCGAGATCTACTGCAGGTTCCTGAGCGCCTGCGAGCGCGCGATCGACGTCAGACGTGCCGAACAGTGGCTCGCCGCTGCCACTCGCTTCGACGCGTGGGGCGACTTCGTGCCGCCGACCTGCCGGACCCACTACGGCGGGATTCTCATCGCGCTCGGCCGTTGGGAAGACGCAGAGCGCGAGCTGCTGGCCGCCATCCGGAGCTTCGAGACGGGCTACTGGGCGTCCCAGCTCTTCGCGCTGCTGCGACTCGCGGACCTGCGCGTTCGGCAGGGACGATTCGAGGATGCCGAACGTCTGCTCGAAGGCATCGACTGGCACACGAGCGCCAAGCGCTCGCTCGCGAGCATCGCGTTGGCGCGCGGGGATCTCGCTCTGGCGGAAGACCTCTGTCGCCTCTGCTTCGAGAGATTGCCGCCGTCCGATCCAGACTGCGCGTCCGTGCTCGCCTTGCTCGTCGCCGTTCAGCTCGCACGCGGCGATCTCGCCGCCGGGGACCAGACGCTTGATCAGTTGGCGGCTCTTGCCGTCGACCGCAACGACGACCGGACGTCCGCGGTCGCCACGTTCGTCAGGGGCACCGTTCGAGCTGCACACGGAGACGGGCACGCGCGGGCAGACTTCCAAGCGGCCCTGGAGCTGTTCTCCCGGCTCGGTCTTGCCCTTGATGCGGCGCAGGCGCGGGTTGCGCTTGCGCGGGCGCTCGCCCAGGACGCGCCGGTCGCAGCGGTAGAAGAGGCGCGACGCGCGTTGGAGACATTCGAGCGTCTTGGAGCGGCGCGGGACGCCGATGGGACCGCGGTCGTTCTCCGAGAGCTCGGAGCCCCGGCGCGAACGTTCCCGAGAGGGCACGGGTCGCTCACGAAGCGCGAGACCGAGGTCTTGTCCTTGCTCGCCGAAGGATGCTCGAACGCGGCGATCGCGCAACGGCTGTACATCAGCCGGCGAACGGCCGAGCATCACGTCGCCCGCATCCTGGCGAAGCTCGGCTTGCGGAGCCGAGCCGAGGTGGCCGCATACGCGCTGCGCGATAGACGCGGAAATCCGTAGCCCGATAGGTATTCCCACCGATGCTGCGCGCCTCGCCCCGAGCGATCCTCACCGTGTGCAGACCGAGCTCGAGAAGACACAGGCCGCGTTGCTCGCCAGGTTCGCTCCTGACGCGCGCGTCCGCCGCGTTCGTTGGTCGCAGGGCGCGACCCAGTGCTTCGAGCTCGGCGCCGGGTCGCCGCTGCTGTATGTCCACGGTGGATTGGGAGGCGCGTATGAGATCGTGCCCATCCTCGCGGCGCTCGCGAAGCACCACCGCGTGCTCGCAGTCGACCGGCCTGGGCACGGGCTGGCCGATCCGTTTGACTACCGCGGAGTCGACCTGCTCGACCACGCCCGCACGTTCCTGGGCGACATCCTCGACGCGCTCGAGCTGTCGACTGTCAACGTGGCCGCCAACTCGATGGGTGGCTTGTGGTCGGTCGCCTTCGCGGTCGCTGCCCCCAGCCGCGTGTCGCGCCTCGCACTCGTCGGCGCGCCGTTCGGGATCGCGCGACGGCCGCCCGTTCAGATGCTGCCCTTCGGACTTCCGCGCATCGGCCCAAGGCTTGGCAGGTACGTGCTCTCGACTATGACGCGCGACGGGAGCCGGAAGTTCTGGAATCAGCTCTTTGTTGAGCACGCTGAGCGCGTCGAGGACGTGCTGCTCGACGTCGACGTCGCGCATACACGGCGAAACGTCGAGAGCATGCTCAGCTTGATCGCGTGTGTTGCCGATTGGCGTCGCCTGGGGTACCGACGCGAGCTGATTCTCGGCGAGGGCTGGCGATCGTTGACGACGCCGACGCTCCTCCTGTGGCCCGAACACGACGCGTTCGGATCGCCGGAACACGGTGAGGCTCTCGCGGCGATGAATCCGGTCATCCATCTCGTTCGAGTTCCCGGCGCAGGCCACCTTCCGTGGATCGACGACCCGGACACCGTCGTGGTCGAGATCGAGCGCTTCCTCGCGGCTGGGCGACGGATGGCTGTGGATGCCGCCGTCCCGTCACGATCGCGATGACTGTGTGGCTGCCGGTGACGAGACTGGCGTCGAAACACCGGGGGCGTGCCCTTCCCGGTCGCGCTGACGGCGTGTAGCGGGGGATCCGGGACTGGCCGCGCCCGGCGGCACCCGGCCCGTGCTCGTCTGGGGGGTAGTGTCGTCTCGTGGCAAACGATGCGTCGCTAGACGGTGAGCGCGTTCGTGCCGCGGAAGTGATCGGGGCGCTGTGCCTGGCGACCGACCTCGGCATGGGGTTCCCGTTCGAGCACGGCCTGCACACCACGTTGATCGCGAGACGACTCGCGGACAGGCTCGGGGTCGACCCCGCAACCGTGTCGGAGACCTACTACGCATCCATGCTCTCGCATTCGGGCTGCACCACCGACGCCCACGTCACTGCGGAGGTCTTCGGCGGTGCGCTGACCACCAATTTCAACCCCGTCATGTACGCGCCGCGACGCGAGGTCTTCGCGGGACTCCTCCGCAGCCTGCCCGACCCGAACGGTCCGGCGCTCGCTCGCGCGGCTCAGGCGGCGCGCCGGCTCCCGAGGATGGCGCGGGCAGCGGGCCCGCAGTTCGCCGCCATGTGCGAGGTGGGGCAGATGCTTGCCGACGGGGTCGGCCTTCCCCGGTCGGTGGGTGGTCTGCTCGCCTATCTCATGGCGCGCTGGGACGGGAACGACCCGCTCGGCGCCGCGAAGGGGGAGGGGATCCCGCTGCCGATGCGGATCGTCCACGTTGCCGTGGACGCCGCCCTCCAGCGTCTGCTGGGAGGCGAGGAGCACGCCGTGCGCGTCGTGCGCGAGCACGCGGGCCATGGGTTGGATCCTGAAGTGGCGGCCTGCCTCGCCAACGATGCCCCCACGATTTTCGCTGTCGATACCGAGGCGTCGGTCTGGGAGGAGATGCTCGCCGGCGAGCCGCGCCCCCACCTGACCCTCGAGGGCAAAGCGATCGAGCGGGCGCTCGCGGCGATGGGCAACTTCGCCGACCTGATCTCGCCCTACCTGACCGGCCACTCAGCCGGAGTGGCCGAGCTGGCGGCCGCGGCGGCGCTGCGTTGCCGCATCGACGCCCCCGAAGCGCTCCGGCGCGCGGCGCTCGTCCACGACCTCGGACGGGTTGCGATCGGCGCCCGCACCTGGCAGAAGCCCGGGCCGCTGAGCGCCGACGAGTGGGAGCAGGTGCGCCTCCACCCCTACCACACAGAGCGCGTCCTCTCCCGCTCCCCGTTGCTGGCCGCGCTCGCGCCCGTTGCCGGCGCCCATCACGAGCGCCTCGACGGCTCGGGCTACCACCGCGGGTGCCGCGGTGCCGAGCTTCCCCTGCCCGCCCGGGTGCTCGCCGCCGCCGACGCCTACCACGCGATGTGTGAGCCGCGGCCGCACCGCGAGTCGCTGTCGCCGGAGCGGGCGGTGGAGATCCTGGGCGAGGAGGCCACCAGCGGCCGGCTCGACCCCGATGCGGTCGCCGCGGTGATCGAGGCGGCCGGCCAGCGGGCACCGCGAATCGAGCGGCCGGCGGGGCTCACCGAGCGCGAGGCCG
>Ga0081538_10002421_pt1 | contig 18292 bp, 15 predicted proteins | sample TabmetS5T2R1_FD_71022 | JGI IMG/M metagenome (GOLD analysis project Ga0081538, IMG submission 71022) | Tabebuia heterophylla rhizosphere microbial communities from the University of Puerto Rico - S5T2R1 | ecosystem: Host-associated > Plants > Roots > Rhizosphere ... | reverse complement strand
CGTTGGTGCCCCGGTCGTAGACGACGAAGTACGAGAACTTCGGCGCCGCGATGTTCTGCGCCGACGCGATGACGTACCCGTCGAGCCCGCCGGTGTCGACGAGCGTCACGCCTTCGGCGTCGGCCGCGAGGTGGCCGTCAGGCTGCACCTCGTCGATCAGGGTCCCGGTCGTACTGGCCGTCGGCTCGGCGCCGAACCGCCACAGGCCGACGTCCTCCTGGTCGATGTAGAGCCGGCCGCGCTCGTCGTCGGCGACGCAGCCCTCGGACTCCGACGTCATCCGGAACTCGCGGAGGAACTGCGCCTGCAGCAGTCCGTCGCCATCGTTGTCGTGCACCCGGTACTGCCGGACCCGCTTGGCGCGGGCGATCAGGTTGACGTACAGGTCGCCGCTGGCCTGGCTGTGGTAGAGGCACAGCCCCTCGCCGAGCGGGGTCCAGATCGCGCCGCCGTTGTCCGTGGTGAGGTCGAGCCGGCGCGTGGCGGGATTGACGGTGTACAGCCGAAGGCCGTCGTTGTAGACGACCGCGACGTCGCGGGTCTGGCCGCCGATCGTCACGCCCTGCCGGACGTCGACGTTGCCCCAGAAGGCCGACGCCGTCGTGAGGCGCTGCTCCCGGGTGCCGTCGAGGTTGTACGTCTCGAGCGCGCCCTGCTTGTCGTTGCCGAGGATCAGCGACTGCGCCGGGTTGGTCGGATGCACCCAGATCGCGGGGTCGTCGGCGGCGTCGCCGCTGTGGCCGACCGGGACGGTCTCGCGGTCGGCCGGCACGAGGACCGGATCCTCGACGATGGCTCCCGCGCCGTCGACGCCGGCGAGGACCGCGATCGGGGCGAGGGCGAGTGTCAGTGCGGCGACGCGCCCCCGACGGCGGCCGTGGCGGTGAGATCCCATACCGGCGAGGAGTCGACGTGCGCGGCGGTTGATACCCGACGCCCGAAGCCGGGTACGGTCACCCGATATGACGGGTAGTTCGCGGTTTCCGACCGGCGTACTCGTCGTGATCGCGGTCGTGATCGGCGTCGTCTGGTTGGTGGCTCGCCAGCCCGACGCGGGATCGGTCGATCGGGATCGCAAGGCACCCGTCCCACCCGTCGCCGGACCGATCGAGGAGATGACCGGCCCGACCGTCACCCTGACCTCGTCGGCGGGCTCGACGGGGAGTCCCGGCGGCACGGTCGCGACCGGCTCGCTCTTCGTCGACCTCGATGACGAGACACTGACCGCGACCTCCCTGGTCGACGGCGATCTGGTGTGGAGATACGGCCGCGACGACCATTCGATCGACGACTGGACCGTCAGTGCCGACGCGCTCTGGGTGATCTTCGACGACCGCCTGCTGGTCCGCGTGGACGTCGACTCCGCTCGGGTCAGCGACTCGACCGTCGTCGACGAGCTCGACGAAGGCGACGATCCGCCCATCCTGAGCGGCGACGGTGTCGGCGGTGTGGTCGTGCAGGCGGCGTCGGACGCGGTCTGGTGGGTCGGGAGAGATCTCGACCCGATCGCTTTGGACCTCCCTCGGGACTGCGACGCTCCGAGCGACGTGAGCTCCGACGGTGACCGGATCTTCCTGCTGGCCCCGTGCCCGGACGGGCAGCGGGTGGCCGCGTTCTCGACCGACGGCGGGTCGGAGTGGGTCGGCGACCCAACCGGGGCGACCGAGCTGGAGGTGGACCGCGAGTACGTCGTCGTCCACGACGTCGACGGCAGTGCCCTGCTCGATCCGGAGTCCGGCGACGTCACGGGCACGGTGCCGACGACCGCGGCCGGCCCGTACCTCTCCGCGGCCGACGGCCTCTTCGTCGCCTGGGAGCCGGACGCTCCACCCAGCCGCGCGAGCCTGGCCGTCTGGTCCGCGGACGGCCGGCGACTCGTCTGGCGGCTGGCCGGGGCCGGCAGCGCGAGCCGCGTCTCGGCGCCGCTGGTGTCCGACCGCCACCTGTACTACGCCCGGACCACGTACGACGACGAGCCGACGTTCGATCTCGTCGTCGTTGACGTGACATCGGGGGAGTCGTGGTCGACGGAGCTGTCCGATCCGGGGCCGACGAGTTGCGACGGCGAGGCGACCGAGTTCCGTCCCGGGATCTTCGCGGGCATCCCGGGTGGCATCGTCGTGAGCTGGCAGGACGAGACCGTCTGCGCGGCGCCGGTGCTCGAGGTCTACGTCGACGCCGGTTGACGACGCCCGACCTCTCGCCGTCGACCCCGCTAGCCTGCACCCGATGGCATCCGAGAGCCCGCCGGGCTACACCGCCGACGACGTCGAGCGCCGCGTGCCCGAGTCGGCCGGCAGCTCGGGGCGTACCCCCTTCGAACGGGACCGGGCTCGGGTCGTGCACTCGGCGGCGTTCCGTCGGTTGGCGGCGAAGACCCAGGTGGTCGGGCCCGGCACCGGCGACTTCGTCCGCAACCGGCTCACCCACTCGCTCGAGGTGGCGCAGATCGCCCGGGACCTCGGCGGCCGGCTCGGCTGCGACCCCAACATCGTCGAGACCGCGGCGCTCGCCCACGACCTCGGGCATCCGCCGTTCGGCCACAACGGCGAGCGCGCGCTGCACGAGGCGGCCGTCGCGATCGGTGGCTTCGAGGGCAACGCCCAGACGCTGCGCATCCTGACCCGGCTGGAGCCGAAGACGGTCGGCCCCGACGGCGGCAGCGTCGGCGTGAACCTCACGCGGGCGGTGCTCGACGCCTGCCTGAAGTACCCCTGGCCGCTCGACGAGGCGCCGCGGCCGTTGGGGCGGCACTCCGACGGCCACGAGCGCGCGATGCGGAAGTTCGGCGCGTACGTCGACGACCGTGGCGTCTTCACCTGGGTACGGACCGGCGCCGAGCCGCGTCGTCCCTGCCTGGAGGCGCAGGTGATGGACCTCGCCGACGACATCGCGTACTCGGTCCACGACGTCGAGGACGCCGTCGTCGCCGGTCGGGTCGACCTGGCCGGCCTCCGGACCGGCGGCGGGTCGGCCGGCGGGGAGTCCGCCGAGGGGGTGTTCGAGGCGGTCCGCGACTGGTACCTGCCGGTCGGCGACGACGTCCTCCGAGCCGGACTCGACCGGCTGACGGCGCTCCCGGAGTGGCCCGACCGGCGCTACGACGGCCGGCTCGGCGCCCAGGTCGGGCTGAAGGCGCTGACCAGCGCGCTGATCGGACGCTTCTACGCGACGATCCTCACGGCGACGCACGAGACGTACGGCACCGGGCCGCTCACCCGGTTCGCCGCCGACCTGGTCGTCCCCGAGTCCGTCCTGGTCGAGATCGCCGTACTCAAGGGCATCGCGGCGCACTTCGTCATGCGGCGCGACGAGCGGGTGTCGCTGCTGCGGGAGCAGCGGGAGCTGCTCGGGGCTCTGGTCGCCGTCCTGGCCGACCGGCCGGAGCGACTGGAGCCGCTGTTCCGCGAGGCGTACGAGTCGGCCGTCGACGACGCCGCCCGGCTCCGCGTCGTGGTCGACCAGGTCGCGTCGCTCACCGACGGATCGGCCCGTACCTGGGCCGAGGAGCTGTCGTGACCGGCCGCTGTGGACGGGCTGCCGGATCCGTCCGGGCCGCGGCCTAGACTCGGCCCGTGGCCGGCCGGATCCGTGACGAGGACATCGCCCTCGTACGCGAACGCGCCCGGATCGACGAGGTCATCAGCCAGTACGTCACGCTGCGACCGGCCGGCGGCGGTTCGCTCAAGGGACTGTGCCCGTTCCACGACGAGAAGAGCCCGTCGTTCAACGTCACGCCGAGTCGCGGCTTCTACCACTGCCTGGCGGCTGAGACCGAGGTCATCACCTGGGAGGGCGTCCGGCGGATCAGCGAGCTCGCCGGCAGCGTTCACAAGGTGCTGGTCCCTGGTGGCCGCTGGGTCGATGCGCCGTTCGAGTCGTTCGGTGTCCAGCGCCTTCACCGGATCGTCGTGACGCGCAACCGCCAGACCAAGGAGCTGTACGCGACCGACGGCCATCGGTGGTTCCTCCGAAGCGGCAAGCAGGGAAACCAGCGACGCGAGGTGGTCACGACCGCTCTCAAGCCGGGCGACCGCTTGGCCTACGTCTACCCGGGGTCGAGGATTCGCCGCACGACGCCCTCACCCTTCGGGATCGCGCATGGCTTCACGTTCGGGGACGGCACCTATAGCGGCAGTGGATCGATCGCGCTGCTCGCGACCCCGAAAGACGCCGACATGCTCAAGTGGTTCCCCAACAGCCACGTGACGGCCCGGGACGACGGCAACCTGCTCGTGCACCACCTGCCGAGGTTCTTCAAGGCACTGCCCGATCTGGCCGAGTCGACGCCCTACCTGCTCGGCTGGCTGGCCGGCTACTTCGCGGCCGACGGCTGTGTTGCTGCCGACGGTACGGTCATCCTCAACTCGGCCAAGCGTGAGCACCTCGAGTTCGTCCGTACGCTCTGCACCCGACTGGGCATCGCGACGTTCGGCATCACCAAGCAGGCCCGACCAGGTTTCCCCGACCGTGAGCCGACGGAGCTCTATCGCGTCCACCTGGTCAACGAGGATCTCGCCGAGTCGTTCTTCCTTCTCGCTGAGCATCGACGTAGGTTCACGGCCTCGCACAAGGCGTTCGTTCGGCGCGGTTGGATCGTGCAGAGCGTCGAGCCGACCGAGCGGGTCGAGGAGGTCTTCTGCGCCGTCGTCGACGACGGGCATGCCTTCGCCCTCGCAGACAACATCCTCACGGGCAACTGTTTCGGCTGCCAGGAGGGCGGCGACGTCTTCACCTTCCTGCAGAAGATGGACGGCATCGGGTTCACCGACGCGGTCGAGCGGCTCGCCGGTCGCTACGGCATCGCGCTGCGCTACGAGGACGGCGGCGCGGGGCCCCGACGCGATCCGACCCGACGGATGCGGCTCGTGGAGGCCAACCGGGCCGCGGCGGCGTACTACCGCGATCAGCTGGCCGAGCTGACCGACGCGCGGGCGGCCCGACAGTTCCTCGACGAGCGCGGCTTCGACCGGAGCGCGGCCGAGCGGTTCGGGCTGGGCTTCGCGCCGCGAGGCGGTGAGTCGCTGCTGAGATACCTGCGGCAGAAGGGCTTCAGTGAGGACGAGCTGGTCGCCGCCGGGCTCGTTGCGCACGGCCAGCGCGGCGGCTACGACCGGTTCCGCGGTCGGCTGCTATGGCCGATCCGGGACCTGTCCGGCGACGTCGTCGGCTTCGGCGCCCGACGGATCTTCGACGACGACCGGATCGAGGCGAAGTACCTCAACACGCCGGAGACGACGCTCTACAAGAAGAGCCAGGTGCTCTACGGCGTCGACCTGGCGCGGCGCCCGATCGCCCAGGCGATGCAGGCGGTCGTCGTCGAGGGCTACACCGACGTGATGGCCTGCCACGAGGCCGGTGTGACGACCGCGGTCGCGACCTGCGGCACGGCCTTCGGGCCCGACCACAGCCGGGTCCTACGCCGACTGCTCGCCGACCACGACGAGTTCCGCGGCGAGGTGATCTTCACCTTCGACGGTGACGAGGCCGGGCAGGCGGCGGCGATGCGGGCGTTCTCCGGCGACCAGCAGTTCGTCGCGCAGACGTACGTCGCCGTCGAGCCGGACGGCTTCGACCCGTGCGAGCTGCGGCTGAAGCGAGGTGATGCGGCCGTCCGCGAGCTGGTCGCCCGCCGGCTGCCGCTCTATCGCTTCGTCCTGCGCAACGTCGTCGGGCGCTACGACCTCGATCGGGCCGATCAGCGGGTCAACGCGATGCGCGAGGCGGCTCGACTCGTGGCCAGTGTGCGGGACAAGTCGAAGGTCGAGGCCTTCGCCCGTGAGCTCTCCGGCATGGTCGGCATGGACATCGACGAGGTCCGCGCCGAGGTACGCCGAGCCGCCGCCGGGGAGTCGACCGGCGCGATGCCGACGACCGGGCGTGAGCAGGCGCCGACGTTGGAGGGTCCAGTCGTCCCTCCGGTCGGCGATCCGAGGTACGCCGACGAGCGCGAGGCGCTCAAGGCCGTGATTCAGTATCCGCAGCTCGTCGACGACGCGGCCGCAGACCTCGACGCCGACGACTTCACCCATCCCTGGCTGGGTGCGGTGTGGGAGGCGATCGCCGCGGAGTCGATGCCTCGGCAGGCAGACGGCGGCTGGCCGGCCCGAATCGGCAGCCGGATCGCCGACGAGGGTGCCCGCTCCGTCGTGTCCGCACTCGCCGTCGAGCCGCTGCGGTCCGCCGGGCAACCGGACGGTCGGTTGGTCGACGCCTTGCTCGCTCGGCTGCAGGAGCTGACCACGACGCGTCGGATCCAAGCACTGAAGTCGCGGCTGCAGCGGACCAACCCCGTGGAGCAGACGGCCGCCTACAACCGCATGTTCGGCGAGCTGGTCGCCCTCGAGCAGCAGCGACGCGCGCTGCGCGAGCGCGCCGTGGGCGGCCTGACACCCTGACCGGCCTCACACCCTGATCGGTCGTTCCGAATCGGGGGTTGTGGACGACGTACTTCTCCACAGGCTCGGATCGACCCCTCCCGCCTGGTATCGACGGGCCCGCAGACTCGCGGTCGTCAGTGTTCCGAGGCGAGGGGAACAGGATGCCCGCCAAACCGTCGCTCGATGCGCCCGAGTACGCCCTGTCCGATCCGTTCGGCTCCTACCTCCGCCAGATCGGGACCGTGAGTCTGTTGTCCGCGCGCGAGGAGGTCGAGCTCGCCTTCGCGATCGAGGCCGGCGTGTTGGCGGCGGCTCGCCTCGACGCCGGCGTGGACGACGACGGTCTGCGCGGCGACCTCGCGATCGTCGCGGCCGAGGGCGAGCGGGCGCGGCTGCGGATGATCCAGGCCAACCTGCGGCTGGTCGTGTCGCTCGCGCGTCGGCTCACACCGGTCGACGCGTCGATGTTCGACCCGGTCCAGGACGGCACGCTCGGGCTCATCCATGCCGTCCGCAAGTTCGACTACCGACGCGGCTGCAAGTTCTCGACGTACGCCTCGTGGTGGATTCGGCAGGCGATCACTCAAGGCATGATCGACACGCAGCGGGTCCGGCTGCCGGCGAAGGTCGCGACCCGGCTGCGGGCCTGCCTGGCCCGACGGCACGAGCTCACGGCGGCATGGGGGCGGGAGCCCACACCCGCCGAGCTCGCCGACGCCTGCGGCGGTACGGCTGACGAGATCGCCGAGCTCCTGCGTCTGGCCGCCGACCCGGTCTCGCTCGAGGCCGCGATGGAGGCCGATCCGGGCGGGGAGCAGTTGCCCGACCGGCACGCCGCCGATCCTGACGAGCTCGCCGCCGCCGCCATGGTCCAGGAGCGTGTCTGGGCGGCCCTGGACGAGCTGTCCGGTCTCGAGCGCGAGGTGATCGCGCGAAGGTTCGGCCTGCACGGCCCGTCGCGGGGCCGGCGCGTCGTGGCCGCCGAGCTCGGCATCGACCACCGCCGCGTGCGGCGCGTCGAGCAGGAGGCGCTGGCCGCCTTGCAGTCCACGCCGACACTGGCCGCATTGTCCGACCGGACCGGCCCGTCGCACGCCGGTTGAGCCGGCTGCAACGATGGGACCATGGCCCGCCGATGGTCGCGACGCAGCCCGGTCGACGCTGACGTCCTCTCCGCGCTGCCCACGGAGCCGGGGGAGCGGGCGCTGGCCGCCACACACGTCGACGGTCGCTGGCACGTCGGGACCGACCGGGCACTCTATCTGCGACAGGACGTCGACTGGCATCGCATCCCGTGGGAGCGGATCGACCAGGCGAGCTGGGACCGAGACACCGAGCGACTGGTCGTCGTCGAAGTCGCCGACTACGGCCAGCCACAGCCGCGACACGAGGTCGCCATGGACGATCCCGGCCAGCTCCTGGAGCTCGTCCGCGAGCGGGTCACGGCCAGCATCCTGTTGAGCCGACACGTTCCCGTACCCGGGAGCCGTGGCCTGCAGGTCATCGCGCGCCGCTCACCGGCGGCCGGAGGAGACGTGGACTGGTCGGTCCGCCTCGCGGATTCGCTCGATCCGGCCGACCCCGAGGTGGCGCGGGCGGTGGAGGCGGCGCTGGCCGAGGCACGGTCCGAGCTGGGCGTTTAGGCGTTTCGTCGATCGGCCGGCGACTTGCTAACCTATCCGGGCGTTCGGGTGCGAACGCAGTCGATCCCGCGTAGCTCAATCGGCAGAGCGTCCGGCTGTTAACCGGCAGGTTGGTGGTTCGAGTCCACTCGCGGGAGCCACATTCCCGCAGGTCAGGCTAGGTTTCGTCCCATCTCGTGCAAGGTGCACTTGGCGCGCCTCTAACGCCATCGCAGCCTGGGCCTAGTCTCGACCGGGTGAGCGACTTCTGTTTCGTGCTGACGGTGACGCCGGATCGTGAGTCGGCCACGCGACTCGCGGGCTCGGCGGTAAAGGCTCGGCTCGCGGCGGGCGGTCAGGTGTACGGCCCGGTGTCGTCGTACTTCTGGCATCTCGGTGAGGCAGGCGAAAGTGAGGAATGGCAGGTCGTGCTGAAGACGACGAGGGTCGCGTACGCCGATCTGGAGCGCCATCTCGTGTCGGAGCATCCGTGGGACAAGCCGGAGGTTGTGGCGGTCCCGCTAGTGGCCGGCTACCAGCCGTTCTTGGAGTGGCTCGCTGACAGCACCGCGAGCCGCGAGACGTCGCGCGACTCCGTCTAGCTGTTCGGCGGGTCGGACTGAAGTGTCGCCGAACGCGAGTCCAGTCGCGGGAGTCACATTCCGACCGCGCGATCGCTCCGCGTCCGACGTGCCCTTCGGCCGGTCGCAACCCGCAGGCTCCGACCGGCCGCTCGGACGATGCCGCAGGGGGTCCGTCAGGAGACCGTGACGGTGAACGACTTCTTCGGGTTGGGCGTGTTCGGGCTGGGCGTGATGCCGACCGCCCGGAGGTCTCGCTCGCCCTCGCGGGACAGAATGACGCGCACGGCATAGCGGCCGTCGTCGCCGGTCGAGACCCGGGCGCCCGGGATGTTCTGCCACTCGCCGCTGTTCCACGACTGGATCTTGACCCAGCGGTCCACCGCAGGCGAGCCGTTGACAGTGAGAAGGCCGCGTACGCGGAACTGCTCGCCGCTGTCGACGGAGTCCTTCGAGGGGTGCGCCGTGATGCGCGCGGACGCCCCCTCCGCCGAGGCGTACGTGCTGAGGGCGCCGCTGGCGAGCAGTCCGGCCGCCACGGCTGCCGAGAGTCCGCGCCGGAGCATCGTGCGACGCGAAGACGACATGGTCATGGGTTCCTCCTGGGAATCGGATCGGTGGATCGTCCACCTGACATCGAGACGCAGCAGGGGCCCGCAGGGTTGTCGGCCGTTCGATAACGGATCGGTGGCGGCTCTGGACGCGCCTACTCCTCGTCCTGCTCCCAGGTCATCGGGAACACCTCGAAGATGGTCGCGAACGTCGTGCCCATCCGGCTGCCGGCCTGGCGGCCGAATCCTTCGAGGAACTCGGCGGGATCGAAGTGCTCCCAGCCGAGACCGTCGATGTAGGCCTTGTGCGCCTTGAGCGACTCCACTCCGGCGTCGAAGGTGTCGGTGATGTCGACTCCGTGGGCGCCCTCCGGGCCACTCGCCCAGACCTGCCGTACGCCACCCCATGGCTCCAAGCCGTCGGTCAGTTGCTCGGGGAACACCCACCGGTTGCCGGCGTCGCGGACAGCGTCGACGGTCGCCCGTCCGGTCGCGATGTGGTCCGCCTGGTTCATCAGCCGACCGGCGAACGACTCCCGGAAGGTCCCGGTGATCACGATCTCCGGGCGGTGCTGGCGTACGGTCTTCGCGATCGCGGCGCGCAGTGGCAGACCGTACTCCACGACGCCGTCGGGAAAGCCGAGGAACTCGACGGTGTCGACCCCGACGACCCGTGCCGCCTCGATCTGCTCGGCCTCGCGCACCCGGCGAGACTCGTCGGGGTGCATCCCGTCGATCCCGGCCTCGCCGCTGGTCACCATGATGTAGCCGATCCACTTCCCCTGCTGGGTCCATCGCGCGACCGCCGCGGCCGCGCCGAACTCCATGTCGTCCGGGTGCGCGACGATGGCCAGGGCGCGGTCCCATGACTCGTCAAGCGGGGTGAGGGGCGGTGGCGGTGGCTGGTCCATGCTTCCTCCGGAGTACGTGTCGTCCTGCGATCCTGTCTGGCTGGTGCCAACAGCACGAAGCCGCCCTGGCTTCCCGCCGCAGCATGATGCCGCGACGCGGCGTCCCGCGTCGACAGCGGCCGTCCGAGCGGTACGCTGCCGCCGACGTACGCGGGGCGGTAGCTCAGCTGGTTAGAGCAGGGGACTCATAATCCCTGGGTCGCGGGTTCGAGTCCCGCCCGCCCCACCAGGCCGATCGGTGCCCGACTTGGACGGCGTGGACAAGGTGCTAGAGATGTCTGCCTTGGACCACGACACGGCGGGCCGCTACCTGGCCGCCCACGGCATCCACGACCCGAACCTTGTCCACTCGATCTCGGTCATGGCGGCCGGGAATTGGCTGGTCCTCGAGCTGGCGGCCGAGACTTTCAAAGCCTCCCCGGATACTGTCGACCAGGACCTGCCCGACCTCTGTGCGACACTCCTCAATCAGATCTACCAGCATCACGGCAGAGTGCCGAAGCCGTCCTGGCCGTGCTCGCCGCGTCAGGGACCGGCCCGTTGCTGCCCTTCGACCTTTTCCACGGCGCCATCGGCAGACTCGGGTACCCGATCACCCGGGGCGAGCTACACGCGGTCCTCGGCGATCCGGATTTGCGCCGCTTGCTGGACCGCACCCACCCCGGGACGTCGGAGGAACGCTTCGGACTGTTCCACCAGACCCTCACCGACCACCTCACCGGCCGGCCACTTGACGAGGGCTCGCCGAGAGCGCAGGAGGTGCACGGAGTCCTCACCGACACCGTCGAAGAACTCGCACCGCGGCCGCGCACACTACTGGTGGCTACCGGGCCGACCCGCTGCTGACCTACGCCTTCGACGCCGCTCCCCGCCATATACACCATGCAGGCCGCATCGACGAGATCGTCGCCGCTCTCAATAGCCGCCTCGACCCGGTACCAGCCGTCAACCTCGCCCGCAACCAGGCCTGGGTCCAACCGATCCAGGACACGCTCGGACCCGACCACCCCGACACCCTCGCCCTTCGCAACAACATCGCCTACTGGGCGGGCGAGACCGGCGATCCCGCCGAGGCGCTGCGGCTGCACCGCGAACTGCTTCCCGACCGGGAGCGGGTCCTGGGCCCCGACCACCCCGACACCCTCATTACCCGCAACAACATCGCCACCTTGACGGGCCACACCGGCGACCCCGCCGAGACGCCACGGCACGATCGAGGGGCGTTCTGAAGCTGGCGTGGTCAGTGAGCACATAACATCCGACTTGCGCTCGGCTGTTTCACGCTCAATTCGCAGATCAGCACAGCGTTGAGCGGCATCTGCTTTGCAAGCAGGGGCTCGCCGGAATCCCTTCCCGTTGGGTAGTCCGAGCGGCGGCCAGATAGACATACGGCCGCGTAATGGTGAACGGCGCGGCTGCATGCTGCTTGGTGTCACTGGTCACATGTTCGAGCGCTTTCGGTGGCGAGGATGCCACGAGGCGGCGATGGTGAGGGTGAGGAGCATCGCCGCGACTGCTGCCATGCCCCAGGCGCCGAGCGTGTCGATCCCGTCTGCCAGCCAACGCTGGATCATCTCGCCGGTCGCGATGATCGGGTCGTCGGGATTGCCGCCGCGCAGGACGTTGATCTCCCACCAGCCGTAGTAGGCGACATAGGCCCCGGCGGCCAGGAGCAAAGCACCTCCGATGCGTGGCACGAGGCGGCCCGCGCGGCGGAGCCAGGTGAGGATGGCCGTCTGGGCGAATGCGATGGCGAGCGAGACGGCGACGATCACCAGGCCCATGCCGAGTGCGTACGCCCCGAAGACCGCCACGCCGTCACCGACCGAGCGGGTGCGGAAGCTGGCGACGACGGTGGCGAGGAACGGCGCCAGCGTGCAGCTGAGCGAGGCGGTCGCATAGGCGGCACCGAAAGTGGCCATCGAGGACGCCGACCGGCGCAAGGTCGGGCCTCGAATGGCGACTCGCACGCCGGGCAGGTCACGGCCGGCGAGCAGCCAGCCGCCGAGGACAACCAGGGACAGGCCGAGCACGAGGGTGAACCACGGCAGGTACTCCTGGACGGCGCTCACACTGGCCGCCGAGGCCAGCAGCAGCCCGAAGCTCCCGAACACGACGACGAAGCCGGCCGTCATCGCGGCGGCCAGTGCGAGAGCGCGCCAGACGGCGACGGTACGGCTGGGGGTGTCGCCGACGATGAGGAACGAGGCGTACGCCGGAAGGAGCGCGAACCCGCAGGGGTTCACGACAGCGACCATGCCGGCGGCCACGGCCAAACCCAGTGGCAGGCCGTCCATCTCAGCCAGCGAGCTGGGCGACCCGGTCGGTCAGCTCGTCGGGCTCCAGGTAGCCGGCGTAGGTGACCGTCCCGGCGGCGTCGACGATCGCGAAGGTGCTCTGTTCGGTGATCCCGAACCGCTGCCACACGGCGCCGACCTCGTCGTCGAGATGGGTCAGGCTCGACGTATCGGTGCGCGCGATGAACTCGACCATCTCGGGCTGAGTGCCGAGGCTGGCCACGCCGACGACGTTGACGGCGCCGGCATAGTCGGCGGTCAGGGCGGTCACGTCGGGTGCCTGGGAGGCGCAGATCGGGCACCAAGGCGCCCAGAACCAGAACACCGCCGGCTGACCTTGGAGACTGGCGGCGTCGAACTCCTCGCCCTCAACGGTGGGCGCGGTGAAGTTCAGGATCGACCCGGACCCGTCGTTCGAGTCGCGCGCCTGACCGGATCCAGCCGACTGATTCGAGCTGCCGCCCTGGTCACTCCCGCAGCCAGCGACCGCGAGCACGATCGCCACGGCGACCGCAGCCAGGGATCGACGGCTCGACACAAGACCATGCTTACCACTGCCGACCACCATCACAGCGAGATCGCGCACCTATCAGGGCGCAAAGTCATCGCATCGTAAGAACCTGCCCACCCGGCTCAGCGAACTGCGTCCTACTCGTGCGCGTGCGGTCCTTATGCTGCAGGCGTTCCGGTCAGGGCGAGGTCCGTGAGGATATCCGCGGCGTGGGCGCTGCCGGGACCGCACCGGTAAGCCTAGACGAGTTCGGATCGGGAGGCAGCGCAGCCTGGCATCGGTGCTAGCGAGCGCCGCCGCTCGTTCAAGCCCTGGTCGATTCGTGTGAGCACGCTAGCCGGCGGGTCCCATTGTGCTCGCCGTCTCGGCGGCGGTTGGCAACTTGCCGGCGACACCAGATAGTCCACGACCTGGCGGAGTTTGATGTTGTGATCTTGCGAGTAGCGGCGCAGCACGTCAAAAGCAGGGCACCAGGCCCGCCCGGGCCACAACGGCCACCACGACAGGAAGGAACACCCCGTCATGTTGCAGACAACGATCACCTTCGAGGGCAACATCGCCGCCGACCTCGAGGTCACCTTCACCCCGTCCGGGAAGGAGGTGGTCCGGTTCCCGGTGTTGGTCAACCGCCGCCGCCGCGACCCCGACACCGGCGAGTGGACCGACGAGGAGCCGACCCGGCACGCCTGCACCGCCTTCGACACCCTTGGCGACCACATCGCCGAGTCCCTGAGCAAGGGTGACCGGGTCCTGATCGTCGGGTCGGTTGTCACCGACAGCTGGAACGCCAAGGACACCGGCGACAAGCGCACCGCCACCCGAGTCCTGGTCGACGCGGCCGGCCCTCGCTTCGGTGGGCCACCGCCCAGATCCGCAAGGCACAGCGCACCACCGAGGCAGGCGACGACGACTGACGAATGGCAGGTAGGGGAGCAGAGGCCACGGGACTCCGCTCCCCACCGATCAAGCCTCGTAGGGCAGTAGCTCAACCGGCAGAGCACCGGTCTCCAAACCGGACGATGCGGGGCCCGACTCCCGCCTGCCCTGCCAACCACAGCAGGCGATCAGCCGGCCGCGTGGGCATGGCCGGATGCTGTCGAGCTACCTTCGTGCGCACTGCTGAGGGAGTGAGGCGACCGCGAGCTATCCCCACGGGCGCGGCTGCTTCCGGCGGCTTGTCACTGACTGCAGGGAAATCGCTTGCGGGTGATGCGCTCGACCTTGATGTAGGTGTCGCCGGTCTGGTCCTTCAGCGCTCTGTCGCGGGCACGCCCGCCGTTGATCAGGTCTGAACTCGGACCACCACACAAAGTGTCATCGCCGCGGCTCCCGTACAGCCGTGAGGGGCCGCGAGTCGCATGCACTAAGTCGTGAGCTCGGCCACCGATGACTGTGTCCCGCCCGGGGAGATAGACTCCGGCCCCGATCCCGCTGCCGTCGTTTTCCCGGTCTTGAATCCAGTCGTGCCGCAGGCCTCCAGACAGCCGGTCACTGCCGTACGAGCCGCCGATGATGTCGCGGCCTCCGCCGCCGTAGATGGTGTCTGCGCCGCGGCCGCCGCCGAGGCCGTCGCTACCGGCCTGGCCTTTGATGATGTCGTTGCCCGCACCACCGGCCGGGTCCGCGGTGTAACGGACGGTCCAGTCCCCTCCGGCGCCAAGACGGATACGGTCGTCGCCTCCGTCACCGTGCGCCCTATCGCTGCCGCGACCGCCAACGATCACGTCATCACCGGCGCCGCCCCGGATTCGATCGCCGCCTGGCCCGGCATACACCCGATCCGCCTGCTTGCCCGCGCAAATGAGATCCTCGCCGCCGCGTCCCCTGATCGAGTCTGCGCCCGGGCCGCCGACGATCACATCCTCCCCCGGCGTGCCCACCAACCTGTCGGCGCCGGAGGTGCCGACGATCGTCGCCGGATGTCGCTGACACTTCACGACGGGAGCGCCCGCGGCGACGGTATCCGACGCTAGACCCGAACCGAGAAGAACGGCAGAAGCAGCAAGCGCAACAAACATAGGCGACGACTAGCACGTATACGCCAACCCTCGCCAGGGGCGGAGGTTCCATTTGGGTCCGAGACCATCCGGGTCCGATCAGGGCGAAGGACGGTCCATCTCGCCGCCTGCGTTCGCAATTAGGCCTCGGCGCTTCGGTGAATCGACGTCCAACTGGACACCGGACAGGTAGGGGCGCGATTTGTCGCGGCGTGAAGGAGGCCGTGTGGTGGCCATCGAGGACGAGGTTGCGTCGTTTGTGGCCGCGCCGCCCGCTTCGGCTTCATGCTTGCCGCGGATCGGGCCGCTGGTGAGGATCTCGTCCAGGAGGCACGCCGTGGCCAACCGCCCGGCGCGCCATCTCGCGCCCCTGACTCTCCTAGAGCCCGAAGTGCTGGGCGAAGGTTCGGGCGTCAGGAGCGCTGGTCGCCGGGCGGACCGTTCGTCGCCATCACTGTGCGCATGTGCTCGATCGCCTGGTGGGTGCGGCTGGCTCCGTAGGTTCGCAACATTTGGGCGATCCTGGGATGGCGGGCTTCCAGCATGTCCGCCGCGTGCAACAGCTCGTCGGCCGAGTCGGTGGCTCTCATGAGGTCTTGGACGACACGTGCGGCCGCCGCTGGGTCGGCCCGGACGGAGGTCTGGGTGGAGCGGGCGAGGTTGGCGGCAGTCGAGGCCACCTGGTCAAGGCGGGACGGAATGGCACTGGGAGCTATCCGGTCCTGCTCGACCTCGTCGCAGAGGTCGCCGAGGATTTGCAGCCGATTGAGAGCGGCCGGGTTGCCGATCTTCACGCGTTGGGCGCTGATCAGCTGCGACATCATTGGACGGGACAGGCCGAGTACTTCCGCGGTGCGTGCCTGGTTCAGGCCGAGGACGTTCTGTAGCCGGCGGCACAGCACGGCTAGGGGAGCGCCGTACAGCTGCTCCTGCAGCTCGCGGTTGCGCCGGATGTCCGCCTCGTCCATCCAAGTCTCCTGTTTGCAGCCGAAAACATCATGGCAGGAATCCGCTGCGAGGCCAACCTCTTGACATTTGCGATTGCAAACCGATCTACTGGGCGTCGCGAGCCCATGAGAGGAGTACTGCGATGATCCGCTCCCGCAGCCCGGTGATCGGGATCCTGCTGGCCGTGGTCGGCCTCACCGCACTGGCCGGGCCGGTCCCTGCCGCGCCGGGCATGACGGTGGCCGTCTGGTCGATCGGAAGCCCCGATGCCGCTGAGGAGGAGATCGGACGCATGCAACTGGTGCTGGATTCTTCTGGCTCAATGAGTGAGCCGGCGGCGGGCGGCCAGACCAAGATCGCCGCGGCGAAGCGGGCGCTCTCCGACATCGTCGACGGCCTGCCGGACCAGGCGCAGGTGGGGCTGCGGGTGTACGGCGCGAAGGTCTTCTCGCGCAACGATCCCGGCGCGTGCACCGACTCCCAACAGGTGGTGGCGCCCGGCACCGACAACCGCGACGAGCTGCGCGCCGCGATCGCCGGCTACCGACCCTACGGCGAGACGCCGATCGGGTACGCGCTGTCCGAGGCGGCCAAGGACCTGGGCGGCGAGGGACACCGGACGATCGTGCTGGTCTCCGACGGCGAGGCCACCTGCCCGCCGTCCCCGTGCGTGGTCGCCCGCCGGTTGGCCGAGGACGGCATCGAGCTGCGGATCGACGTCGTCGGCCTCGACGTGTCCGGCCAGGCACGACGGCAGCTGGCCTGCATCGCCGACGCCGGACGCGGCGAGTACTACGACGCCGACAGCGCCGACGACCTGGTCCGGGCGCTGGACCGCACCTCAGCCCGCGCCCTGCGTCCGTTCCAGCTCGCCGGCGCTCCGATCGACGGTGGCGACACCGAGCAGGAGGCCGCGCAGATCACCGCCGGCAAGTACGTGGACACTCTCGGCGGCGCGGGCAGTGAGAACTGGTACCGGATCCGTCGAGAGCTACCCGGCAGCTCGCTGTGGATCGGGGTGGCCGGCAAGACCGCAGCCGGTACCGAGGAGGAACGCATTGAGTTGCTCACCAGGCCGGCCGACCCCATGGCCGAGACGGACTCGTGCGGTGAAACGGAGATGTTCGACAACTCCTGGGCAGACTCCATGCTGTTCGGCCTCGACCTGGTCATCGACCCCCGAGCGCCGGGTCAACACTACGAGGACTGCCAGCGCGGCGACCTGCTCGTGACACTGCGACGGGCCGAGACCGCGGACAGCCCGGCCGGACAGGTCGAGCTGCTCGTCGTGGAAGAGCCGCCGGTCCAAGACGTCGACGACCTGCCGTCGCCGCAGTGGGACACCGAGTGGCAGGAGCCGGCGACGACTGCTTCACCGACGCCGATCCTCGGCGGTGCGTCCTTCGACGGTGCCCAGATCGTGGAGCCGGGCAGCTATACCGGCGACATCGTGCCCGGCGAGACCCAAGTGTTCGCCCTGGACGTCGGGTGGGGCGACACACCGGTCTTCGACGTTCAGATCCCGCGACGCGAAGGCGCGCTGGAAGAAGCCGTCGGTGCCTACGAGGTCGACGTGCGCGCCCGGCTGTTCACGCCGATGCGCGGACAGTTCGACTACTCGCTCGGCCCGCCGGCGCCGGGCCAGACCGAGCCGCTGGCCGACTGGCGGCCGGTGCACGTGGGCTCTATCGGCCCGCAGGTGCGCTACCGCAACCGCGAGTCGGGACAGCCCCACCTTCAGTCGGCGTCGATCCCGGGCACCTACTACCTGGTCGTCGAGATGTCCGACGACCCAGGCGGGGACAACTACGCGCTCCCCTTCACAATGCGGGTCGCCCGGATCTCTTTCCCCGAGGGCGCGGCGGCGCCGGAATACACCGGCACCGACGCGGCATCGCCAGAGTCACCGCCGACGGCCGCCGAGACCGCCGACGACGGGGACGACGGCACGTCGAGCCCGGACGCCCGAGACGACTCCGAGGACGGCCTCGGGTCGGTCCGGCTGGCGGCCGGAGTGGCCGCGGCGGCGCTGGGAGTCGCCGCGCTCGCGCTCGCAGGACTTCTGTTGCTGCGGCGCCGCCCGCGGTGACCCGCCCCGCGGGCCTCACCCGGCCAGCAGCGCGATCGCGAGGAGGATCAGCGCTACCCCCGCCACACCCAGCAGCACCGCCGGCCAGCGCGTCCGAGCCACAGCCCCGGTGTCGCGCAGGCGCTCGGCCGGTCGAGGTCCGGCAGGGCCCGGCGAGACCCCTGCCCGCCGCGCGCCGGGCCCGCCCTCGGTCCACCCCGCCGGCAGTGGAGGCATCTGGTCGAAGACCTCGACGTCGTGGGTATCCGTCCAGGTGGGCAACTCCGCCTGGAGAGCGGCACGGGCCGCGGCGGCGCTGGGTGGCCGTTGCGCCGGATCGAGTTCGCTCAGGCTTCGGATGATCCACCACAGCCGGTTGGGGCACCCGGGCGGTGGCTCGTCGGCGACCGGCGTTTCGGCCGGGAC
>Ga0081538_10002420_pt1 | contig 18298 bp, 19 predicted proteins | sample TabmetS5T2R1_FD_71022 | JGI IMG/M metagenome (GOLD analysis project Ga0081538, IMG submission 71022) | Tabebuia heterophylla rhizosphere microbial communities from the University of Puerto Rico - S5T2R1 | ecosystem: Host-associated > Plants > Roots > Rhizosphere ... | reverse complement strand
CTGACCCGCGAGTGCCTGCGGCTGACCGGTGTGACCCCGCGGACGTTCCTCCGGCAGACGGAGCAGTCCTGCGGCTGCGGCCACGATCACGCGGCCTCGTTCCGGCCGATGCTGCGCTGGCGCCCGGCGCCTGACCCGGCCCCGGTCTGAGGCGCCGCAGGCCCGTCCCGGGCCCGGCGGGATGGCCGGTTTGTTCAAGCCCCAGGGCCGCCGCCACCGTACCGTCGAGCCCGTGTTCGGCTCGCGCTCCAGCCGACGACCAGCGAAAGGAACCACATCGTGAGCAGCGACGACCCACCTGGCAGCGCGACGGCCCTGCCCCAGGGGGACCTGCGGCTGCTGGAGACCGACCAGGCCAGGCGCCTGCTGGCCGCGCCCCTGCCGGCACGCTACGCGTACATCGCCAGCGACGGCACCCCGCGGGTGCTCCCCAGCTGGTTCCACTGGACCGGCGACGAGCTGGTCATGCCGACCTTCCTCGCCGCGCCGCACGTCCGGTCGCCCGCACGTCGACTGGCCGCCCTGCGTGCCAACCCCGATGTGGCCGTGACCATCGACACCGAGGCGTTCCCACCCCAGGTGCTGCTGCTGCGGGGGCGGGCGGCGATCACCGAGGCCGACGGGGTGGTACCCGAGTATGCGCTCGCGGCGCGCCGCTATCTCGGGGAGGCGGCCGCCACCGGCTACCTGGCCCAGATCGACCAGCCCGGCACCAGGATGGCCCGCATCGCGGTGCGCCCGACCTGGGTCGGGTTGCTCGACTTCCAGACGCGGGTCCCCGCCGGGTTCGTCCAATGAGGCCCTCGGCTTCCGACTGGGCGGCGCTGCAGGGCGCGATCGACGGCCGCGTCGTCCTGCCCGGCGCGCCCGACTACGACCTGCTCCGCAAGCCGTCCATCCCCCGCTTCCACCACACGCGGCCCCAGGCCGTGGTGCAATGCCACACCCCCGCCGACGTCGCCGAGACGCTCCGGCTGGCACGCCGGACCGGGCTGCCGACCGCGGCCCGCAGCGGCGGCCACTGCTTCGCCGGCCACTCCTCCACCGGCGGGATCGTCATCGACGTCGCGCCGATGGCGGCGGTGTCGGTCGACGGCGACACCGCCACAATCGGCGCCGGCGCGCGCCTTGGCGCGGTGTACGACGCCCTGGAGGCACACGGCCGCACCATCCCCGCCGGCTGCGGCCCCACCGTCGGGATCGCCGGGCTCACCCTCGGCGGCGGCCTCGGCATCCTCGGCCGCCGCCACGGCCTGACCGCCGACAGCCTGCTGGCGGCGCGGGTCGTCCTGGCCGACGGCCGCGTGGTCGACTGCGACGACCACCACGACCGCGAGCTGTTCTGGGCGCTGCGCGGCGCCGGCGCCGGCAACTTCGGCGTGGTCACCTCGCTGGTCTTCCGCACCCTCCCGGCGCCACCCGCCACCGCCTTCCACCTGGTCTGGCCGCACACCCACGCCGCCGCGGTGCTGGACGCCTGGCAGGCCTGGGCGCCCGACGCGCCCGACGAGCTCGCCGCCAGCCTGCTGCTGACCGCCGCCGCCGACCCTCACCGGCCGCCCGTGATCAACGTGTTCGGCACCATGCTCGGCAGCCAGACCGACACCACCCCGCTGCTGGAGGACCTGATCGCGCGGGCGCGCACCGACCCGGCCTCCACGGACCTGGGGCACCGGCCCCACCGGGCGACCAAACGCCACCTCGCCGAGCACGGCCCCGGCGAGGAGCGCCCGGGCGGCCACCCCTGGAGCAAGTCGGAGTTCTTCCGCCGGCCGCTGCCCGCCGACGCCGTCGCCGCGCTGGTGGCCCACCTTGCCCGGGACCGGGTCGCGGGCCAGTCCCGCGAGCTGGACCTGACCCCGTGGGGCGGCGCCTACAATCGCGTCCCCGCCGCCGCCACCGCCTTCGTCCACCGCGACGCGCGCTTCCTCCTCAAGCACGCCGCCGTGGTGGCCCACGACGCCACGCAGGACCAGCGCCGCGCCGCGCGCCGCTGGCTGGCGCGATCGTGGGCGACCGTGCACCCGTGGGGCACCGGCGGCGCCTACCAGAACTTCCCCGACCCCGACCTGGACGACTGGGCCCACGCCTACTACGGGACCAACCTGGACCGCCTGCTGCGCGTCAAGGCCGCCTACGACCCCGACGGCGCCTTCCGCTTCCCCCAGTCGCTCCCCAGCAGCTGGTAGCCGAGCCGCCGCGGTCAGGGTCCGCCGTTGACGGCCGCGGTCTTCAGGGCGCGGCGCTGCAGCTTCCACTTCGCCAGGATGCGGTCGTAGGTCCCGTCGGCGATGACCGCCCGCAGCGCCGACCGGACGGCGTCCCTGACGGCGCTGTCGCCCTTGCGGACGGCGATGCCGTAGGGAGCGGATTCCACCCGCGGTCCGGCGATCGCCAGCTGCCCGCCCACGGCCGCGGTCTTGACCAGCCGCTCGGCCACGGGCAGGTCCAGCACCGCCGCGTGGACCTGTCCATCTAGCACCAGCCGCAGCGGGTCGCCGCCGGCGGGGCAGTCCCGGACGGGAACCGCCTCGTCGGCGTCCGGCTGGAAGCCGAGCTTCGGGCAGCTCATGAGCGTGATCCCGGGGCGGCCGCGGTCCTCGCACTTGTGGCTCAGTTCCACCAGCGAGCCGGCGGTCATCTCGATGGGACGCACCACCGTGCGGCCACAGAGGGCGTCCAGCGAGCGGAACGCGTCCCGGTTGCGCGCCGGCACCAGCAGCGCGCTGTCCGGGTCGAGGTAGTCGATGAAGTCCACGTCCCTGCGGCCCTCCGCGCGGTCCCGCAGCACCGACAGCCCGACGTGCACGCGCTGGCCGGCCACGTCGCTGAGCGAGTGGGTGAAGTGCTGGAGCCGCTCGAACCTGACCGTGACCTTGAGCCGGGCCGCCAGCTCGTTGGCGAGGTCGACGTCCAGGCCCTGCAGCCGTCCGGTCTGCTCGTGGGCGAACAGGATGGGCTCGAACCCCTTCAGGAGGCTCCCGGGGTTGTCCCTGGCGGCGGCGAACCAGTCGACGAAGCCGATCACCAGCTCACCCATGCCTTGGGGCAGCGGGGTCACCGCCGGTCCCGAGGACACCACCAGCGTGACCCGGTCACCGCGCCGCACCCGCGCGCCCGGGGACGGCTCTGTCCGGATCAGGCTGCCGGGTGCGACCGTCTCGCTCGGTTCCCGAGCGACCTCGGCGCGAAGGCCCGTCCGCTCCAGCAGCGTCGTGGCCTCGGCCACGGGGGCGCCCGCCGGGTCCGGGACGGCCAGCGACGGCTGCGGCCGTAGCAGGGCGGCGACCGGCAACAGCACCACCAGCAGCACGGCCGCCAGCACCCACCAGGGGGCGAGCGGCCGCTGGAGCATGGCACCCTCGGCGGCCGCGACCGGCACCCCCGCAACCCTGGCGACGGCGCGGAACCGGTGGCGCCGCGACCTCCCGGCAACCAGGCGCCGGCGGGGCCGGACCCGCAGCGTCGCCGCGGCCGACCCTCCCGCCTCGACGGGCAGGGCGCTCGGGGTGGCCTCGACGGCCAGGTCGGGCGCGCCGGTGACCTCGACCGCGACCCCGACCGGCTGGCCGCCGAGGTTGTCGACCGTCAGGTGGTGCTCGCCGGACCGGCGACCGTCGGAGACCACCGGGCGCAGGGCGAGCGCGAGGCTGGGCGGCGTGCGCGGCTCGCTGGCGTCCGGCGCGCGCCCGGGCGGCGGTTGCGTCTGCACCTCGCTGAGGGTCCGGTCCAGCACCCGCAGCAGCCGGCCGAGATCGGAGTCGAAGCGGCTGGGGCTGAGCTCCAACGCCTGCCGTCGCACCAGCCGGGCGAGACTGCCCGGCAGCTCCTCGGCCGTGGGCATCCTCGCCCCGTCCACCAGGATCGGGATCACGCGCACCTCGCGCGCCAGCGCCGCCTCGATCTCCAACCGGACGAAGTCCTCCGGGTTGTCGAGGCGCCGCCGCCCGTGCGCGTCGGCGATCGTCAGCCACTCCTCACCGATCAGCGCCAGCAGCACGTCGCAGGACCCGACCGCCCTGGTGATGACCTCGACGAAATCATCACCCGGCTCGATCGAGTCGACATCCTTGAAGACCTGGCCGCCGCCGAAGTGGTCGGCGAGCCGGTCGAACAGCCAGCCGGCCGGGTAGGCCGTCTCCTCGCGACGGTAGCTGATGAAGATGCGGCCCGGAACCGCCGGAGCGGATGCAGCCATGACCTCTCCCCGCGGCCCCCGAACTCGCCCCCAGCGGGCAGAAAGCACCCAGCGCTATCGAACGGATCATAACCGCCGGGCACCGGCCGGGGAAGTGACGTCCGGCACCGACCGGCGGTGCCGCGCGTCACCAACCAGCGGGCGCCCCGGGCCGCGTCAGGCCTCGGTGGCCAGCCGGCGGGAGGCCTCCACCCAGGCGTCCAGCGTGTCGCGGGCGCGACCCTCGTCGATCGAGCGGGCCGCCGCCTCCAGCCCGTCCATCAGGCTGATCGCCGCATCCGCCGCCACCAGCGCCGCGGCCGTGTTCAACAGCACCAGCTCCCGCGCCGGGCCGCCCTGGCCGGCCAGGACCTCCTTGGCGATCGCCACGTTGCGGTCCACGTCGCCACCCAGCAGGTCACCCGGCTCCGCCGCCGACAGGCCCAGCTCCACCGGGTCCACCACCAGCTCCCGCACCCCGTCGGCGCTCACGTCCAGCATCGTCGAGGTGGTCGTGGTGGTCAGCTCGTCCAGGCCGTCGTGCCCGTAGAGCACGATCGCGTGGCTGGTCCCCACCTGCCGCAGCACCTCCGCCATCACCGGCGCCATCCGCGGGTCCGCGACCCCCAGCGCCTGGTGCGCCGCCCTGGCCGGGTTGGCCAGCGGCCCCAGGAAGTTGAACACCGTCGGCACGCCCAGCTCGCGCCGCGGCACCGCCGCGTGCCGCATCGCCGGGTGGAACACCGGCGCGAAGCAGAACCCGATGCCGACCTCGGCGATGCAGGCCGCCACCCCCTCCGGCGGCAGCGTGATCGCCACCCCCAGCGCCTCCAGCAGGTCGGCGCTGCCGCAGCGGCCCGACGCCGCCCGGTTGCCGTGCTTGGCCACCCGCTGCCCGGCACCCACCGCCACCACCGCCGCCAGCGTCGACACGTTGAAGGTCCCCGCCCGGTCCCCGCCGGTCCCGCAGGTGTCCAGCAACGGCCCCGGCACCGACAGCGGCGCCGCCGCCGCCAGCATCGCCCGCACCAGCCCGGTCATCTCCGCGGGCGTCTCCCCCTTGATCCGCAGCCCGGTCGCGAACGCGGCGATCTGCGCCGGCGTCGCCTCACCGGCGAGCACCGAACGCATCGCGGCGGCGGCCAGCTCCTCGCTGAGGTCTTCACGGCGCAGCAGCGGCCCGAGCACCGCGGGCCAGGCGAACGGATCGGACACGGCGAGCTCCCCGTCACATCGAGGCTGTACGCGCCAAGCCTATTCGACTCCGGCACAACCGGGCGCCGGTACCTGCCCGGCGTGCGTCAGCACACGACAACACCCGGCAAGGGGATGGAGGATTAGGCGCCACTTCCGGGGTAAGCCGGAGGTGTGTGAAGCATGGGTAGCACGCGGCTGGACATCGTCGAGCGCATCGACATCGGTGCGCTCCTCAAGAGCATCGGGTCGCTGCAGGATCTCGAGCTGCGGCGGACCGGGCTCGGGCCTGCCCTCCAGCAGGTCGTTGACGCCGCCAAGGCGCTGTTCAACGCGGAAGGCGCCGGGCTCATGCTCGTCGGCGAGGGTGAGGTGCTGCGCTGGGTCACGGCCACCGACGCGCGCGCTCAGAGCCTGGAGGCCGCCCAGGAGCGCCTCGGCGAGGGGCCGTGCGTGGAGGCATTCCACCGGCGCGTCGTCCAGCAGGTCTCCGACAGTGCCGCGGAGCAGCGCTGGCCGGACCTGGCCAGGGTGCTGCGCCACGACGGCGTGCACGCCCTGCTCAGCGTCCCGGTCGAGGTTGCCCAGGGCACGGTCGGTACGCTCAACCTCTACCTGCGCGAGCCGCGCGAGTGGGACCACAGCGAGGTCAACGCCGCCGAGATCTACGGGCGGCTGGTAGGCAGCCTGCTCGGCAGCGCACTCGCGGCCGAGCTCCAAGGGCAGCTCATCGAGCAGCTCCAGTGGGCCCTCGAGCACCGCATCCTGGTCGAGCAGGCCAAGGGGGTGCTGATGGGTCGCGAGGGCATCTCGGCGGACGCCGCCTACCAGCGCATCCGGTCGGTGGCGCGGTCCTCGCGCCGGCCGGTGGCCGAGGTCGCCCGCAGGGTCGTCGCCGGCGGGCCATGGGGGCTCTCCAGGAAGGAGCGCTGACCCGGTCCGTCCACGACGGCCCGGGTCAGCGCCGTTCCTGTGCCGTTCCCTCCGGCCGGCCGGCGAGGACTACCCGGGTGACGGCGGACGCCCGTGCTCCCTGGTCTCCTCGTCGGTGGGCTCCGTGGCTGCGGCGGGTTCGGTCCGTGGCTCTGGCGACGCGGTCGCCTTGGATCTCGTGGGCGCCATGGCGGTCCGTGCCCGCTCGAGCCGGTCGCCTGCGGTGCCGACCGCCTGGTTCACGCCGGCGCCGAGACCGCTTCGCACCCGGTCGGTCAGCTGCCTGGCCTCGGGCCGCTGCGCGACCTCTCGGGCCAGCTCCGCCAGGCGCTCATACCGCTCTCGGCCCGCCCTGGCACCCAGGAGGTACCCGACGGCCAGGCCGACCGCCAGCTTGAAGTTGCCTGCCATGCGTGACCTCCGCGTTCCTGCGCGTCGTGGTGGTGCGGTTGGTCTACCTCCGTCCCAGACTGCCGGCTGCCTGCCGGATCTCGCGCAGCCTCACGCCAATGGCGGCCGTCGGCGTGGCGAGGGTCCGCCGAGCGGCCCGCTGCCGCCGGCGGCGCCGGAGGGCGGACCGGGGTGCGGCCAGCAGCTCGCTGAGCGAACTGCCGAGCGCCTCGCGGACGCTCGGTGGCCGACGCCGGGCCCGCCCGGCGAGGAACGCGACCACCGCAAGCGCCGAGCCCAGCCCAGCCAGCGGCAGCCACGCCGCGCGGCTCGACCGTCCGGTCTCCTGCGCTCCGCTCCTGGCCTTCCGGAGTCGCGCCGCCGCGGACCTCGCGGGCGGAGCGGTCGCCTCCTTAAGCCGAGCCACCGGACCTCGGCCCCGTGCCCGGCGGGCACCACCCTTGCGGTCGCCGGACGCACCGACGTAGTGCCCGTACAGCCGGGCCGCGTCGCTGTCGGAGAGCTCCCGGCCCGGCCGGATCGCCGGTGCGTCGCTTACCGCCGCCTTCTGGACGGCGGCGGCGACCCGGTCGCCCTTCCTGGCGGCGCCGGCCAGCGGCACGAAGGTCCGCCGCCGGTGCTCCGGCGTGGTCACCAGGGCCCACTCCGGCAGCCCGGTGTCCCGGTCGAGGTAGATGTGGGTGATCCTGCCGAGCGCGTTGTCGTCGCTGTCCACCATGGTCAGGCCCGACCAGCCGCGGGCCGCCTGGATCGAAGGAAGGGACATGTCGCCTCCTCACCACCTTCCGCCTGGTTCCTCAACGTCGAACTCCTCGCCGGACGGAGTCAACGTCCGGCTGATGGGGATCATGTCCTCGACGGCAGCGGCCTCGGTGCCAGGCTGGGCGGCCCGCTCGTCGGGGGTGATGGCGTGGCGGCTGACGGCGACGACGCCACGCCCCTCGGCGCGCTGGACGACCTGCTGGGCGGCCAGCACGAACCGGTTCTCCGCGAGGTCGCGGATGGTCTTCACGCCGATGGCCTTGCGCAGGGCCGCGCTGCCGGCCTTACCGAGGCCCTTGAGCGCGTCGACGGGTGCTTCGGGCAGCTCGGCGTTCTCGGCGGTCTTGTATCTGCGGTCGAGGTAGTCCCTCGGGTCGGCCATGCCCATGGCCGGACCTCCTCCCTGGTCGATCGGGACGGGTCGCTCGGGATCGCATGACGGCGCCGCAACGGCGGAATGCCAGGAGGGCGCGCACCACGGCGCGAGCGGTGGGAGAGGCTGAACCTCCGCGGGCGGCCGCGAAGGCCGCGGTCGGCGTGCGCAGGACGAGTGCGGTCCTGCTCGTTCGGGCGTCGGGGCAACCGCCGCCGGGACGTGACTACGACGGGTAACCCTATCGCAAACCTGCGACACACGGCCCCCCACGAGGCTGCTTCCTCAACGCGGCCCGCCCGGCAGCATGCCGCGCAGCAGCGCCGCCTGCCGCAGCGCGCCATCGGCCTCGGCGGGGTCGCCGAGCTGCCGCCAGGCCTGCGCCTCGTGCAGGGCGAGCTGTACCGCCGCCGCGCTGGCCGGCGGCGCCCGGTCCTGAGCGGCCCTGGCCAGCTCGACCGCCTCGCGCAGGCGGCCGTCGACCAGCGCCCACCAGGCGCCCGCCTCCAGCACCCAGGCGGCCAGCTCGGCGTTGCCGGCCTGGCGGGCCAGGCGCAGGGCCGCGTCCCGGCTCGCCTCGGCGGCGTCGCGCTCGCCGGCCTCGAAATGCAGCCGTGCCAGCACCAGCGACAGCCAGCCGGCGGCGGCCAGCAGCCGGCGGCGCTGGGCGACGGTGAGCCGGCCGTCCAGCAGCCCGCCGACGTAGCGGCGCTGCGCGCGCACGGCCGGCAGCAGCGACCCCGGCGGGGCGCTGGCGGCGGCGCCGCGGAACCGCTCGACGGCCCGCTCGACGCTGGCCAGGGTGTCCGCATCCACGTCGGAGGCCTCCGCCAGCCTGGCCAGCTCCATCGCCTCGACCACCGCGTCGGGCCGCGACCCCGCCGCCGTAGCGGTCTCGCCGGGCGCCCACCTGGCCGCGGGTCCTGGCGCCGCGGCGGTCTCGCCGGGCGCCACCCGGGTCGCGGTCCAGGGCGCGGCCGCGGCGGGCGACGCGCCGGCCGGGCTCGCGGGCCACGGGACGACCGCGGCCGGCGCCGGCCCGCACGGGTCCACCGGCCAGGGCTCGCCAGGCGCGGCGAGCGCGGCCCGCGCGTCCCACTCCTGGTCGGCCAGCCGCCACACCGCCAGCAACCCGCCGGCGGCGTCCAGCGCCCGGTCCAGGGCGCTGACCAGCGCCCGGGAGGGCCGTACCGCCGCCCGCTCGACCGCGCCGACGTAGGAGCCGTCGTAGCCGGCCAGCCTGCCGAGCTCGTCCTGGGACAGGTGCCGCAGCAGGCGCAGCCGCCGCAGCACGGCGCCCAGGCAGGCGGCCAGCGACTCCGCCGACGCCGGCGACCGCGTCCGGCCCATGCCGCCTCCTTTGCAGCCCGTCAATGCGAACAAATTGCGAATCGCAAAACATTCGCCAAATCAGCCTGGACACCGCGGGTCACCCGAGATGAGCTTGGCGCCCGAAGCGTCCGTGGGACGCGGACCATACCAGCCGGCAGTGACAAGGAGGACGGACCAGGCATCCAGGCGGCGCCGCCCGCGGAGGGGCGCGCTGAGGAGGTCGGGGGGTCCCGCGCGACGACGGGCTCCGGCGCGACGGGCCCCCCGGCCACAGCCGGTCGGCTGGTGGATACTGTCGCCATGGACGATGCCGTGCGGGACTACATCGACGCCATCGCGCCCGAGCATCGGCCGTTGTTCGACCGCGTCCACGGGCTGGTCCTGGAGGTGCGGCCCGACGCGGCGGTGGTGCTCTCCTATGGGATCCCGACCTACAAGGTGGGCCGGCGGCGGCTGTTCGTGGGCGTGTGGCGGCACGGGGTGTCGGTCTACGGTTGGCAGGAGGGCCGCGACGGCGGCTTCACCGCCCGTCACCCGGAGCTGCGGACGAGCACGGGGACCATCCGGTTGCGGCCCGAGGACGCCGCCGCGGTCGGCGACGACGAGCTCCGCGACCTGGTGCGCGCCGCTCTCGGCGGCTGATCGCGGTGTCGGCGCGGGAGGGGCTGCTTGTCGAGGCCCAGGCGGCGGTCGCGGCCGGCGACTGGGCGGGCGCGAGGAGGGCGTTCGAAGCGGCGCTCGCGCGCGGAGAGTCGGCCGAGGCGCGCTTCGGGCTGGGCAACGTGCTGTGGTGGCTCGGGGAGACGGATGCCTCGGTCCGGCACCTGGAGCAGGCGTACGCGGCGTTTCGCCGCCGGCCGGATCCGGCCCAGGCGGCGCTCGCCGCCATCCACCTCTGCCTCACCTTCCGGGCGAGCCTCGGTAACGACGCCGCCTCGCGCGGATGGCTGGGACGGGCGGCGCGGCTCGTCGAGCAGCACGACCTCCAGCCGCTCGCCGGCTGGGTGGCGCTCTGCCGCGCCGTCGCCGCGGCCGGCGAGCGTGACGCCCAGACCGCCGAAGGATGGGCGCGCGCGGCGCTCGCGGCCGCGCTGGAGTCGGGCGACCGCGATCTTGAGCTCTGCGCCCTCAGCGAGCTCGGCGCTGCGCTCGTGGAGGCCGGCGGGCTGGACGAGGGCGCCGCCCTGCTGGACGAGGCGATGGCGGGGTCGCTGGGTGGCGAGGTCGAGAGTCCCGACACGGTGGTGATGACGAGCTGCAACACGGTGATCACCTGCAGCCGCTCGGGCGACTTCGCCCGCGTGAGTCAGTGGATCCGGGCCGCCGACGACTTCAACCGGCGCTATGGCTCGCCGCACCTGTATGCGGTCTGCCGCACGCACTACGGGAGCGTCCTGTTCGCCACGGGGAGGTGGTCCGAGGCCGAGGCCGAGCTCCGGGCCGCGCTCGAGATCGGGCGGAGGGCCGAACCGGCGCTGCGCGTCGAGGCGCTGGCGAAGCTGGCTGAGCTGCGCCTGGCGCAGGGGAAGGTCGAGGAGGCGGAGCGGCTGCTTGACGGGCTCGCGGACGAGCCGGCGGCCGTGGCCGTCTCCGCGGCCGTGCAGCTCGCGTGCGGACGGGCCGCGCACGCCGCGTCCCTGCTCGAGCGGCGCCTGCGCGCGGTCGGCGAGGAGTGCCTGGAGGCGTCGGCGCTGCTCGAGCTGCTGGTCGAGGCGGGGATCGAGCGGGAGGCCGTGCCGGACGTGGCTGCCCGGGCACGCCGCCTGGCCGAGCTCGGCGTGAGCTCGGGCTGCGACCTGCTGGTCGCCAGGGCGGGGCGGGCGCTCGGCCGTGTCCTGCTCGTGGAGGGCCGCGCGGCCGACGCGGCCGCGCACCTCGAGGAGGCGATGTCGCGGTTCCGGCGTCTCGGGATGCCGCTGGAGGTCGCGCGCAGCCGCCTCCTGCTCGCGCACGCCCTCGCGCGGGAGGCGCCCGAGGTCGCGACTGCCGAAGCGGAGCAGGCGTTGGCGGGGCTTGAGGAGCTCGGCGCTGAGCGGGACGCCGACGCGGCCGCCGCCTTCCTGCGCTCGCTCGGCGTCAGGGCCGCTCGCAGCGGGCCGAAGCACCTCGGTCTGCTGACCAGGCGCGAGCGCGAGGTGCTGGAGCTGCTTGCCGAGGGGCGTTCCAACCCCGAGATCGCCGCGCGCCTCTTCCTCAGCCGCAAGACGGTCGAGCACCACGTGGCCCGCATCCTCGCCAAGCTCGCGGTGCGCAGCCGCGGCGAGGCCGTGGCATACGCCCTCCGCGAGCGCCACGGCGAGGGGATTCCGCCTCGAGATAGGTGAGCTCGCCGATGCCCGGGCGGGGCCGGCCAGGGCAGGCTCGCCTCAGAGCGAGCGTCAGCGAACGTCCCGTGCGAGCGCGCCTTCGCCGGGGTTCGGCGCGCGCTCGGCGCTGGTGGAGCAGATGAGGAGGCGAGCTGTGGAGGTACGTGAGCGTGTCGGGCGTGGTGAGCGGGAGGCGGCGCTCGTCGAGGCGCTGCGGTCGTCGCTCCGCGGCGGAGTGATCGACCGGGACCATCCGGCCTACGACGAGGCGCGGGCGGTGTGGAACGGGCTGATCGACAGGCGCCCGGCCGCGATCGCACGCTGTGCCGGGGTGGACGACGTCGTCGCGGCGGTGCGGGTCGCGCGCGAGCACCGTCCTGTCGTCAGCATCCGCGGCGGCGGCCACCAGGTGGCGGGGAGCGCGGTCTGCGACCACGGCCTGGTGATCGACCTTTCCGCGATGCGCGAGGTCTCCGTGGATCCCGACGCCCGCCTCGCCCGCGTCGCCGGCGGAGCGAGGTGGACCGACGTCGATCGCGCCACCCAGGCCTTCGGCCTTGCCACCCCCGGGGGCGAGGTCTCCGTGACCGGCGTCGCCGGGCTCACGCTCGGAGGCGGGATCGGGGTGACGATGCGCGCCTATGGGCTGAGCTGCGACAACCTCCGCTCGGTCGAGATCGTCACCGCCGACGGTGAGTTGCGGATCGCAAGCTCGGACGAGCATGCCGACCTCTTCTGGGCGCTCCGGGGCGGCGGGCGCGGACTCGGCGTGGTCACCTCCTTGGAGTTCGAGCTGCATCCGCTCGGGCCCGAGATCGCGAGCGCGCTCGTGCTCTATCCCCACGAGCAGGCGGCGCGCGTGCTGCGCGCATGGCGCGACTACGCATCCGAGGCGCCGGACGAGGTCACGCCCGAGATCGGGCTCTGGAGCATCCCGCCGCTGCCAGAGGTGCCGGAGGAGCTGCACTGGGCGCCGGTGGTTGTCGTGGCCGCGCTCTACGCAGGCCGGCCGGAGGAGGCCGATCCGGCTCTCGCTCCCCTGCGGGAGCTCGGGACGCCGCTCGCCGACCTCAGCGGGACGAGCAGTTACGTCGAGGCGCAGAGCGCGCTGGATGACCTCTTCCCCGCCGGCAGGCGCTACCTCTGGAAGTCGCACTTCCTCGACGAGCTGAGCGACGAGGCGATCGCGACGTTGCTCGCGCGTAACGCCGCGCGGCCGACGCCCCAGTCCGTCCTCTACATCAGGACGCTCGGCGGCGCGATCGGACGCGTCGGCGCGGACGAGACCGCGTTCGCGCACCGCCCGGCGAGCTTCAACCTGAGCGTCGACGCAATCTGGTCTGAGCCCTCACTCGACGCGGCCGCGACGGCGTGGGCCCGCTCGACCTGGGAGGCGCTGCGCCCGCACGGGACCGGCGGCGTCTACCTCAACTTCGCGGGGCTCGGCGACGAGGACGGCGTCCGCGACGCGACGCTGGGGATGAACGTGGATCGTGTCGAGGGGATCCGGCTGGCATACGACCCGGACGGCCTCTTGGAGGCCGCCGCCCAACGTCCATGAGCGCGCAGGAGGAGACGGCGGTGGAGAAGCGCCCCGGCGCCGAGCACCGGTGCATCAGACTGCCACGAACGGCCGCCGAGCGGAACGCCGGCAGGTCGGCGGCCAGGCTGCCGACAGGTACGCCCGGTCGATGTGCAACTCGCCGTGGGCGCGCGGGCTAGTCGGCGAGGCGGAAGGCCAGCTCGGTCTCCCACTTGCGCATGTCGGGCTCTTCGGCGGGGTCGGTGTGGTAGATCTCCAGGCGGCAGCCCCAGCGCTGGCCGTGGGCGGTCTCGGTCATGTCCCAGCGCAGGCCCTGCTGGGCGGCCCAGTCGAGCAGCGTGGCGGTCACCCCGACGAGCTCGTCGGGGTGGCCGACGTGGGTGACGGTGGCGTAGCGGCCGGCGGGCAGGACGCCGGCGTGGACGTCGCCGTCGCCATCGGTGGCGGTGGCGACGGGGACGCCGACCTCGATGTCGAGCTGGCGTTCCATGTCGATGCGGTTGTACCTGAAGAACGGCGCGCCGGCCGGCTCGAGGTCGTGCTCGGCCAGCCAGACGAAGACGTCGGGAAGGCGGTCGGCGATGGCGCCGATCGTCTGCATGGTGACCTGGCCGCTGATCGCCAGGTAGGGCTGGTCGGGGCGTTCCTCGATGCGTGGCTGGGTCGGCATGGGCTCCTCGTGACCGTGTCGACGAGCTGGCGACATGCCGATGATCGCAGGCGGGTGGGACAGTCGGCGTGGCTAGCCGGTGGTCGGTGGTCCGCCGTTGCCGTTCCCGGATCCGCCGCTCGGCGGGGGCTCCTGGCCCTGTCCCTGGCCCTGCCCCTGCCCCTGGCCTTGGCCCTGTCCTGTCGAGCCCCTGGGCGTGGTGGTCTGGCAGTAGGCGGCGATCTTGTCGGCGCCGCCGGCCGCGGCGGCGAGGGCGCGGAACGCGGGCGAGTCCTCGCGCTTGCCGTGGTCCCCGCCCTGGCCGGCCTGCCATGCGCGGCAGAGCCCGTCCTTGGCGGGCCCGGTGGCGTCCGGGCCGGTGGCGGTCCCGTTGCCGCGCTGGCGGTTGGCGGCCTTGCCGTCCGCGGTGGTGGTCGCGGCGTCGCTTGGGCCGGTGGTGGCGGTGGCGCCGCGGCCGGGGTTGTCGCGTCCGCGGTCGGCTGCCGGCCGCGCTGGCGCGGGGAAGACGCCAGTGGCCGCGGCGACGCCGCCGATGGACAGGACGGCCACGAGCACGGCGGCGGCGGCCTTGACGGTGAGGAGCCGGCGTGGCCTGCCGGCTCTGCGGCGGGTGGAGGCGCGGGTGGGGAACCGCGGGCGTGCGGTGGCCGCGAAGCGGGCGACGGCCTCCGGTTCGCCGGCCAGCTCCTCGGTGGTGGCCGGTGCGGTGGCCGCGGCGACCAGCTTGGCGACGGCGGCGTAGCCGGGCGGGGCGTCGGCAGGATCCAGCTGGCCGGCCAGGAGCCGGTCGGTGGTCTCGTCGTCGAGGGTCGGGGGTGTCCCGCGGCGACCAGGGCGTTGGCGCATGTCGAAGGGAAGAGCGTCGTGGTCGTTCATGGCGTTACTCTGCGCGTGGGCTCGACCGCTGCCAGCCGTTGGGCGAGGCGGCGGAGTCCACGGTGGGTCAGGGTCCGCACCGCGCCTGGGCGCTTGCCGACGATCCTGGCGACCTGGGCGACGTCCAGGCCGGCGACCATCCGCAGGGTCACCACCTCGGCCTGGTTTCGGGGCAGCTCGGCGATCAGGGCGAGCGCGGCGCGGGTCGACTGCGCCTCCAGGACCGCCTCGGCGGGGTCGTCGGGCGCGGGCCGGTCGTGGAGGTCCTCGATGGGGACCACCTCGGCCTGCCGGCGGGTCGACTGGCGCCGCCAGTCGAGCGCCCGGTGGCGGGCGGCGGTGAAGACCAGGGCACGGAAGCCCGGCTCGTCGCCGCGGAAGCGCGCCAGCCCGCGGATGACCGACACCCAGGTGTCGGCGGCGAGGTCCTCGGCCGCCTCCGGCGCCGCCACCCGCAGGTAGCGAAGGACCGCGGGCTGGAGGTCCCGCCACAGCACCGCGAACGCCCGCTCGTCGCCGCGCTGGGCCGCCGCGAGCACGGCGGGGAACGATGGCCCGATCATCGTTGAGGACGGTCGCCCGGCCGCGCCGGCATGTCAAATCGGGCGGCCGGGGACAGACCGGCTGGGCGGCTGCACCCGGGGGCTGGCCGTCCACCCCCATGGCTTGGGCCAGCCTCCGAGGCGAGGTCGCGGCACCGGGGACCGAGAGGAGGCCGGGATCTGGGGGATGGACCCCGGAGGGGACGGCCCCCGGTCGCGCAACACCTGGAAGAACGACCCCCCGGCCGTGGCCGTTACGCTACAGTCCGTCCCATGTCGCGACGGTTGCTGGTAGGTGGCGGGGTGCTGGCCGCTGCGGCCGGGGCGTACGTGGGGGTGGTCTCGGGCCGGGTCACGGTGGACCTGGGGTGGGGCCGCTCGCGCCGGCCGCTCGGGCCGCTGGTGGTGACGATCGCGGCGCCCCGCGAGGTGGTCTTCGACGTGATCGCGGCGCCGTACCTGGGCCGCACCCCGACGGCGCTGGCCGGCAAGCTGCGGGTGCTGGAGCGCGGCGGCGACATGGTGCTGGCCGAGCACTACACGCCGGTGCGGGGCGGGCTGGTGGCCACCACCGTGGAGACGGTGCGGTTCAGCCGGCCGGAGCGGGTGAGCTTCCGGCTGGTGCGGGGCCCGGTGCCGTTCGTGGAGGAGGAGTTCCTCCTGCAGGAGCGGGACGGTGCCACCACGCTGCGCTACCAGGGGGAGCTGGCCGCCGACCTGTGGGCGCTGGGTCGCTGGTGGGGCGAGGTGGTCGGGCGGCGCTGGGACGCGGCGGTGGCGGCGTCGCTGGCGGCCGCGGGCGCCGAGGCGGAGCGGCGGGCGGGCGCGCGGGACGCGGCGTCCCGCTCCCGGGGCCGCTGAGGGTCGCCGGGCGGGTCAGGCGGGCTGCGGCTCGGCGGGCAGGGCCTCGGCGACGGGGGCGACGACGGCGGCGCGGTCCAGCTGGAGACGGCCGTCGATCATGGCCTGGAGCTCGCCCAGGGAGCGGGTCAGGGCGTCGTGGGCGGTGAGGATGCGGGCGGCGACGGCGGGGGCGACGGTGGCGTAGGAGGGGGCGAACGCGTAGCCGCAGAAGGGGCAGCGGAAGCCCTCGCTCGGTTCCAGGAGCTGGTCCAGGAGCAGCTCGCGCCGGCACGAGCCGCAGCGGGCGGGGAGGTTCATGGGGTGGCCCCTTCGAGGGCGGCGCGGCCGGGGTCCTCCTCGAGCAGCCTGCGGGCGACCTGGGCGAGGGCGAAGGGGTCGACGGGCTGGTTGACCAGGGCGTCGGCGCCGCACCAGCGGCCGAGCCACTCGTCCTGGAAGCGCTCCAGGATGACGATGACGGGGCAGGACAGGTCGGGGTCGGCCTTGAGGTCGCGGGTGAGCCCGAACCCGCCGTAGGGGGTGACCCCGACGTCGACGACGACCAGGTCCGGCTGGTGGGCTTCGGCGAGGACCAGGGCGTCGTTGCCGTCGGTGGCTTCGAGGAAGGTGACCTCCTCGCCGGTGACCTCGAGGCGCTCGAGGGCCAGGCGGAGGCGGTCGCGGAAGCCCGCGTCGTCGGCGACCAGCAGGATCTGGATCAAGGGCGCTCCCGTTCTGTGCGGGTCAGCATCCAGTCGGTGACGGTGAACACCAGGGATGGATACCACGTCCCGTCCCGCTGGATGGCCACCAGGTAGGGATAGGGGTCTCCCTGGGCCGGGTCGAGCTTGCCGAGGTCGATGGGCGGCTCGGCGCCGGAGGGGAGCGGCTGGAGCTTGCCGCCGGTCAGGTGGACCCTGGCGACCCCGTCGGCGATCGGCTCGGTCCTGGTGGTGAGGCCCTGGACGGAGAGCCCGAGCTTGGAGAGGTCGGTGAGCTGGCCGGCGGGGGCCGACCGTTGGTAGGCGCGGAGGACCAGCCGCTCGCTCGGGGCCAGCCGGTCGGCGGCGCGGTCGGGGCCGGCCGCCAGCGCGGCGGCAAGCTCGCGGACGGACGCCTCGGGGGAGGCGGTGCCGCCGGTGGCCAGGCCGCGGGAGCCGAGCAGGGCCCAGTCGGGCTGGGCGCCGCCACCGGTGGCGCGGGCGTGCTCGGCGGCGGAGGCGAGCAGGGAGACGTACCAGCGGTCGTCGCCGCGGACGGTGACCACCCGCAGAGCGGTGACGGCGCCCTTGGTCTGCTCCGCGAGGCGGCGGTTCAGCTCCTCGGCGGGCAGCTCGAGCTTGGCGCCGTCGGGTGCGCGGCCGCCGACGATGCCGCCGGCCAGCTCGACCACGGCGGCGTCGGGGCCGCCGCTGCCGGCGACCCGGCGGAAGCGGACGTCGCGGGCGGTGAGGTCGACGCCGGCCAGGGGGTCGTCCGGCGTGCCCATGAGCCTGCCGGCCAGGAGCGCGACGACCCGGTCCTGGTAGGTCCCGACCAGCAGGCGCTCCTCGTCCTCGAGGTAGGTGGCGGCGCGGTCGAGGTCCTTGCGGTCCAGGGCGGCCAGCAGGCCGGTGGCGGCCGCCTCGGGGGAGGTGGCGCCGCTGCCGGTGGCGGCCCGCTGGCGGGCGGCGAACAGGCCGACGCCGCCGAACAGCACCACGGCGGCCATGACCGCGGCGGCGAGCCCGGGCCCGAGCCAGCGGCGGCGTTGCGGCGGCGGTGCCGGCGTCCAGGTCGCGACGGTTGGGTGCTGGTCGTCCACGTGCTGCCTCCTTACGCGTCTCCACGGATCAGGATAGGCCGTCCGGCCCGTCAAGGCGTGGTCCCGGCGGGCGCCGCGCTGTGCTGGCCACCGCCAGGGCCGAGGTCCGCGCGCTGGTGCAGGCCGAGTGGGCCCGGCGGGAGGCGGTCAGGCGGGCGCTGGTGGCGGCCGCCGCGCTGTGAGCGCGAGGGCTTGGCTTGGGTGCCTTCGCGGACGCGCCGGCGCCGTCAGCGGCCGCGGCGGCGGCGGTCCGGGCCGCGCTTGCCCAGGTCGGCAACCCTACCGCTGGGGACTGCGCCCGGGCGGCTACGCGGGCGCCACCCGGCCGGCGGGCGGACCAACGCGGCCGGGCGGCGGGATGGGTGGCGCCTAGAGCTTGGGCCTGGCGGTCGGGCCGCGCCAGGGGAAGCCGACGGTGTGCTTCCAGCAGTTGGGGCCCGGGTTGTACTGGGACAGTGGCTCGCCGCACTGGGGGCAGACGCGGCCGAGCGGGAAGCTCTTCTGGCCGGTCCTCCCCGAGCCCGGGGGGGGG
>Ga0081538_10002419_pt1 | contig 18298 bp, 14 predicted proteins | sample TabmetS5T2R1_FD_71022 | JGI IMG/M metagenome (GOLD analysis project Ga0081538, IMG submission 71022) | Tabebuia heterophylla rhizosphere microbial communities from the University of Puerto Rico - S5T2R1 | ecosystem: Host-associated > Plants > Roots > Rhizosphere ... | reverse complement strand
GATGTGGTCGAGGCCGCGGTCCGCTCGCATCAGCTCGACGAGGCTGCCGACCACCTCGCACGTTTCCAAGCGTGGGTCGAAGAGTTCCCCACGCCAGCTCGTCTAGCGCTCCTTGCCCGCTGCCAGGCGCTCGTGGCGGAGTCCGAAGCCGAGAAGCATTTCGTGCGAGCGATCGAGCTCGCGGAGGCGCTGTCGCCATTCGAGCGTGCGCGAAGCGAGCTGCTGTACGGCGAATGGCTGCGGCGGGAGCGGCGCCGCGTGGACGCCCGCCCCCACCTTCGGGCGGCTCTCGAGCTGTTCCAGCGGCTCTCGCTCCCGCCCTGGGAAGAGCGGGCGCGCTCCGAGCTGCGGGCGAGCGGCGAGACGGCGCGCCGCCGCGATCCCTCCACGCGCGATCAGCTCACCCCGCAAGAGCTGCAGATCGCACACCTCGTGGCCGAAGGGATGACCAACCGCGAGATCGGCGCGCAGCTGTTCCTGAGCCCGCGCACAATCGACTACCACCTGCGCAAGGTGTTCGCCAAGCTGCAGATCGCTTCTCGCGCCGACCTGGCGCGAATGGACCTCGGCGAGCACGCCTCAGCCTGACCGGCGATTCGACTGGCGACGGCGCCGATGCGACCGCGTGCCGAGAGCGGCAGGGTCGCGGCATGGACAACCAGGAGCACGGGGGGAAGCCGGGGGCTCAGCAAGTTCGCGTGCTGATCGTCGACCCCAACGCTTCTTTTCGGTCGGCAAGCAAGGCACTCCTCCAGACCGAGGGACTCGCGGTCGTGGCCGACCTCGAACGTCCCGACGGCGCAGAGGACGTGGCGGCTGCGCTTCGTCCCGACGTCGTCCTGATCGACATCTCTCCCGAGCAGACCGAAGGACTGGCCCTCGCCCGTCGCCTATCTACCCGCACGCAGCGACCCGCGATCGTCCTCATGTCCGCAACCCATTCGGACGCGATCCTGGCGAGCTGGGCCGGAGCCGACATCTTTCTTGTCAAGGCCGGCATTAGCGCGCGAGCGATCGCGCAAGCGGCGCGGGAGCCACGGTCATGACTCGGACCGCGAGGCAAGCGAACGATCCGTCCGTCTCCGCGTTGGCCGTGGCGGCGCCCGTGGACCCCGGTGCTCGGCGCCGCAATATCGATCGTGGTGCGGTGGTGCGGGCGGCGCGGGACCTGCTCCGTGCCGTTGGCGCCGATGTCGATACCGAGGCGCTGGAGGAGACGCCGCGCCGCGTGGCCGACGCCTACGCGGAGCTGTTGACGCCGCAGCCGTTCCGGGCCACCACGTTTCCCAACGAGGACGGCTACGACGAGCTGATCGTGGCGCGGGCGATCCCGTTCCACTCGCTCTGTATGCACCATCTGTTGCCGTTCCACGGTGTTGCGCACATCGGTTATCTGCCCGGCGAGCGGATCGTCGGTCTCAGCAAGCTGGGCCGGGTGGTGGAGTTCTTCAGCCGCGATCTGCAGATCCAGGAGCGCTTGACTAGGCAGGTCGCGGGCTGGCTTTGGCGCGAGCTCGAGCCCAAGGGAGTTGGGGTCGTGCTGGAGGCCGAGCACCTGTGCATGTCGCTGCGCGGGGTCCAGAAGCTGGGCGCCAAGACCGTCACCTCGGCGCTACACGGCCTGGTCCGCGACGACGCCCGCACGCGCCAGGAGTTCCTGGCGCTGACCATGAGGACATCACATGACCAATGACCAGACTTACGTGATCGCGGGGGCCAGCCTCGCCGGGGCGAAGGCCGCCGAGACGCTGCGCGGGGAGGGCTTCGACGGAGAGGTGGTGCTGGTCGGGGCGGAGGACGAGCGCCCCTACGAGCGGCCGCCGTTGTCGAAGGAGTATCTGCGCGGCGAGGCGGGGCGCGAAAAGGTCTACGTCCACGACGAGGGCTTCTACACAGAGCACGAGATCGAGCTGCGCCTTGGCCGCACCGTCGTAGGCCTCGACACGGCTGGCCGGGAGCTTGTGCTCGACGGCGGCGAGCGGCTTGGCTACGAGCGGCTGCTGCTCACTACGGGGGCGGAGCCGCGCCGGCTCTCTGTTCCGGGAGCCGAGCTGGAGGGCGTCCTGTACCTGCGCAGCGTCGGTGACTCGGACGCCCTGCGCGAGCGGCTCGATCGCGGCGGCACGGTGGTGGTGGTCGGGGCGGGCTGGATCGGCTCCGAGGTCGCCGCCTCGGCCCGCCAGCGGGGCCTCGATGTCACGGTCATCGAGCCGGCATCGGTCCCTCTGGAACGCGTGTTGGGCCCCGCGGTGGGCGCGATCTACCGCGACATCCACACAGACCACGGCGTGCAGATGCTGCTGGGGACCGGCGTCGAGGCCTTCGAGGGCCACACCAGGGTCGAGCGCGTACGCACCAGCGACGGTCGCGAGCTCGGGTGCGACCTCGTGGTCGTCGGGATCGGCGTTGAGCCGCGCACCGCGCTCGCCGGCCAAGCGGGGCTCGCGCTCGACAACGGCATCCTGGTGGACGAACAGCTCCGGACCAGCGCGCAGGGCGTGTTCGCCGCCGGCGATGTGGCCAACGCCCAGCACCCCTTCTACGGCCAGCGCATCCGGGTCGAGCACTGGGCCAACGCCCTCAACCAGGGCCCGGCGGCCGCCCGCAGCATGCTCGGCCACACAGACCGCTACCAGCGCCTGCCCTACTTCTTCTCAGACCAATACGACCTCGGCATGGAATACACCGGCTACGCGCCCAGCTGGGACCAGGTCGTCTTCCGCGGCGACCCCGCCAGCCGCGAGTTCATCGCCTTCTGGATCGCCGCCGAGCGCGTCGTCGCCGCCATCAACGTCAACGTCTGGGACGTCACCGACCCCATCAAACGCCTCATCAACGCACGCCAGCCGGTCGACGACCGCCGCCTCGCCGATCTCGACATCCCGCTCGAGACGCTCGCGCCCGACCACAAAGGCAGCCTCGCGTGAACCGCCGAGCACGTCTTCACCCGACCGGCGAACCGACAGGCGACCCCGCCGATGCGACCGCGCCTTGAGAGCGGCATGGTCGAGGCACCATGACATCGGAGTAAGGAGCAGCTTTGATGGAAGCACGGATCAAGAACCCGGTGATATCGATTCCGAGCGCGCTCGAGGCGATGGAGCACCTAGGTGCCTCCGCGACCAGCGCCGACATCCCAATGACAACCCACTATCTCGTCTGGCTGCGCGCAAGCCAGGTCAACGGCTGCAGCGTCTGCGTCGACATCCACTCCCGTGAGCTCGCCCACGCCGGTGCACCTATAGAGCGGATCGCCAGCGTCGCGGCATGGCGCGAATCGCCGTATTACACGGATCCCGAACGCGCAGCGCTGGCGCTGACCGAGGCCGCAACCCGGCTCGCAGACCGTCCCGACCCCGTCCCCGACGAGGTCTGGGAGGAGGCCGCACGCCACTACGACGGAACGCAGCTCGCTGCGCTCGTGGTCTCGATCGCCGAGATCAATGCGTGGAACCGACTTATGGCAGCCACCAGGCAGATCAGCGGCAAATGGACCGAGTCCGCCACCCACCAAGCCCGGTATCCCGCTGCGGCCTGACGAAGGTGAGCGGCAAGCCCGGCCCACGCCATCCCGACGGAGCCGAGCCGGATCTGGTTAGCCGGCCGGCTCCCCGGGACGAGCGCCTAGCCAAATGAAAGGCTGCCGCCGAAGTGTCGCGAGCTTGACACTTCATCTGTCGCGCAGGCGGACGACACGGCGGACAACAGGGGGCAGCATGCGGCGTGTCGATCAAACCACCTCCCGGAGATCACACACATGTCACGTATTCGCTTCACCGCCGTCGCCGCGATCGCTTGCCTCGCTCTAGCCGTCCCGGCGGCCGCTTCTGCCAAGGACGAGGCCGCCACCGCGGCGGCGATCGGTGATCCGGTGCCGTTGCAAGTCAACGATTTGAGCGGTCTCTACGAGACGAAGGACGAGGCCGCCACCGCGGCGGCGATTGCTGATCCGGTGCCCACGGGCACCCCGCTTCAGGTCAACCTCCCGCCCGAAAGCGCGTGGTCGTTCTGCGCGACCGAGGGTGCTCGCTGTGCGTTCACCGGCACCAAGCAGGTGCGCTACGGGGTGGACGGCAAGTTCCTGCTCCCCCGGGAGTTCACCGACGGGCTCGCTTGTGACAACGCCACGTTCGGTGTTGATCCCGCGCCCGGGGTTGTGAAGCAGTGTCAGATTGTCCTGTGAGGCATCGTCCTGCCGACATCGTCGTTTGACTTGCGAAGCCCCGCAACTGCGGGGCTTCGCCGTTGTCCCGGATCACCGACCGCACGCTTGGACTCAGGTCGCGCGCGCGGAGAGAGCACTGGCGTCGACCACCTCGATGCTGCCTCGGCGCAACGCGAGCTCGCCCCGGGACTGGGCTTCGCGCACGACCCGGTTGACCGTCGCCCGCGACGTACCGGCGAGGTTCGAAAGCTCCTCTTGTGTGAGCGGCACGACACCTCCCTCCTCCCCGAGCTCCGCCAGCCGTCGCAGGACGCGCCGGTCGGCGGGCTCGTGATGGGCTTCGACGAGCAGGTCAGAGAGGCGCCGTACGCGCAGTGCAAGCGCCCGGGCCAGGAGGTCCGCGACGCCGGGGTGCTGTGCGCGCAGCGCGTCGAAGTCAAGCTTGTGAATCGCGCGCGTCTCGCCGCCGTCGAGCGCGACCACGGTCGCGCTGCGCGGCTCGGTGTCGTCGAGCAGCGCGATCTCGCCGAATGTCTCGCCCGGGCCGACCATCGAGAGCATCACGGTGTCCCCCAGCACGGTCCCGATGCTGACGGCGAACCGCCCGCTGTGGACCAGATGGAGCGTGTCCGCGGGATCGCCGCGGTGGAAGACGACCTCGCGGCGCCCGAACGTGCGGCGCCGCGCGACCTGCAGTATCCGCCGCACGTCGTCCTCGGGAATCCCCTCGAGGATCGGCCACTGCATGACGTGAACCTAACGGACGCGACCCGGACGGGCTAGAGCCGCATCGCCTGCCTCCTTCGCGCGCTCGGTCGCGAGCCTGGGCAGCACTATGTCGAGCCAAGCGGGGAACGCCCACGTTCGGCGGCCCAGGAGCTCGAGCACGGCAGGCAGCACCAGGCTGCGGATCACGAAGGCGTCGAGGAATACCGCGCTTGCCAGGCTCAGCCCGAAGAGCTTGACGGGACGCTCGGGGCCGAGCACGAAGGCAAGGAAGACGCAGATCATGATCGTCGCCGCCGCGGTGATCACGCGCCCGGTGGTGGTGACTCCGCGGAAGACCGCGTGCGAGGGATCGCCACCACGCTTCCATTCCTCGTGGATGCGGGACACGAGGAACACTTCGTAGTCCATCGAGAGGCCGAAGACGATCGCGAAGAGCATCACCGGAAGCCAGGGGTCGATCGGCCCCGGCTCGACGCCGAACACGCTCCCCAGCCAGCCGTACTGGAACACCGCCACGGTCACACCGAGCGCCGCGCCGATGGAGAGCAGGTTCATGACCGCTGCCTGGAGCGGGATCACCAGGGAGCGGAACACGACGAGGAGCAGCAGCGCGGCAAGCCCGACGACGACTGCGATGAACAGCGGCAGCTTGTTGGACAGGACGTGGGCGAAGTCGATGGCGCCGGCGGTCCCGCCGCCCACCATGATCGTTGCGCCGCTCGCGTGCGCGACCGGTGGCAGGATCCTGTCGCGGAGCGCCCCGACGAGGTCCACGGTCGTGCCCGCCTGCGGGGCCGAGCGCGGGAAGACCTGGTACACGGCGGTGCGCCCCGCCGGGCTGACGCTCGGCTTCGACACCGATGTCACATCCGGCGTGTCCCGCAGCGCCGTGGCGATCGAGGCGAGCGCCGCCCGGTCCCCTCGGTGGGGCAGCTGTGCGACGACTTCAAGTGGGCCGTTGAAGCCCTTGCCGAACCCGTCCGCGAGCAGGGCGTAGGCCTTGCGCGTGGTCGTTCCGGCGGGGTCGTTGCCGGCGTCGCTGAAACTGTTGTGCATGGACAGCGCGGGCGTTGCGGCGATGAGCATGATCGCCAGGCCCGCGATCGCGGCCGGCCACGGATGGCGACGGACCAGCCCCGCCCAGCGCGTCCAGAATCCGGCACGGGTGGCGCCCGGCTCGGCGGCCCGCGCCCGGGCCGGGCCGCCGATGCGCCCGCCCAGCCGCGCGAGCAGCGCAGGAAGAACCGTGAGGCCGGCGCTCATGGTCAGCAGAACGGCGATCGCCGATGAGATTGCGAGTCCGTCGAGGAAGCTCACCCCGAGCACCAGCATGCCCAGCAACGCGAGCATCACCGTGGTCCCGGCGAACAGCACAGCCCGTCCGGCTGTGTCCATCGCGTCGACGATGGCGGCACGCACGCCCTCGCCGCCGCGGCGGTTCTCGCGGAAGCGGGTGACGATGAACAGCGCGTAGTCGATTCCCACCCCGAGGCCGATCATGGCCGCCAGCTCGCTGGAGAAGTCGGGCATGTCGATCACCTGCGACACGAGGGCGATCACGCCGAACGCGGTTCCCAAGCCCAGCAGCGCCGTGACCACGGGCAGCCCCATGGCCAGGAAGGAGCCGAAGGCGATCAACAACACGACGATGGCGGCGGCGAGGCCAACCGCGCTGGCGGTCCCCAACGAGGTTGTCCGGGTCTGCTCGATCGCGGGGCCTCCAAGCTCCACCTGCAGGTCGTGCGCCCGCGCCTCTCGTGCGGTCGAGACGACGCGCTCCGCCGCGGACGCCGGCAGGGCCCCGACCTGCTCGTCGAAGGTCACCGTCGCGAACGCGATCCGGCCGTCGCGCGAAATCGCGTGCCCGCCCGCTACTGCGAACGGACTGACGACGCTGGTCACATGGGGCAAGCGTTGGACCCGGGCTAGGGCTGTGTCGATCCGGCCACGGACGGCCGGGTCGGTGATTCGGCCCCGTAGGGTGTGGAAGACGACTTGATCGACGTCGCCCGAGTGGCCCGGGAAGTCCCGCTCGAGCAGGTCCTGCGCGCGTTGCGACTCCGTACCCGGCAGCGAGTAGTCGTTGGCCTGCCGGGTGCCGAGACCGGATGACACGCCGATCATGGCCACCAGTAGAAGGACCCAGGCGATCAGGACCCGACGCCGGTGCTCGATGCAAGCACCCGCTACGCGGGCCACCAGACCAGGTTGTTGAGATGTGGTTTGCACGATGCGTTAGTCGAACGGCGGCAAATGAGCGGCCGATGAGTCGGCGGCCGCGCGCCCGCGCAGCACGCCGCGCGCCGCATTGCCTAGCCGTCGCGAGTACGGCTACGTGTCCAGTGTCAGCGCGACAGGACCGGCGCCGGGGAGTAGGTCGCGCATCTCTTCGGGTAGGAACGGCAGGTCGAGCAGGCTGAGCTTGATCTCGCTGCGGCGCTGGTAGCGCTCGGGGTCCACCCGCACCACAAGGCCTGCCCGCGGTCGCAGGCGAACCTGGAAGGCCTCGCCGGGCTGCATCCGTCGCATGATCGTGCCGTCCACCTGGAGCGCCGGTTGGCCGCTGCCTTCCAGCAGCGCCAACGCGATCGGCTCATCGGCCGAGACCACTGCAGCTCGGGAGATGCCGGCTATCGGCGCGACGGGGCTGATGACCACGGCGTCGAGCATCGGCGACACGACCGGCCCTCCTGCCGCGTACGAATAGGCCGTAGAGCCAATCGGCGTGGCAATGACAAGCGCGTCGCAGTGGTATCGCCCACTCGTGCGCCCGCTCATCGTCAGTGACGCCTGTACCGCCCCCTCGCCGGGCACGCTGGCGAGGGCGATGTCGTTGAACGCGATCGACTCGTTAGATCCATCTGTCAGCACCGCCGCGCTGTGTTCCTCGATCGTGTAGTCGCCCGTGTCGAGCCGGTCGAGCGCCGCGTCGAGCTCATGCGGCTCGATCTCGACCAGGAAGCCGCGGTTTCCGAGGTTCACGCCGAGGACGGGGACTGGCCGTTCCGCGACGAGTCGCAGCGCGCCGAGCATCGTGCCGTCGCCGCCGAGACTGATCAATGCGTCGGCCTGATCGACCAGCTGAGCTGCGCTCACTGGCTCTACATCGTCGGGCAAGCGTGCGGCGTCCCGGGCGTCGACGATCACCCGTTTGCCATGGGACCGCGCCCAGCTCGTGAGCTTCTCGACCACCGACGTCGGGTCGCTGCGCGGATGCAGGACGAGCCCGAGGCGCCCATTCGGCTTGAGCGTCGGCATGCGTGCCATCGTCGCATGCCCGACCCCGGTTCGGGAACGGCGGCGAGCAGCGTAGGATCGCGGCGATGAGGGTCGCACTCTCGCGGGCGCCCGGCGCGGAGCGCGTCGTCACCCCGCTCGAGCTGTTCTTCGACCTCGTCTACGTCTTCGCGATCGGGCAGCTCTCGCACCACCTGCTCGAGCACGTCGATCTGCGGACGGGCGCCGAGACGGCGATCATGACCCTCGCGGTCGTCTACGCGTGGTACATGGTCGCGTGGGGGGCGAACTGGCTCGACCCGGACCGGCGGCCGGTGCAGCTGCTGCTAATCGGGCTGATGTTCGCCAGCCTGCTCATGTCGGTCGCGATCCCTGACGCATTCGACGACCGCGCGTGGCTGTTCGTCACCGGTTACCTCAGCCTGCAGGTCGGGCGCTCCACGTTCCTGATCTTCGCCCTGCGCGGGCGGCCGCAGGGGGAGCATTTCGTCAACGACCTCGTGTGGGAACTGCTCACGGGCTGCCTCTGGGTGGCTGGCGCGATCGCCGACGGCGACGCCCGTCTCGCCCTCTGGGGCATTGCCGTGGCCGCCACCTACGCCGGCGTGACCTCGCTGCACTGGCTGCCCGGCCGCGGCCACCGCATCGACCTCGGGCATACCGAGATCGCGGGCGCTCACCTGCTCGAGCGCTTCCGGCTGTTCTTCATCATCGCGCTGGGAGAGACCGTGCTGACGATGGGTACGGCCTTCACCGACGAGCCGTTCGAGTTCGAGCGCCTGGTCGCGCTTGCGATCGGCTTCACGGGCACCGTCGCGCTCTGGTGGTGCTACTTCCAGCGCGCCGAACCGCTCGGCGAGGAGCTGATCGAGACCGCCGACGACGCCGGCGGCATCGGCTTGTGGGCCACGTGGGCGCTGACGCTGATCGTGCTCGCGCTGATCGCGATCGCGGTCGCCGACGAGCTGGCCATCGCCCATCCCGGCGACGACGCGACACTGGGCTTCACGATTCTCGCGTTCGGCGGGCCGGCGCTGTTCCTGCTCTCCCAGCTCCTGTTCCATCGTGCCGTGTTCGGCTACATCCCGCTCTCGCGACCGCTGGGTCTGGCAGCCCTCGCGATCCTTGCGGTCGTCACCGCGCCGCTCACGCTGATCGTCGGGATCTCAGCGTCGACCGCCGTGCTCGTCGCGGTCGCGATCGCCGATACGGTCAGCGAGCGCGAGCGGGCGCCGAGTACGTCTCCGTAGCCGCACGCACCAGCAGGTGGCCGCGCGACGGGACACGCCTCACATTGTGGGGCGGGATCTCACACCTCCGGTCTGTGGGTGCAAACGACTGCATCGAACCGCGGAAAGCCGGGGCGGGATACGTGGGATCCCCCATACCGGTTCTGGTCCTAATCCGAGACCCTCGGCGCCGATGACCTGCGCCAACCCCGCCCTCAGCACCCCGCAGTCGGTGCGCTCGCCCGGCGGCATGGCTACGGCCAAGCGGTCCGTTTCGCGGAAGGGGCTGTGGGTGGCGGGCTACTGCCTGGCCGCGGTTCTGCCGCTGGCCGCGGTGCTGGTGGGCTCGCCGCCGGGCGACCGCGGTCTCGCGCTCGAGCTGGCATCGGCGTTCGGGATCGTGGCGCTGACCCTGCTGGCGCTGCAGCTGGCCCTGCCGGCGCGGCTGGGCGTGGTGGCCCGGCCGCTGGGAGCGGAGGTGGCGATCCGCCTGCACCGCCACTTGGCCGACGTGTTGGTGGCCGCAATTGCGGCCCACGTGGCGCTGGTGGTGCTGGGCGACCCGTCCAACCTGGCGCTGTTTGACCCGCTCGGCGCGCCCTGGCGAGCGCAGGCGGCCGTGGCCTCGTGCGCCGCGCTGGCAGCGCTGATCGCCACCTCTGTGTGGCGCCGAAAGCTGCGGCTCTCCTATGCGTGCTGGCGCGGCCTTCACAACGCGCTCGGGATCGGCGCGCTTGGGCTCGGCCTGCTGCACGCGATCGGCGTCGATCGCTATCTGACGAACGGTCCGTCCGGCCTGCTGACGGCCGGGCTGGCCGGCGTGGGTTTGCTCGGGCTGATCGAGCTGCGTCTGCTGCGTCCGCGCCGGCTCGCCGGTCGCCCCTACCTGGTTGAGCGGGTCGAGCGCGAGCACGGCGGCGCGACGAGCCTGGCGCTGCGCGCGGAGGGGCACCCTGGGCGGCGCTTCCGGAGCGGCCAATTCGCCTGGCTTAGGCTGGCCGATTCCGCGCATGCGCTCGTCGAGCATCCCTTCTCGTACTCCTCGAGCGCCTGCCGCCCGGAGCGGCCTGAGTTCACGATCAAGGCCTACGGCGACTTCACCAGCCGCGTCCCCGAGCTTCGGCCGGGCACGCGCGTCCTGGTCGACGGGCCCCACGGCTCCTACCGGGCGCGTAGGCACGCCGATCGCTTCGTGTTGATCGCCGGCGGCATCGGCATCACCCCGATCATCAGCCTGCTGCGTACTGCCGCCGACAACGGCGACGAGCGCCCGTTCGTCCTGGTGTACGGCAGCCTGCGCTGGGAGCAAGTCACCTTCCGGGACGAGCTCGAGCAGCTCGAGCGGCGCCTCGACCTGCGCGTCGTGCACGTGCTGAAAGAGCCCCCGCCGGGCTGGGCGGGCGAGGCCGGGTTCATCGACGCCGAGCTGCTCGCCCGGCACCTGCCCGGCGAGCTGCGCCGCGCCGAGGTCTTCCTGTGCGGGCCACCGCCCATGCTCAGCGCCGCGCTCGACGGCCTCGAGCGCCTCGGCGTGGCACCCGAGCACGTCCACGCCGAGCAGTTCGTGACCGTCTAACCCCCAGGAGCACACGATGCATCACGACGAGACCCGCTGGATGACCGCCGCCATCGAGCTCTGGTGCCTACTGGCCGCCCTCGCCTTCGCCGCGATCCAAAGCGCCTGACCCCACACATACACAATGCCCACCCCCCCCTCCGCCCTGCGGCGCCGCCTGGCCGCACAACGACCCGGCAGGCCCACCGCCATCGCATCCGGCGTCGCCATAGCACTCGCCGCCGCTGGCCTCGGCGCCCCCCCACCCGACACCGACACGGCCGCCCACGGCACAGCCCGCGCCGAGCAGCCCGGGCTGCAAGCGCCGCACGCCCAAGCCTTCAACGATGGCCCCGCCCCGCAGCACATGAACCGAGGAGGACGACCATGACAGTGACGACCAATGCATCCCGCCTTGTCACAGCCGGGGATCTGACGATCTACACGGAGCAGCTGGGCCGAGGGCCCGACGTGCTTTTGATCGGCGGCCTCGGTGACACCGTCGAGTCGTGGCAGTTTCAGCTCGACGGGCTCGGCGACCGCTACCGGCTGACCGCGTTCGACAACCGCGGGGCGGGGCGCACGCCGATGCCCGAAGGCCCGGTCACCGTGGAGGCAATGGCCGATGACGCCGCGGCCGTGCTGCGGGGCCTGGACATCGCACCGGCGCACGTCGCGGGCTTCTCCGGCGGCAGCATCATCGCCCAGGAGCTCGCGCTTCGGCATCCGGCCCTTGTCCGCAGCCTCGTGTTGCAGAGCACCTGGCCGACACCCGATCCGTATTTCCGCTCGTGGGGACGGTTCGTGCGCTGGCTGATCGAGGCCGCCCCGAGCGAGCGCGCTTTCCTCGAGGCGTTCTTCCTGGACATCTACACCCCGCGAGCGCACAACAACGGAACCGTCGCCCAGATCATCGAAGACGTGCTCGCGTTCCCCCACAAGCAGGAGCCACAGGACCTCCAGCGCTTCCTCGACGCCTTCTTCGACCACGACACCAGCGACCGCCTGCCCCAAATCGCCGTGCCGACACTCGTGCTCGCAGGCGGGCTCGACACGACGAGCCGGCCCGAGCTCTGCCGGGCCGTCGCCGAGCTGATCCCCGGCGCACGCTTCGAGGTCATGGAGGAGGAATCGCACCAGCCGTTCCAGGAGGTCCCGGACGCCTGGAACGCCCGTGTCGACGCCTTCTGGAGCGAGGTCGAGCGACTCTAGAGCTCGTCCGGTCGCCAGATAGGAGCTCGTCTCAGCCGCACTGCGGCCCGGACAGCTGGGCGCGAAACGCTGCGATCTCGGTGACGGCGGCCCCTACGTAGGCGCGGGTCATGGCTTCGATCTCGCTGGTCCAAGAGTGGCGGAAGCCCCGCGTGACGGGGCTTCCGATTCGAGTCGCCTGACCGCGGTGCCGGCCGGCGCCTTGGGCGCCGGCCGGCTTTGCGGGTCTACGGGCGGGTTGGGGAGGGCTGCAGGCCCTTCGTGAGCTGCTCGCCCTCGATGTCAACGTCCGGCACGACGCGCTCGAGGCGCCGCGGCAGTGCCCACGCCCTGCGCCCGAGCAGCGCCATCACGGCGGGCACGAGCGTCATGCGGACGATGAACGCGTCTGCCAGCACGCCGACGGCCAGCGACAGGCCGATCGACTTGATCACCGGATCCGGGTCGAGCAGGAACGCCGCGAACACCGCGGTCATGATCACCGCAGCCGCCGTGACCACCCGGCCGCTTTGGCCATAGCCGGTCACGATGGCCTCGCGGGCGTCACCCGACTTCACGTACGCCTCGCGCATCCGCGACACGAGGAACACCTCGTAGTCCATCGCGAGCCCGAACAGGATCCCGATCAGCAGCACCGGCAGGAAGCTGACGACCGGCCCGGCCTGGGCAACGTTGAACAGGTCCGCCAGGTTGCCGTCCTGGAAGATCCAGACGACGACTCCCATCGACGCGGCGATCGAGAGCAGGAACCCGGCGGCGGCCTTGATCGGCACCAGCACCGAGCGGAACACCACCATCAGCAACAGCAGCGCCAGCCCGACCACGACCACGATGTACTTCGGCAGCGCCGCAGCGAGCTGGTCGGCGGTGTCGATGTTGAGCGCGGTCGTGCCGGTCACGTAGGCCTCGATCCCATAGCGGTCCGGGATGGCGTCGGCCTGCTCGCGCATGTAGTCGACGAGGTCCTTGGTCTCATCGGACGCGGGACCCGTCTTCGGCGTGACCTGGACGATCGTCACGTCGCCGCGCTCGTTCTGAGCCGGGGGCGAGACGGCCGCCACGTTCGGGTAGTCCTGGAGCTCGGCGGCGACGCCGTTCGCCAGCCGCGTCTGCAGCTCGCGGGGCAGCTCCGGCGCGTCGACCACGGCGGTCAGCACTCCGTTGAAGCCCGGGCCGAAGCCCTCGCTCAGCAGGTCGTACGCCTTGCGCTCGGTGTTGTCGGTCGGCTTCGAGCCGCCGTCCGGCAGGCCGAGCTTCATGTGCGTCGCCGGCAGCGCGGCCACCAGCAGCACCACGAGGCCGACCGCGAGCACCGCCCAGGGCCGCCGCGTGACGAAGCGGGCATAGCGCACGCTCGCCGCCTCACGGCCCTCGCGGCGTCGCCACGGCCGCCAGCTGAGCGCGCGGCTGACCCGCGTCCCGCGGTGGCCGAAGAAGCCAAGCAGCGCCGGCAGCAGGGTCGTGGCGATCAGGACCGCGATCACCACGGCGCCCGCGGCCGCCAGGCCCATCACCGTCAGGAACGGGATGTTCACGACCGTCAGGCCGACCAGCGCGATCACGACGGTCGCGCCGGCGAACACCACGGCGCTGCCCGCCGTGCCGGTCGCCTGGGCGGCCGCATCCCGCAGCTCCATGCCGCCGTCGACGTTCTGCCGGTAGCGGCTCAGGATGAACAGCGCGTAGTCGATGCCGACCGCGAGGCCGAGCATCGTCGCGAGCGTCGGCGCCGTCTCCGTCAGCTCGATCGAGCCCGTGAGGGCGGTGACCGTGCCGACCGAGATCGCCACGCCCAGGATCGCCGTGAGCAGCGGCAGCCCCGCAGCCACCAGTGAGCCGAGCGTGATCGCGAGGACGAGGAAGCCGATCACGATGCCGGCGCTCTCCGAGCCCGCCTCGGTCTCGTCAGTCACGAGACCGCCGCCGAACTCGACATCCATGCCGGCCGCGCTCGCGGGCCCGGCGCTGTGCTCGAGCTCCTCACGCGCGTGGTCCGATACCTCGTCCGCGGGCATCGGGTAGATCACGTCGGCGTAGCCGATGCGGCCGTCCTTCGAGATCGCCTTCGCCTGGTACGGGTCGATCACGAACGAGACGCCGTCGGCGCGTTTCGCCTCGCCGACGGTCTCCATGATCGCCGCCCTGTTCTGCGGGTGCGTGAGCTTCTCGCCCTCAGGAGCCGCGAACACGACGCGCGCCGAGGCGCCGCCGGCGCCCGGGTACTTCTCATGCAACAGGTCCTGGGCCCGCTGGGACTCCGTCCCGGGGACCTCGAACTTGGACGAGAACTGGCCGCTGAACGAGGCCGCAGCCCCGAACACGACGGCGAGAATCGCCACCCAGCCGAACAGCACCTTGCGGCGATTCGAGAAAGCCCAGCCGCCAAGTCGGTAGAGATAGGTCGCCATGAGGTCCTCCCTCGGTCGAATTGGGCGGACCGTACGGCTGACCTCCTGGTCATCGACTCGGGCGAATCCCTAGTTAGGACCCTCAACCACCTAGGACTCAGACGCTCCCAGGGGCACCCGTGCGAGCTCTATTCGCGAGCTCACTCCCAGCTTCACGAACACCTTGCGCAGGTGATATTCAACGGTCTTCGGGCTGACGAACAGCTGTGCCGCGGCGTCCCGGTTGGTGGCGCCGGCCGCCACGAGCTGCGCAATCCGCAGCTCCTGCGGCGTCAGGTCGTCCAGGGTGCTGACGTCGCGCTTGCGCGCCTTCTCGCCTGTCGCATTCAGCTCGGTTCGGGCGCGCTCGGCCCACAGCGGGTTGTTGAGGCCCTCGAAAGTGTCGAGCGCCGTCCTAAGCTGCGTGCGCGCCTCGATTTTGCGGCGGTCTCGCCGCAGACGCTCGCCGTAGGCCAGCTGCGACCGGGCACGCTCGAACACCGGTGCGTTGTGGCTGTGCTCGCGCACGGCCTCGTCGAAGAGGCGCCTGGCCTCCCCCTCGTCCTCGGCGAGGACCGCACGGCAGCGGGCGAGCAGTCCCTTGACGAGCGTGGCATCGCTGACCGGCGCCCAGGCCTCGAGACGCTCGAGCGCCGCACGCGCGCGCTGGGGGTCCCCGACTCTCAGGGCGGCGTCAATCAAGTCCGGCGTCGCCAGCAAGGCCACGGGCGGGAGCGGGATCTGATCGAGTTGCTCCAGCTGCTCGAGTGTCTCCTGTGGGTTGCCGAGGGCGAGCTCGAGCTCGGCGAGCGCGAGTCGGGCCTGCTCGGTCACCCAGGCCAACCCCACGGCCAGGCTGCGCTGCATCGCCGTCTCGGCAAGCTCCCGGCAGTCGTCCTCCTGCCCACGCTGGGCGGCGATGCGGGCCTGGAGAGCGAGAAGACCGGTCTGGTCGTTCTCGGCTCCCAGACGCTCCGCCAGGTCCATGCCCTCGGAAATCGTCGCGCTCGCGGCGGCCAGACGGCCCTCGCCGATCTCGCCAAGCGCCACGAGCGGGAATGACCCGACGACGCCGGCCAGCGAACCCCGCTGGCGGGCAGAGGAGATGGACGCTTCGCTGCTTCGGCGCGAGGCCGGATAGTCACCTCTCAGCGCGTACGTGAAGGCGTTCAGCACCTCCGTGCGGGGCTCGTGGAACCCCTCGCCGACCACGCTGGCGGCGGCCAGCCGCTCGCCGCCGCGCGCGAAGTCGCCCGCGAGCACCGCGGACATGCCCTCGACGACCAGTTGCGTGAACCGGAGCAGCGGGCCGTCGCCGTCGATTTGCGGGAGCAGGCGCCTGGCCTCGCTCAGCGCGTGCTCGACCTGGCGGCCGACGAGCGACGAGAACACGGACCAGATCAGGAACTCGGCCGCGGCTTCCGGCGGGAGATCGCGGGAATCAGCCACGGCGCGCCGCATCAGCTCCTCGGATTCCGCGGGCGAGCCGCGCCGCCCGAGGTCGGTCGCGCAGATTGAGACCAGCTCGAGTGAGTCGATAGGGTCGAGCTGGAATCCGCGTGCGCGCTCGACCAGGGCCAGCGCTGCGTCCGGCCGGCCGGCTGCCAACGATGCCCGGGCCGCGCCTACGAGCCGATGTCCCTTGCGCGACTCGTTGACGCTCAACTCCGCTGCGCGCTCGAACGCCGCCGCCGCTGTTGCCTGAGCCCCTCGAGTCGCGGCCTCCACCGCCGCGGCCTCGAGCTCGGAGGCGATGCTCTCGTCCGCGCGGTCGGCGACGAGCGCCCGGTGCCATGCGCTGCGGGCGGGGTCGTGCACCGTCGCGGCGAGCGCCTCGTGCGCGGCGCGCCGCTCGTCGCGGGTGGCGGAGCGATAGATCGCGGACCGCACCAGCGGGTGACGGAAGGTCACGCTCCCGTCCACGCGCACGAGGCCCTCTCGCTCTGCCGCGCCGAGCTCGGAGCCGTCCAGGCCGATCCGTGCCGCGGCGTCGAGAATCGCTGTCAAGTCGCCGAGCTCGTCGGCGGCCGCCACGAGAAGCAGGTTGCGGGTGTCCGCAGGCAGGCCCACGACGCGCGCGCGGAAGGTCTCCTCGACGACCGGCCGAACCGGAGGCGGGCCTAGGATCGGCTCGGCGCCCTCGAGCTGCGTCTCGGTGAGTGCCGCGGGTAGTTCGAGCAGCGCCAGCGGGTTGCCGCGTGCGTGCTCCAGCAGCGTCGCCATGACCTCGGCGGAGGGCCCGCGCTCGAGCCGTTCGCTGAGCAGCGCGCGAGCATCCTCGTCGGCGAGCGCCTCGAGGGTGAGCTCAGGGACCCCGGGCGCGTCGAAGCCGCGCAGGTCGCCCTCGCGGACTGCGAAGAGCATCGCGATCCGTTCCGCCTCGAGCCGGCGCGCGGCGAAGGCGAGCGCGTCGGCCGAGGGGGCGTCGAGCCACTGCGCGTCGTCGATGCAGCAAAGGAGCGGCGCGTCCTCGGCGGCTTCGGCGAGCAGGCTGAGCGCCCCGAGCGAGACCAGGAAGCGGTCGTCCACGCCGTCGAGGCTGAGGCCGAGCGCGCTCTTCAACGCCACCGCCTGAGGCGCGGGCAGGCGCTCGATGAGGTCGAGGCAGGGCCGGACCAGACGCTGGAGCCCGGCGAACGGGAGCTCGTGCTCGGCCTCGATGCCCACGCAGCGCAGCACCTTCATGTCCGCCGCCTGCTCCTGGGCGTACTCGAGCAATGCGGTCTTCCCGATGCCTGCCTCGCCGCGCAGCACGAGCACCCCACTGCGCTCCCCGCGCGCGCTCTCGAGGAGGGAATCGAGCTCGCGCTGCTCAGCCAGGCGGCCCACGAGCATTTACCGATCCTAATCCGCCCCTGGGCCAGGGACTAGGGGTTTGCCTGATTCGAGCGCCTACGCGCGGCCGTAGCTTGGCCGCAATGAACTCCACGTACCCCGCAATCACCCACCGGCGCTCGCGCGTCGCACGCGGCGGGACGCTCGTGCTCGGCGGCGGTTTCGCCGGGAGCTACGTGGCCCGCCAGCTCGGCAAGAGCGGCGCGACGATCGTCAACCCCACCAACTTCATGCTCTACACCCCGCTGCTGCCGGAGGCCGCGGCGGGTAGCGTGGAGCCGCGCCACGTGACCGTGCCGCTGCGGACGATGTGCCCGCACGCGGACCTCGTGCTGGGCTCCGTCACCGGCCTAGACGCCGAGCGCCGCGTCGTGCAGGTCGAGTCCGAGGCGGGCGACATCGAGATCGCCTACGCGGACCTCGTCGTGGCGCTGGGAGCGGTCGCGCGCACGCCCGACCTGCCGGGCTTGCGCGAGCACGCGCTCGGCCTCAAGGACCTCGTCGACGCCATCCGCCTGCGCAACCACGTGCTGCGCCAGATTGAGCTCGCCGACGCCGTGCCCGAGTCCGCCGAGCGGCGGCTGACCTTCGTGCTCGCGGGCGCGGGCTTCGCCGGCGTCGAGGCGGTGGCCGAGCTGAACGAGCTCGTCATCGATGCACTCGAGCGTCACCCGCGCCTCGCCGGGGTGCAGCCGCGCTGGGTGCTCGTAGAGGGCGGCACGCGCATCCTGCGCCAGACGCCTGAGAAGCTCGCCGCCGTCGCGGCCAAGAGGCTCGGACGCCAGGGCGTCGAGATCCTCACCGAGACGACGCTCGCGTCGGTGGACGCCGACGGGGTGACGCTCTCGGACGGCGGCCGCATCGAGACCGAGACCGTCGTCTGGACGGCCGGCGTCACGCCCAATCCGCTGCTCGCCGAGCTCGGCCTGCCCCTCGACAAGCACCGGCG
>Ga0081538_10002418_pt1 | contig 18302 bp, 12 predicted proteins | sample TabmetS5T2R1_FD_71022 | JGI IMG/M metagenome (GOLD analysis project Ga0081538, IMG submission 71022) | Tabebuia heterophylla rhizosphere microbial communities from the University of Puerto Rico - S5T2R1 | ecosystem: Host-associated > Plants > Roots > Rhizosphere ... | reverse complement strand
CCGTAGGTACCGGCAAGAAGATCAGCGATGGGCACTCCCACACGTTCTGGATCGTCTCGGCGGGAGCCGGTCACCGACATCAGACCGGCCTCGCCCTGCGCGATTTGGTCATAGCCAGGACGCCCGCTTTCGGGACCATCGTGTCCAAACCCGCTGATCGCCAGCACCACCAGCCGCGGATTCAAAGCCATCAATTCCTGATTCGTGAGACCGAGCTTGGCCAGGGTTCCCGGGCGGAAGTTTTCGATGAGCACGTCCGCTTTCGTCAGCAACTGCCGCAGGCGACCGATGTCAGCGGCGTCCTTCAAGTCGAGGGTGATGGACGCCTTGTTGCGGTTGGAAGCCAGGAAGTACGTGGAGACTGACTCACCATCGACGCCGCTCACGAAAGGCGGGCCCCAGCCCCGGGCCTCATCACCCTGGCCCGGCCGTTCGACCTTGATCACTTTCGCCCCGAGGTCGCCGAGCAGCATGGCAGCGTGCGGGCCCGCGACGGCGCGCGAGAGGTCGATGACAATCACGTCCGCGAGCTGACCCTTCGGCCCGAATTGATCTTGCTGCTGCTCAGCTCCGTATCTATCTGCACCTGCGTCGCTCGTCACAGGGCAAGCCTTGCTCCGATATCCGCTGCGGCCTAGCAAATGTGCCCTGAATCCGCATGTGCCCCCGTATGGGCCCTGAGCCGTATGTGTCCTGAGCCCGTATGCGCCCTGAGCCGTATGCGCCCTGAGCCTGTCGAAGGGCACGGATGCCCAATGGGCTGGCGGAGCCCAGGACAACCGCGTACGCACAGGGGTTACTTCCGATCGTCTACGCCTCACGGTTTACCATCAACGAGACCGTGCCGACCTAGGACGTGTCTATGCCCGAATTGCCGACCGGCACCATTACGTTTCTGTTCTCCGATATTGAGGGATCGACCCGGCTACTTGAGGCGCTCGGTGACGGTTACGTTGCGCTGCTGCAGGAGCATAACCGCATTTTCCGAGAGGTAATTCGGGAATATGAAGGGACCGAAGTTAGCACCGAGGGCGATTCCTTCTTTGTGGTATTTCAAAATCCGCTGAATGCCCTCGAGGCAGCCGCTCGAATCCAGCAAAGGCTGACAGATTGGCCCGCTCCGGCACCCGTGCGCGTCCGGATCGGCCTGCATACCGGACTTGGCCAACTCTCCGGAGGCGACTATGTCGGCATCGACGTTCACCGCGCAGCTCGAATCGCGGCTGCCGGATACGGCGGCCAGATACTGCTCTCAGACACCACCCGAGCGCTTACCGGATCCCGGCTGCCGGCAACCCTCTCCTTGGTTGACATCGGACCCCACCGGCTGAAGGACCTCGCCAATCCGGAGCGGCTTTACCAGCTTGCGGTGGAGGGACTTCCGTCTAAATTCCCCCCACCGCGGTCACTCGATGCCCGCCCGAACAACCTGCCAGCTCAGCTCACCCGCTTCATCGGCCGGCAGGGTCAGATAAACGAGATCAAGCGTCGGCTCTCGAACGGTGCTCGCCTCCTGACGCTGACCGGCCCTGGGGGCACCGGAAAGACCCGGCTCGCAATCGAGGTCGCTGGCGAGATGCTCTCCGCATTCGAAGATGGGGTCTGGTTTGTCGAGTTGTCCTCGGTCAGGGATCCGACTCTGGTCATCGCTGCTATCGCAGAGGTCCTTGGCGTTACCGCAGAGGCCGAGCAGCCGCTACAGGAAGCTCTGGCAAGCAGCCTGCAAGAAAAGGCCATGCTTGTGGTGCTGGACAATTTCGAACAGGTCGTTACAGCCGGTGCCGATGTTGAGCGGCTGTTGCAGGCAGCTCCGCGTCTCAAGGCCCTGGTGACAAGCCGAACTGTGCTTCGCCGCTACGGCGAGCAAGAGTTCCCGGTTCCACCCTTTGAGCTCCCCGACCCCGGAAACTTGTCTGACCTCGTAGGACTCGCTCAATACGAAGCCATCAGCCTTTTCGTCGAGCGGGCGGCTGCAGTGAAGGCGGACTTTGCCTTGACAGCGGCCAATGCGCATTCAGTGGCCGAAATTGCCATTCGCCTGGATGGCCTTCCTCTTGCGATCGAGCTCGCGGCAAGCAGGGTGAAGATTCTGTCGCCCCAAGCGATCTTGGGACGACTCGGGCGAGACTCTGCGGTACTCGTCTCACGTGTTCCGGACGCACCGGCACGGCAACGTACGTTGCGCGGAGCGATCGAGTGGAGTTACCAGCTCCTCACGGCAGGCGAGCGCTTACTGTTCCAGCAGCTGTCGGTCTTCCAGGGTGGCGCGACTGTGGAAGCCATCGAGTCCATATGCACTCCGGAGCCAGGGGGCGAAACGCTGGACGATCTGGCCTCGCTGGTGGACAACAGCTTGGTGAGGCAGGTGGAGTCAACCGGCGGTACAGACCGCTTCGTCATGCTCGAAACCATCAAGGCATACGCAGCGGAGCGACTGGAGGATCAACCCGAGCTCAGCGCTGCTACGCAGCGGGCGCACGCAACCTATTTCGCCGACTTCACTCGGCAGCAATGGCAGAAACCTACTGGCCCGCAGCGAGAGCTTGCGCTGACGGCGATAGCCGCCGACATTTCGAACGTCCGCGCATCCTGGGGCTATTGGGTAGCCGTCAAAGATCTCGCCCAGCTCAACAAGCTCGTCGACACGCTGTGGCTCTTCTACGACGCACGAGGCTGGTACCACGCAGAAGTTCAGGTCGTCAGCGATCTTTTGGGAGTTCTCTCATCCACACCATCAAATCCAGAGCGGGCGCTGCAGGAGCTGATGCTACGGACCAGCCTGGCCAGGGGACTGATGGCAATCCACGGCTATACCCAAGAGGTTGAGGATGCCTACAGTCGCGCACTCGCCGTGATGGAAGGGCAACGCCAAATCCCACAGCTCTTTCCAGTCCTTCGCGGACTGGCCAGCTTCTACACGCTGCGGGGGGAAATGGAAAAAGTCGTCCAAGTCGGCGGTCAAATTCTTGACTTGGCCCAGGCTCAAGGCGACCCCAACATGAAAGTCGACGCGCATCTCTTGCTTGGCATGCCCCTTGGATTGAACGGTGATCTCCATGGTGGCCTGGAGCAGCTGGACAAGGCCATAGCCTGCTTTGAATCGACGGGTTACCAGTTCGAAACCTTTCGGCTCGGGATTCATCCAGCGGTCACGAGCTTGATAGTTTCAGCGCTAGCGCTTTGGATGCTCGGCTTCCCAGACCGCGCTGCGGAACGTCAAAAGCGTGCGGTAAGCCTCGCTATTGATTTGGGCCATTCCCTCACGCTGGCCTACGCACTATTCCATTCGGGCCTTCTCAATTTATGGAGGCGTGATCTGGAAACCGCGCAAGGCCTCGCCATGCGGTTGCAACAAGTGGCGGACGAACGCGAGTTACAGATTTGGAATGCACTTGGAAAATTTCTGCACGGCGTGGCGGACACCGGGCTGGGTGCGCCAGAGGACGGCCTGAAACAGATCCGTGACGGTCTCCAGCAGTACCAGCGCCTAAACACGCCACCGGTGTTCTGGGCACTGCTTCTCTACTTTCAAGCTGGTGCTTATGCGCAAGCGGGAAGACCGGCAGATGGATTAGGCATGATCGAGGAGGCCATCGAGATCACACCTACGGGTTTTGCGCTGGTACCCGAGTTCTACGTACTCAAGGGTGAACTGCTGCTCGCAGTTCCGAACGGGAGCGGCCCCGCCGCAGAATCCTGGCTTCAGCGGGGATTCGACATGGCGAAGGGTCTTGATGCCAGAATGCTGCAGCTTCGCGCCGCAATCAGGCTGAGCCGTCTCCGGCAATCTCAAGGAAAGGCAGCAGAAGCAAGCCAGCCGTTACGGACCATTTATGAGACCTTCACAGAAGGCTCCGCTACGGCTGATCTAAGAGAGGCCAGCGATCTGCTGTCGAGCCTGCCGTAACAACCGGCGAAAGCCCATGATCCCATCCGCAAGTGGCGTGGTGACAGTTCCACAGTTCGATGCAACACTGCGGAGTCGTGGCAACTCTTCAAGAACTCACCCAACAAGCTGAGCAAGAAATACGGGCGCATATCCCGTCAGCAGAGTCGGACGACACCGACTATTTCGTATCGCAGGCAGCGGATTTGCTCGCCGCCCTTCGGCTCTGGGCGGACACGCAGCAGCGAACCGACGCCGACGTCAGATCACTGGTTGATACCGAGAACGCAACGATGCTGAAGCACATCGCCACTGAGCTCGGCCAAGGTGGCGGTGATGATGCCCTGGAAGCCAGCCGACGACTTGAAGGCATTGCTTTCGGACCCACAGACCGCCTGAGCAAGACATTCAGCCTCGCAAAAACGGGCCTGTAATCGAGCTGAGATGTGATCATGAGCGGGTCGCGATCGGCTCAACACCGGAAGCCTGCTCAGTCCTCAGCTCACCGCTTTCTTCACCAGCGCCGCGATCTTTGCCTCGTTGTCGGCAGTCAACTCCGTCAGAGCGAAGGAGGTCGGCCACATAGTGCCGTCGTCGAGGTTCGCCGGATCGCTAAAGCCGAGTGTCGAGTACCTCTCCTTGAACTTCTGCGCGGGCTGGAAAAAGCAGACGACCTTGCCGTCCTTGGCATACGCGGGCATCCCGTACCAGAGTTTCGGCGATAGGGCTGGCGCGTTGGCCTTGATGATCGCATGGAGTCGCTCGGCCATGGTGCGATCCGGTTCCGACATCTCGGCGATCTTGGCGAGCACGTCGCTCTCCGGGTCTGCCTTTTTCCCGCGCGCGCCGCGCGTTGCCTTCAGCTCTTGAGCGCGCTCCTTCATCGCGGCTCGTTCCTCGTCGGTCCATTCCTGGGACGTTTCGGTTGCAGTGCTGCTCTTGGCGGACTTCTTCGAGTCGTTCATTGCAGGTTTCCTCCCTAACGAGGCTTAGTCTGGTACGACCCTCAGGCTAGTCAGCCGCCGAGACGGTAGCTTCTTCAAAACTGATCAGTTGGAGGTGGGGCAGGGTCGTGTTCGACTTCAACGACAAAGTGGTTTTGATCACCGGGGCGGGACAGGGTTTCGGCCGAGTCTGCGCTCTGGCTCTGGCGGCCAGGGGCGCCAGGCTCGCTTTGTGTGACATCAATGATGAAACCGGCCAGCAGACGGTGCGCGAGCTTGAGGCTCGGGGTGGAACCGGGTTCTACCAGCACGCCGACGTCTCGCGTGAGCAGGAAGTGATCGACTTCGTCGCCGAAGCGGTCGATCGTTTCGGGCGCCTGGACGTCGCCGTCAACAATGCCGCCCAGGAGATCGCCGGGCCCACACTCGATCTGCCCTCGGAAGATTTCGATGCCTTGATCAACGTCAACCTGAAGGGCGTCTACTACTGCATGAAGCATGAGGTCGCCCAAATGCGTCAGAACGGCGGCGGCTCCATCATCAACCAAGCTTCCGTAACCAGCAGCATGACCGGGGTCGGCGAGAACGGTCTGTATGGGGCGACCAAGGGCGGCGTGATCGGGCTCACCAAATCGGCGGCCCTGCAGGTGGCGCCGGAGAACATCAGCATCAACGCCATCGCGACCGCTGGCTTCGACATTCCAAACGACGTCTTCCTGCGCTGGCTCGACAGCCACCACAACACCCGCGAAGAGGCGGCAAAGTGGTTCCCCGTCGGACGGCTGGGCAGGCCCGAGGAGATCGCGGCGGCAGTCATATACCTGGCCTCCGACGAGGCCCGGTTTGCGACGGGCACTGTTCTGGTAGTCGACGGTGGCTTCACCGCGGGCTGAGTCTGCCTCAGCGGGCTGTCCACCTCTAAATGATGTGAATTTCCGTCCTTCGTGCCTGCAGGCCCCGAAATCTCATAGCACTGAAGGGTGTCGGGTCCATGAACGACTCGCGGCCCATATACAGGTCGCGTACCAGCTCGCCGACGGCAGGAGCTTGCAAGAACCCATGTCCTGAAAAGCCAGTGGCATAAAAGACCCCATCAAGGTCCTTTGACTGACCGATCATCGCATTGTGGTCGGGGGTGTTCTCATAGAGCCCGGCCCAGCCGGCCACTAGCGGCAACTGCACGAGGGACGGCGCGATGATTTTGGCGGCCTGATCAAACGCCGTCTTCCACCGATATGAGAACTCCCGGCAGAAGTCGGGCTCCTCATCAGCATTGGAGATTCCGAGCAGCATCCCGTTCCAATAGTTATGGAAGTAGAGCGTCGTTGAGAGATCGAGTGTGAACGGCACAGTTGGAAACGGTTCTGCTCGTTGCTCGGTAATGCCGATCTGACGCCTCACCGGCTCGACCGGGAGGTACGCCCCAACCATTTCGCCGATCTTTTCCGACCAGGCACCCGCGGCGATGATCACTGCGTTTACGGTGATCACTCCGCGACTGGTGGATATCTCGTGGGTCGCGGCGGCAGACCTTCGAATGTCTAGGACCTCAGTGTGCTCGCAGAATGTGACCCCGAGTTGCTTGGCAGCCTCGGCGTAGGCCTCGACGACCTTTAACGGCTGGGCAAAGCCGTCGCGCGGAGAGAACGAACCGCCAAGCACCGCCGCGTGTCGAAGAAACGGATTGAGTACGACGGCTTCGGCTGGAGTCACCATACGCGCCGAGCAGCCGAGACTGTTCTGGACACCGGTGGTGTTCTGCAGTGCGGCCAGTTCGGACTCATTGCGACACAGGAACAGGTACCCGACCTGCTGCAGCCCGATGTCGATCTTGAACACCTCGTGGAACCGCTCGAAAGCCTCTAGGCTGCGCTGACCAAGCACGATGTTGCCAGGATCAGAGAAGGTCGCCCGTACCCCGCCGAGCGGCTTGGCCGAGGAGCCCGAACCCAGGGTGTCGCGCTCAATGACGACGATGTCGCGGACCCCGGCCTCGGCAAGGTGGAAGGCGATGCTGGCGCCGATTACGCCACCGCCGATGATCATGACATTGGCTGACCGGGCGAGTGGGGCGACCTCGTCGAACGTCAAAGGCACGATGTACTCCGCGTTCCGCATACTGCAAGGTTTGTGTGCGGCCCTGATCTAGGTCAAGGTTCGGAATCTCCTAGCCGCGAGCGGTCCTAGCTTGCTCACAGGCTTCCGGCCGGCATGGGCGTCAGCCCAGCGCCTCCTCTGTGAAGACTCGATAACCCAGGCCGGACACGTACCCGTGAATCTCACGGGTGTCGAGGACCCGCATAAAGGAGAGGATGTCGCGGCTAATGATCTGTCCGGGCACCAAGATCGGGAACCCAGGCGGATACGGAGTCACGAACGTTGCTGAGACGACATCGCGGCCCGCATCCAGCCGGGTCTGCGCTTCATCGCCGGTGAGGTACTCACACATCCTCTCGTTGTAGGAGAGGAAGAAGGCGTCACGGAGATTGCCTTCCGGAGTGCTTCCGTCTGGAGTGCCACGGAAGCGCGGATGGAAGGCCGAGAAGTCTGGCAGCGGCGGTGGCTGGCTGGTCAGAGCCTGCACCCGCAATTCATGAGCTCGGTGATCGAGCGGTCCCATCCGTCCGACTTCGTCGTCGAGTTCCTGCGCCAGCTTGATCAGAACCTCGAGGAGGTACGCGACAGAGCTTCTTGTGGTGCCGATGTTGGTCATGAACAGCACGGTGTTGCGGGAAGTTTTGTTGACCTGAATCCCGTAACGGTCCATTAGGTAGGCGTGCTTGAAGGTATCTCCGTCTACGCCAGTGAGACCGATGTCGAGGGTTATGCGACTGGGATCGAGCGCGAACTCGTCGTGTTCGAAAGCCTGCTGGAGGCCGGTCATGTCCTGAGCCGAGTCCCCTAATCCTCGGTATTCAGCGGGGATGACGTCCTCCGCAGTGAGAATCCGGAAATGCCGCCGCAAACTGCTGTGATTTCGAACCGCATCCCGAAACGCAGTCGCCATCTCCAGCTGCCGGCGTACTAACTCGAACCCCTCAAGCTCCACCTGCCGGCGTCCCACGTCCAAGGAGGCGAGGATTTGGTAGTTGGGCGAGGTGGAGGTGTGGGTCATGTACGCCTCGCGAAACGCCTCCTCATTGCGATGCCCGAAAAGCTCGTCGAAGACGTGAATCATCGAGCCCTGCCGCAACGCGGTAAGCGTCTTGTGTGTGGACTGCGTTGCGTACACCCGCAACCGGACCCTGTCGGGGTCCGGCAGCAGCCGCGTACGGAGCCAGGTCTCGTCGTCGGCCTCCGCGAGCGCGGAAGCTTGTGCGGCATAGCGCTCTCGGTACGCGGGGTCACGGAACCGCTGCCGCAGCATCCGAGTCACCGCCATCGCGGTGCGTTGCCGATACATCGGGTGAAAGCGGGCGAACGCGAACCAGGCCTCATCCCACAGAAAGACCAAATCTGGCTTGATCGCGAGGCACTCCTCCATGACACGTTCCACGTCGTAGACGATGCCGTCGAAGGTGCAATTGGTGAGCGCGAGCATCTTCACCTGATCAAGTCGGCCGTTCCGCCGGTAGGCCAGCAGCTGCCGCTTGATCACCTCCAGCGGTACCGCGCCGTAGATGGAGTACTGGTCCAGCGGGTAGGCGTCGAGGTAGTTGACCTCAGCTCCAGCCAGCATGAGCGCGTAATGGTGAGACTTGTGGCAGTTGCGATCCACTAAGACGATATCCCCCGGAGTGATCATCGACTGCGCAACGATCTTGTTCGCCGTTGAAGTGCCATTGGTGACGAAGAAGGTGCGTTGGGCGCCAAAAGCACGGGCAGCCAGGTCTTGCGCCTTCTTGAGCGGACCCACTGGGTCCAGCAGCGAGTCGAGGCCACCTGAGGTAGCAGACGTCTCGGCGAGAAAGATATTCAGGCCGTAGAAGTCGGCCATGTCAGAGGCCCACGGCGAGTTGACGATCGACTTTCCGCGTGAGATCGGCAGCGCATGAAAAACCCCGGTGGGCTGCCGACTGTATTCCCGCAACGCCGTAAAGAACGGAGTCTGATAGCGGTCCTCGACGTTACGCAGAATCGACAGATGCAGCTCGAAAGAGTCCTGGCGAAGAAACACCCGGCGGAAGCTGTGCTCAATCTCGCCGGTCATGGCTTCGATCGCAGCGTGGCCCACCAGATAGAGGTCCAATTCGGGGCGCACGTCACTGATGCGCTGTGCCAGTAACTCGGCGGCCTCCATGGTGGACATTCCCTCGATAGCTTTGGCATCGAGTGCCGGCACTACGTGGTCGATCTGGTCCAGGTCGTTCTCTGAGTGCAGCCGGAATCCCGGGCGGATCACGCAGGCCTGCAAGTGCTCGTTGACGGCGACGGCAATGATTGCGTCGACGAAGCTGGGTACGAAGACGAGCTCATAGCTGAACGGATCCTCAGGACGCCGAGGTTGCCGAAGGTCCGCGGCCAGCGCCTCCTCCTCTTCGGAGCTCATATCGCCGACCATGAGCACCTCGAATGATGGACGATGCGGCTGCTGCGACCGCAGATCGCCAACCAGGCCGCGAGCGATCGGCTGAGCGATCGTGTTCACCAGCTCGTAGTCACCGGCCAGGGCATGTTTGCGCAACTCCGCCATCCGGTGAGCACCTGGATGCGCCCAATAGATCTCCAGCGGTGTCACAAAGTCGATCAGCTTGGCCAGCTCACGCTCTCGGTCGACACGGCTGGCAGGCGCCGACGTGGCATCGGCCAGCTGCCGAGCCAGTTCGGTTATGGAATTCCACGCGTCAACCCGTAACTGCCAGGCGCTGGTGTTGCCACCCATCCGTTGAGACTGCACGGATCCCACGCTCATGGCCCCACACTCACGACACTGCCCGGCTCTACCCCATGTGCGGGTAGCGGTAGTCCGTAGGCGGGACGAACAACTCCTTCACCGAACGCGGTGACACCCAACGCAGCAGGTTGAAAATTGAGCCCGCTTTGTCATTGGTACCACTCGCTCGGGCACCCCCGAACGGCTGATGTCCGACCACCGCACCCGTCGGTTTGTCGTTGATATAGAAGTTGCCGGCCGAGAAGCGGAGCACGTCCATTGCCTCGACCACCGCGGCACGGTCCTGCGCAATGATCGCTCCGGTCAGCCCATAGGCCGCAATATCGGCGGCCTGCCGAATCACCTGGTCATAGTCGGCGTCGTCGTAGACGAACACCCCCAGGATCGGTCCGAAGTATTCGGTGGTGAACACCTCGTGTTCTGGGTTGTCGGCTTGTACCACCGTTGGGCGTACGAAGTAGCCCTCACTGTCGTCAGACGTGCCGCCTGCGAGGATGTCAACGCCGTCCTCACCGCGTACCCGATCCAGCACCTCGGTGAGCCGGTCAAAGGACCGCTTGTCGATCACCGCGCCCATGAAGTTACTGAAGTCTGTGATGTCACCCATCGACAAGCCGTTCACCTCGTCGATGAAGTCGTCACGCAACCGCGACCAAATCGACTGCGGGATATACGCGCGAGACGCTGCCGAGCACTTTTGGCCCTGGAACTCGAACGCGCCCCGCGTCAGGGCGGTGCGCAGGATGTCGACGTCGGCTGAGGGGTGAGCGATGACGAAATCCTTACCGCCGGTTTCCCCGACCAGCCGCGGGTAAGCCCGGTACGTTGCCAGGTTCTCAGCTACGGAACGCCACAAATGTCCGAAGAGCGCGGTGGAACCGGTGAAGTGAATGCCGGCCAGATCAGGGTGGGTCAGTGCCACTTCGCTGACCACCCGCCCATCACCCGGCAACATGTTGATCACGCCAGGCGGCAAACCGGCGGCCTCCAACAAACGCATCGTGTAGTGCGCGGCAAGCTGTTGAGTCTGCGCCGGCTTCCACAAGACGGTGTTGCCCATTAGGGCTGGCGCGGTAGGCAGATTGCCGGCGATGGCGGTGAAGTTGAACGGTGTGATCGCAAGGACAAACCCCTCCAGAGGGCGGTGATCAAACCGGTTCCAGACACCGGGTGCGCTCCTCGGCTGCTCGGCGCGAATCTGCCGCCCGAAATAGACGTTGAACCGCCAGAAGTCGATGAGCTCGCAGGGAGTATCGATTTCGGCCTGATAGCAGACCTTGCTTTGACCGAGCATGGTGGCGGCGGCAAGCGTGTGACGCCAGGGACCGGCGAGCAGCTCAGCAGCCCTCAGGAAGATCGCGGCGCGGTCGTCGTAGGACATCCGCTGCCAACCCGGTGCCGCTTCACGGGCCGCGGCAATAGCCTCTCGCACCTCGTCGGCGGTGACACCGTTCAGCGTTCCCAGTACGGCGTCCTTGCGGTGCGGCTGCACCACGTCGAACGGCTGCCCGCCGCCAAGCCGTTGTTCGCCTCCGATGGTCATGGTGAGCTCTACCCGCTCACTCGCCAGCTGCTTCAGCCGCTCCTCAAGGGCGCTGCGTTCCGGATTGCCTGGCTCGAAGTTGTTCGGGGGTTCGTTGATCGGTTCTGGAACCTCAGTAATCGCGTCAATCATCTCTATTCACCCTTCACCAAAAGGATCAGCGGCCAACCACCGCACGTAGGAAGAAGAACATGTTGGCCGGCCGCTCTGCCATCCGCCTGGTGAGGTAGGGATACCAGGCCTCACCGAACGGTATGTAAACCCGGACCCGGTAGCCGGCAGCGGTGAGCTCATGCTGGAGATCACGGCGGATCCCGTACAGGACTTGAATTTCGAAGTCCTGCGGGCCCTTGCCAGCCTTGACTGCGGCTTGCTTCGCGTAGTCGATCAGCTCGCCGTCATGGGTACCGAAAGCCGGGTCGGCGCCGTACTGGAACAGCCAGTCGGTGAGGTATTTGTACTGCGCCTTGATTTCATTCTTGCCCTGTTGCGCGAGCTCGAGCGGTTCGGCGTACGCGCCCTTGACCAGCCTGATCCGTGGCTTGAGCGAAGCCATGGCCTCCAGGTCCAGGGGAGTCCGCCGTAGGGCAGCCTGGATGGCGAGCCTCGTCTCGGGGTGCTTGGTCACCGCCTCCCGGAACAGGCTCAGCGTGTCGGAGACCAGGCCGCTCTCCTCCATATCGATCTCGACCCGGACGCCGGCATTCTGGGCAAGATCAAGAATTTCGTTCAGATTTGCGACGCAGGCGTCCCGGTCAACCGTCTGCCCCAGCTGCGAGAGCTTGATCGAGATCGTGGCGTCAAGACTGCGCTCCGCGATCGCGGCGATGGCCTCCTCATACTGCTCAACGGCATGGGTTGCGCCGGCAAGATCGGTCACCCCCTCGCCCAACATGTCAAGGATGGCGCCAATGCCCTCAGAGTTGAGGCTGGTGGCGACCTCCAGTGCCTCATCGAGCCGTTCACCGGCGACAAACCGATGCGAGACCCGGCGAGCGAACTGATTTTCAGTCATCTGATGCTGTACGCGGGGATTGTTCGTCGCCCACAGCAAGACTCGGTTGACCATCGTGCCTCCCATGCGTCGATATCACAGGCCTTTACGGTTCTTCCTGATCTTTCGCGACGCGGTGCGCAACGACCCCGATCGATGCTCACTTGCCAGCGCGGCGTCCATTCCTCAGCTTAGCGAGCAGGCCTGCGCTCGTGAATCCACATCACGCACGCGGCCTGAGCCTGTCGAAGGACCTCTCGCGGAGGACGCTTCTGCCTCGTAGTGTGGTGATCACGGAGCGAGCCGGGGCACAGAACATAGGGAGAACGAGTATGGGCGCGTTAGTGGTTGGTGTGCCGAAGGAAATCAAGGACAAAGAAGGTCGAGTGTCGGTACAGCCCGATGGCGTTGCCGAACTGGCCTACCACGACCGGGAGGTCGTGGTACAGAGCGGCGCCGGATTGGGCAGCGGGTTTTCCGACGACGAGTACGTGGCGGCCGGCGCTCGGGTTGTCGGCACTGCGGATGAGGTGTTCGCCGCTGCGGACCTGATCGTCAAGGTCAAGGAACCCATCCCTGAGGAATATGAGCGATTCCGCACCGGACAGCAGCTGTTCACCTACTTGCATCTAGCGGCCGACCGCCGGCTCACCGAGTTCCTCCTCGACCAGCGCATCGACTCGATCGCGTACGAAACCGTGCAGACCCCCGATGGGCGGCTGCCACTGCTTACGCCGATGAGCGAGGTTGCGGGGCGCATGTCAGTCCAGGCTGCGGCCTACCACCTGCAAAGCACTTCCGGTGGGGCCGGCCTGCTACTGGGCGGGGTTCCCGGTACGCCGGCCGCAAAGGTCACGATCATCGGTGGCGGTGTCGCCGGAACCGAGGCCGCCAAAATGGCACTCGGGTTGCGGGCGATCGTGCGGATACTGGACGTCAATGCGGCGCGGCTTTCCTACCTATCCGATGTGTTCGGCGGCCGGCTCGACCTGGTAGTCCCGAACCGAGCGCGGACTGCGGCGTACGTAGCCGAATCCGATGTGGTGATCGGCGCCGTTTTGGTCGCCGGCGCCAAGGCGCCAAAACTGGTTACCCGCGACATGATCAAGAGCATGCGACCAGGCAGTGTCGTAGTCGACATCGCCATCGACCAGGGCGGCTGCTTCGAGACCAGCCGACCGACCACACACTCCGATCCGACCTACATCGAAGAGGGTGTGGTGCACTACTGCGTCGCCAATATCCCCGGCGCCGTGGCACGAACCTCGACCCTCGCGCTTACCAGCGCCACCTTGCCGTATTTGATTCTCGTCGCGACGCATGGAGTGGCGGGCGCCGCAGCGGGTGATCCGATTCTGGCGAAGGGCCTGACCACACTCGGCGGCAAGTTGGTCTCCCGGCCGGTAGCTGAAGCGCACGGTTTGACCTATGAGGACTCGGCCAACCTGCTGGAACGTGTCGGCGATGCGTGACTCTGAGATGGTGGAGCTCCGAGGACACATTTTTGATACTGGCGTGTTCCCGCGGGTTCTTGGCGACGTTATCGAGTACGGCGGCGACTATCGCATCGAACGACTCGAGCCGGGGCGAGGGCCTGCCGACGAATCGGTGGCCCGGGTGGTTATCACCGCGGATGATGCTGAGCAGTTGAGCCGGATACTGATGCGTTTGCAGACTCACGGCGCGAACCTGGTGACACCCGGCAGCGCGGTGCTGCGCCCAGCGCCAATGGATGGCGTGTTCCCCGACGACTTCTACTCAACGACGAATCTCGACACCCAGATCTATGTCGATGACCGTTGGATTGAGGTCGCCAACTCCGAGATGGACTGCGGCATCATCGTGACCGAGACGCCGCAGGGATTCGCCGCCCGTACGATCGCAATGTCTGATGTGTCTGCCGGCGACTCCATAGTTTGTGGAGCCAGCGGGATTCGGGTCATACCGCTGCCCGGGACTGCCGAAGCCACACGCGGTTCCGGCCAGTTCGAGTTCATGTCCAGTCAGGTGTCCAGCGAGAAGCCGCAGACCCTGCTCGTCCGTCAAGTGGCCGATCAGATACGTCAGACTAAGGCCGCCGGCGAAAAGATCCTCTGGGTGGCTGGCCCGGGGGTCGTACACACCGGAGCGGCACCCGCCATGGTGAAGCTCGTTGAACAGGACTACGTCGACATCCTCTTCGCCGGCAATGCGATTGCCAGCCACGATATTGAAGCTGCCCTTTACGGCACCTCACTCGGGGTGGACTTGTCCAAAGGGCGCGGTGTACCACACGGCCACGAACACCACATCCGCGCCATCAACAAGATTCGGGGATGTGGCTCGATCGCCGCTGCAGTCGAAAAAGGCGTGCTGCGTGGTGGGATCATGCACGCCTTGGTTAGTCGAGGTAAGTCATTCGTCTTGGTCGGCTCGGCGCGCGATGACGGGCCGCTACCAGATGTTTACACCGACGTCATTGAAGGTCAGCGGGCAATGCGGGCGGCATTACCCGGAGTTGGTTTCGTCATCATGGTGGCCACCATGTTGCATTCCATCGCCACCGGAAACATTCTCCCGGCGCGGATCCCGCTGGTCTGTGTTGACATCACCGCCGCCACCGTCACGAAGCTGGCGGACCGAGGCAGCATGCATGCCACCGGGATCGTGACCGACGTCGGGCTGTTCCTGGAACAGCTGGTCACCGAATTAGCGGATCATCAACGGTAATTAGGCAGAGCTAAAGAGGTTGGGTGCTACCACTTTGCCGGTGCATCGTCCGTCAGGTCCGATCAGCCATCCCATGCGCTTGTGCAAGCGAAGGTGGACCATTGTCTCCAGCGGCTGCAGGTCGGGGAGTCGCTGACCGAGCTCCAGCTGGATGCGGGAGACCCCGTCCAGGGTTCGGCTGTAGATGGTAAAGACCAGGTTTGCCTCTCCGGTGACGGATGCGCACATTCGCAGCTGTGGAATGCTGCGGAGCCGGGTGATCATACGAGTTTGCTGTGACGGCAATACCCGGGCGCGCCACGAGCAGGCGATCGGCCATCCGGAGATCTGCGGAGCAGTGTCGCAGCGCACGGATAACACACCAGAGCCAAGGAGCTGTCCGAGATGCCGGCGAACCGTAGCAGCGTTGCGGTCGGTCACTCGGGCAAGCTCTGCCACTGATATGCGAGCGTCGCACGTCAGGGCTTGGATGAGCGGCCAATGCTCGGTTATCGAGGCGGTCATCGGTCTACGGGGGTGGACCTCGGCGGCAGCGGCGGCTTGGCGTTGTTGCCCCGGGTCGAGAGCGTCCAGCCGCCAGCTGCTGCCCTCGAAGTGCAGGGCCGTCACCAGACTGGTGCGAGTGTGCGCGATCCCTGGCAGCGTTGCAAGATCATCCAGAACTAGCGAGGTCAGCCGGTCAAGATCAGGAACCATCACGGTAAGCAGCAGGTCACGACCTCCGGCGCACTCCTCAATACTGACCACACGGGGATCACCGCACAGCTGGGCCACAATGTCCTTGCACTGCCCCGGTTTGCAGTCGATGTCCACAAACGCGGTGAGGTGGCTAGCGCCGACTGCGCTCGGATAGACCGCCATCCAGGCAAGTCCGGCCGAATGCAGCCGGCTCCAGCGGGCTGCCGCGGCGCTCGCGGAGAGCTGGAGTACTGCGGCCGCGTTCGCCCAGCTGATGCGGGGCGCGATCTGTAACAGGTGCAGCAGCTGAAGATCAACCTCATCCGCCCACGCGTTCTGCACGATTCCCCTGTCACGGGCCGTCTGCTTGCACCGGTTCGACTGGAACCACTTGCGGACCCCTGTTGGGGAACTTTAGCGTGACAAAGGAACTGCGATGAGTCGCCGGCAGCCCGCCCACCCCCGCAGACGTAGGAACCGGTTCGCCGCCATCCGGCTCGCTGAACACGAGGCAAAGACCGTATGAATTCCGGCTATTTCATCAACGGCAAGGTCTTCACTGGACGTGGCGAGGATGACTTCGTTACGGCCTTCCAGGTCACGGACGGCCAGATCACTTGGGTTGGGGATACAGCCGAGGTGCCCGACGGCGAGGGAATCGACCTGGAGGGCAAAACCGTCCTGCCAGGCTTCATCGACGTCCACACCCACCCGAGCTATGTCGCAATGACCCTTGGCGCGGTTGCCTGCACCCCGCCATTGGTCAACAGCATCGACGAAATGGTGGCCGCACTCCGTAGCCACCCCAACGCCGGCAAGGGCACCGATCGGTGGATTGAGGGCTGGGGCTACGACGAGTCCAAGCTGGCCGAGCGCCGGACGCCGACGACGGCTGACCTGGACCGGGTTTCCGCCACCCAGCCGGTCTATGTGCTCCGCTCCGATTGCCATTCCGGCGTGTGCAACACCCGTGCCTTGGAACTGGCCGGTATCACTAAAGACACCCCTGATCCGGAGGGTGCCCGGTTCGGCCGCTATGCCGATGGCACACCGAACGGCGCGTGCATCGAGCATGCCGCCAACGACATGGTTATGAAGGCCAAGGGTGTTCTGGGTTATCAGGCCGAGGTGGACAAGCTTGCCGCCGTCGGTGATCACTACAACGAGCGCGGCATCGTCGCGGTCACCGACATGTTCGCCGTCACCACGCCGTACCCCTATCTTCAGCTCTACCGGGATGCGGCGGCCAAGGGACTGCAACAGCAGGCGATCATCTACTACCAATGGGCCGATCTGGCGGCCCACGGCATGCCCGACTTCACCGACGACGACCGCAGCGGCGACGTGCGGGTGGGCGGCATCAAGCTGTTCATGGACGGTTCGATGTCGAACCGGACGGCGTGGATGATCGAGCCGTATCCGGACTCAGAGGACCACGGGATGACCACTCTGACCGACGACTCGATCGCCGCGGCCCACGGCTACGCCAGGCGAAACCAGCTGCAGATGGTGTTCCACGTCATGGGTGACCAAGCAATCCAACACATCCTGGACTACTTCGATGCCGAGGAACCGTGGATGGGAGAAATACCTTCTGTTCGGCTCGATCACGCGACGATGCTCAACCGGGGGCAGATGAAGCAGATTCGAGCGTCGTCAATGAAGTACGGGGTGGTCACCCAGATCATCTTCTTCTTCGCGGAGTACGACAGCTACCGGGCCAACCTGACCGACAGCCAATTCCGCCGCGCCTACGCCCTCAAGGACATGTACCAGATGCTCGACCTCGTCGCTTTGTCCTCTGATTCGCCGGCAACTACGTGGATGGACCCGGACAATGTATTTACCTCCATCAAGGCGGCCGTCGTTCGAAGGGCCTACAACGGCGCGGACATCGTTCCCGAGCAGGCCATCACGGTGCCTCAAGCTGTCCTGCTGTACACGGCTCGTTCCGCAAAGCTGGCGAACCTGCCCGGCGTGGGCATGATCGCGCCGGGCTTCGACGCTAGCTTCATCACTGTGGATCAGGACATTTTCACTATCGACCCTGGCAGCTTGGACCGCACGCAGGTTGATGCAACGTGGATGCGCGGAGATAAGGTCTACGAGCGCAGATAGTCATCGAGGCTCTGCGAAGCAGGGATGGGTGTGGCGGCACCACGTGGGTTCCATGGGAGCAAGCAATGGCGACTCAGCTCTTCGTCAATGGCAAGGTGTTCACTGGGCTGGCCGAAGACAGCTTCGCGACAGCGTTCCGGGTTACCGATGGCGTCTTTACGTGGGTCGGAGACGGGCCGAGCGGCGAAGCCGGGCCGATGACTGACCTGGAGGGCAAGACGGTGCTGCCGGGTTTTCTCGATGTCCACACCCATCCGGCCTTCTTATCCACGCTGGCCGACGCTGTCGCTTGCCTGCCACCCGAGGTGGATTCCCTCTCCGATCTGCTCATCAAGCTGCGAACCCACCCAAACCTTGGCCGAGGCGACGACTCGTGGATCGAAGGCTACGGTTTCGATGAGTCGAAGTACCCGGAACGCCGAAAGCCCACCGCCAAAGACCTGGACGAGGTCTCTCCAACCCAGCCAATCTTTCTGCGTCGTTGCGATGGGCATACGGCGGTGTGTAACACTCGCGCGCTGCAGCTGGCAGGAATAACGCGTGACACCCCTGATCCGGAGGGCGCAGCGTTTGAGCGTGACGCCGACGGTCAGCCG
>Ga0081538_10002417_pt1 | contig 18303 bp, 16 predicted proteins | sample TabmetS5T2R1_FD_71022 | JGI IMG/M metagenome (GOLD analysis project Ga0081538, IMG submission 71022) | Tabebuia heterophylla rhizosphere microbial communities from the University of Puerto Rico - S5T2R1 | ecosystem: Host-associated > Plants > Roots > Rhizosphere ... | reverse complement strand
ATTGCCACTGGCGGTAGCGTCCGGGCGCCTTCCTCTCCCGCCGTACGCAAGGTTGGTCGTGATGTTCCGCAATCTGCCCATCCGTACCAAGCTCATCATCGCCCTGCTGGGCCCGCTGCTGGTGCTGGCCGTCCTCGCCCTGGTCGGCATCCGCCAGAACCAGGCCGAGAGCGCCCGCGCCGAGCGCAGCACCGCCTTCGCCCGCCTGGCCGCCGGCCTCGCTCCCCTGGTCCACCAGCTCCAGGCCGAGCGCAGCCTCTCTATCAGCTACATCGACAGCGGCCGCGATCGCTGGAGGACCGAGCTGCTCCGGCAGCGCCGTCTGGTCGACCAGGCGGCCGCCACCTACCGGGCCGAGGCCCAGCGGCTCAGCGCCGGTGACGAGCTGCTGGCCGAGAAGATCGAGTACGGCCTGAGCGAGCTGGGCCGCATCAGCGAGCAGCGTCAGGCCATCGACAGCGCCACGATCGACGCCGAGGAGCTGAAGGTCGCCCCGACCATCGAGCTGCACGAGGAGGAGGGCGAGGGGGAGCTCGAGCACGCCACCCAGCAGGGCCACGGCCCCCTGGACTCCCCGGGCGCGGCGCTCGAGCAGTACACCGACACGATCAGCGACCTGCTCGACATCAACGGCGAGATCGCTCCCCGGTCCAACAACGAGGCTCTGCTCAAGGGGGTCGCGGCCTCGGTCGCCCTCTCCAGGGCCAAGGACTTCGCCGACGCCCAGCGCAGCCTGCTCCAGAACGTGTACACCACCGGCCACTTCGAGGGTGACGAGCACGCCAAGCTCAGCGCCCTGGTCGCGGCCGAGGTCATCTACACCGCGCAGTTCGACGCCAACGCCACCGACGCCCAGCACACCTTCCGCGAGGAGACCGTCGCCGGGCCAACGGTCGAGGCGGTCGACGAGCTGGTGGCGGCGGCCCTGGCCCGCTCCAGCGCCACCGCGCCCAGGCTCGACGTCAGGGCCCAGCACTGGTTCGACCTCATGAGCGTCAAGCTCGACCGGATGCGCACGGTCGAGGAGCGCCTCAGCGCCGACGTGATCGCCACCAGCTCGGCCATCAAGGAGGGCGCCGACCGCCGGGCCTGGCTCTACAGCCTGCTGCTGGCCGCCGCCCTGGTGCTGGCGGTGGTGCTGGCCCTCATCACCGCCCGCTCGCTGATCCTGCCCATGCGCCGGCTGGAGACGGCCGCCGCGGAGACGGCCACCGAGCGGCTGCCCGGGGTGGTGCAGCGACTCCAGGACGGCGAGCAGGTCGACCTGACGGCCGAGTCCGCCCCGCCGATCGAGGTCCGCTCCAGGGACGAGATCGGCCATCTGGCCGAGGCGTTCAACTCCGTGCACCGGGTCGCGGTCCGGGTGGCCGGCCGCGAGGCCGCCCTGCGCCGCAGCGTCGGGGACATGTTCCTGAACCTGGCCCGGCGCAGCCAGAGCCTGATCGAGCGTCAGCTCGAGGTGATCGACGAGCTGAAGGACAGCGGCTCCGAGGCCGAGATCCGGGACGGTCTCGGCGAGCTCGACCACCTGGCCACCCGGATGCGCCGCAACGCCGAGAACCTGATCATCCTGTCGGGGTCCGAGCCGGCCCGCCGCTGGCGTGGGCCCATCGACCTGGCCGAGGTCGTGCAGGCCTCGGTCGGGGAGGTCAAGGAGCACACCCGGGTCGAGCTCCTTCCCCTCGACAACGTCCGGCTGGCCGGGCACGCCGCCGCCGACGTCATGCACCTGCTGGCCGAGCTGATCGAGAACGCCGTCACCTTCTCCGCGCCCGGCACCAAGGCACTCGTGGGCGGCCAGGCGATCCCGGCCGGCTACCTCCTCGCCATCGAGGACCAGGGGCTGGGGATGTCCGACGAGCAGCTCGTCAAGGTCAACGAGCGCCTGGTCCGGCCGCCCGACGTCGACTTCGCCCTGGCCAAGATGCTCGGCTTCTTCGTGGTCACCCAGCTCGCCTCCAAGCACGGGATCAAGGTCCAGCTCCGCCACTCCTGGTACGGCGGCATCACCGCCCTGGTGCTGCTGCCCCGGCAGCTGGTCGTCAACCCGGCCGACCCGGCGCCGGCCGAGGGGCCCACCATGGCCGAGCGGACGGCCGACCCCGAGGCAAACTGGCTGGCCAGCAAGGTGCCCATGGTCCACGTGCCCCTCGCCGACCGCCGCCCGCCCTCGCCGCGCCACGCCTCGCTCGGGGGTGAGGGACCCCGCTAAGGGGTGAGGGTGGGGCTGGCCGAGCCGACCAGCTTGCACCCCACCTGGTACTTGGCGCAGCGGTACAGGGCCAGGAAGGCGTAGGCGTCGAAGCTCGTCTCGCTGTCGGTCGGCCGCAGGCCCAGGTACTCGGGCGGCATGTTGAGGCGGTCGGCCATCGCCTGGGCGAGCCCGGCCGGCTTACGGTAGCGGGTGTCGGCGTCCCAGTAGGCCAGGAACCCGCCCCGCAGGGCCGGCCGGTAGGCAACCCGGTCGGCGGCCCGGACGACGCCGTCCTCGCCGATCTGGACGCGCAGGGCCAGGCTGGCCACGGCGTCGGCGTACTGGCGCCGGCCGACCTCGCCACCGCTGTAGCCGAGCACCGTCTCCAGCATGCCGAAGGTGAAGGTCCGCAGGGCGCTGGCCCGCTCCCGGTCGCAACCCACCGGCGTGCAGCGGGGGATGCCGAAGCCGAGCCGGTCGAAGCGCCGCTCCAGGTCGTCGGCGGTCCGGCTGGCCGAGGTGGTGACCATCGGCAGCAGCGCCGACCGGTCCTTGTAGGGGCTGTCCGGCGACTCGCCCCGGTTGAGGGCCTGGAGGGCCTCGATCGCCGGGAGCAGCGTGTCGTAGCGGGCCGCCATCAGGTACGGCTGCACGTTGCCCAGGCAGGCCTTGGAGCGGTATGGGTAGGCCAGCGGCGTGGCCGGCGGGTTCAGGCTGCAGTCGCCGTAGGCGTCCAGGAACGGCTCGTGGCGGTAGCTGAAGTCCCGGGGGGCGTCGCGGCCGCGGCCGAAGATGGCCGCGCGCAGGTCGCGCCCGGGCACGAACCCGGCCCGCAGCATCAGCCGGGCCAGGGCGGTCGAGCGGTCCTCGTCGTTGCGGCTGACCGCGTGCAGCCAGGCCAGCTGGGTCGCGTGGCGGATGGTGTAGCGGAAGCTGCGCAGGTGGCCGACGTCGCCGGCCGGGAAGCGGCGGCGCAGGACCGGGGGCTCGCCGTCGACCGGCCCTGGCGCGAAGCTGCCGAGGCGGACGTCGTTCAGCCAGACCTCGGCCGCGGTCACCGGGTCGTCGAAGGAGAGCGCGGTCACGCTCACCTGGTACCGCCCGCCGCCAACGTCCCAGTCGACTCTGGCCCGCAGCCGCAGTCCCTCGGCCGAGGCCGGGGTGGCGTAGGTCAGCTCGTAGGCCTCGCTGTCGTAGCCCGACTCGAGGGTGCGGATCCGGGTCGGCAGGGGGCACCCCTCGGCCGAGCAGGTGCCGTCGTCGCCCTGACCGAGCAGCACCCAGCGGCCGTAGCCGGGGAACCGGACCCGGATTGGCAGGCCATAGTGCTCGGACTGGACCGCCCCGGCCGGCCCGAGCGGCTTGTAGAGCCCGTCGAGGAAGTTCTCGACCTTGGCGATGGCCGCGTTCAGGCTGGCCAGGGTGGGCGCCGTGACCGGGACGGGCTGGGGCTGGGCAGAGGCCCCCAGGCGGTCGACCATGGCCACGATCGAGCCGGCCACCATGGCCGTGGCCAGGGTGCCGGCGACCAGGACGAGGGCCGCCGAGCGCCGCCACAGCGGCTGCCCCGGGGTCCTGGGCGGGTCCGGGCCGCGGGCCGCCGGCGCCGGCACGCCCACCCACACCCCGAAGGGCGGCGGGCGATCCGGGACCTCGCCCGCAGGCGACCACAACCGCGACATGACCCTCCCCCGTCCCCGGCGACCTGCCCAGGTTGCCGGGATTGTCATCAGGGGGGTTGGGACCGCCCATCGGGAGACCTGCGTAGTACCACCAGGGCACCGGGGACGGCCGCCGACCAGGGACCTGATGGCCCACCCGGGCCGACGCGGCAGGTCACAGCGCCCTGGGCTGAGCGCCGGCGGAGGCCCGGGACCACGCCCTGGCCCGGGGAGCGGCTCCCTCGGCCAGGTCACAAGCCGGTCACGGCCGCTAGCAGGCGCAGAGCCCGACGGCGCTGCCCCCAGCCGACGCCGTAGGCGGGTAGGCGATCGGGCGTAGACCGGCACCGTCGCGCCCTTCCGAGCATTTCTCCGTTTGGAGCGGAACACGCGTATCCACTAGTATTCGGCGACCAGACAAGGGGGGCGGTCATGCGGCGGGTCAGGGTGCTGGTGGTCGACGACCACCAGATGCTTCGGGAAGCGCTGGTCGGGATGCTGGAGGCATCCGGCTTCGAGGTCGTCGGGGCGGTCCCCGACGGCGCCGACGCCACCGCCCTGGCCCCCGAGCTGGTCCCCGACGTGATCCTGATGGACCTGTCCATGCCGGTCCTCAACGGCCTGGACGCGACCCGGCTGCTGCGCGAGGTCGTGCCGGCCACGGCCGTCGTCGTCTTCAGCGCCTTCGACAGCCCCGACCTCAAGCGCCAGGCCTTCGACGCCGGAGCGGTCGCCTACCTGCCCAAGGGCTGCAGCAACGCCCGCCTGCGAGCCACCCTGGAGGCGGCCGTCACCGTCGCCGGCAGCAACCTCCGCCGGGCCGGCACGGCGCTCGGCCCGTAGCGGAATCCGGCCCCGGCGGGCCGGCGCCGTGGCACGGTTGGCCGCGAAGCACCGGCGCCGCCGGTGCCGCGCACGTCGCTGGAGGCCACATGTCGAACCTCGTGCCCGTCGTCATCGAGCAGACCAGCCGGGGCGAGCGGTCGTTCGACCTCTACTCGAGGCTGCTGAGCGGCCGGATCGTCTTCCTCGGGACCCCGATCGACGACACCAGCGCCAACCTGATCATGGCCCAGCTCATCCACCTGGAGAGCGAGGACCCCGACAAGGACATCCAGCTCTACATCAACTCCCCCGGCGGGTCGGTGACCGCCCTGCTCGGTATCTACGACACCATGCGCTACATCCGCTGCGACGTCGCCACCACCTGCCTGGGCATGGCCGCCTCGGCGGCCGCGGTCATCCTGGCCGCGGGGGCGCCCGGCAAGCGCTACGCCCTCCCCCACTCGACGGTCCTGCTCCACCAGCCGTCCGGCGGCGCCCAGGGCCAGTCGGCCGACATCGACATCCAGGCCCGCGAGATCCTGCGCCAGCGGGCCCTTGTCGACCGGATCCTGGCCAGCCACACCGGCCAGCCGGTGGAGCGGATCGCCCGCGACACCGACCGCGACTTCATCCTCAGCGCCGACCAGGCCCTGGAGTACGGCCTGGTCGACGAGATCCTGACCGGGCGCCGGGTCATGCCCGAGCTCGCCGCGGCCGGGGCCGGCCGGTGACCGGCATGCTGGGCGACCGGCGGCGCACCCCCGGCCTGCCGCCGATGCCGGCGCTCACCGACGCCGAGTGCTCGGTCATCGACCACTACCTGGCCGTGGTCGACCTGACGGCCCGCATCAACCCGGCCCGCGGCAACGGCCACACCTACCCCTGCCTGCGGGCCGCCCAGTCCCTGGTCACCGAGGCCAGGGCGCTGCTGGCCGCCCTCGAGCTGATGTGGGAGCGAGGCGAGCGCGAGGTCCACGTGGCCACCCTCAGCCAGGCCCTCCGGGCCCTGGACGGCGAGCGCCGGGCCCGCCGGGTCACGATCCCGTTCTGACCCGGCGCCCGGCGACCGTAACGGTGCCGGGACGCAAGGGCCCGACACTGGCCACCGGACCCGGCGTGGAGGTGGCGGTTGGCGGCGAGACCAGGGTGGAGACTGGCCGGGCTGGCCTGGGCGGGATGGGTGGCGACAGTCGCCGCCGTGGCCGGGACGGGCTGGCTGGACCACCTGCTGCACCAGGCCGGGCGGGCCGACCTGAGCGCCTTCGCCGTCAGCAGCATCCCGGTGGTGGTGGCGGCGGTGAGCGCGGCCACGGTCGGGGTGGTGCTGGCCGTCCGCCGGCCCCGGCACCCGGTGGGCTGGCTCCTGCTCGGCCTGGGACTGTCGCAGGCCCTCCACGACCTCACCTACGCCTACACCCGCTACGGGCTGGTCGCCCGGCCGGGGTCGCTGCCGGGCGCCGCCTACCTCGCCGGGCTCAACAACGGCCTGGTGGTGATGTGGGTCGCCTGCGCCGGGTTCGTGCTGCTGCTGACCCCGACCGGGTCGCTGCCGTCGCCCCGCTGGCGCTGGTGAGCCCGGGTCGCGGCCACCGCGGCCGTGCTGTGGCTGCTCGGGTCGGTCATCGACCCGGCCCCGCTGCGACCGGAGTACCCGGACATCGCCAGCCCGCTGGGGGTGCCGGCGCTGTCCGGCCTGGTGAACGGGCTCATCGCGGCGGCCCTGGTCGTGCTGATCGCCCTGGTCGTCGGGGCGGTGTCGCTGCTGCTGCGGTTCCGCCGGGCCCGCGGGACCGAACGCCAGCAGCTGCGCTGGCTGGCCTGGGGCGCGGCCGTGGCCACCATGGCCCTGCTGACCGCCGTGACCGCCCTCGCCCTCCAAGACGACTTCGAGCTGACCACGGCGGCCCTGGGCGTCAGCGCGGCCGTGCTGCCACTGTCGACCGGGGCGGCGATCCTGCGCTACCGGCTGTACGACCTGGACCGGATCATCAGCCGCACGGTCGCCTACGGGCTGCTCACCGTCCTGCTCGGCGGCGGCTACGCCGTCGTTGTCCTGGGGCTGGGCCAGCTCCTGGGCCGCGACTCCAGCCTGGTGGTGGCCGCCTCCACCCTGGCCGTGGCCGGCCTGTTCCAGCCGGCCCGCCGCCGCATCCAGCGGGTGGTGGACCGGCGCTTCAACCGCCGCCGCCACGACGCCGGCCTGACCATCGCCGCCTTCGGCGCCCGGCTACGCGACCAGGTGGACCTGACCAGCCTGACCGGGGAGCTCATGGCCGTGGTCGACCAGACCATGCAGCCGAGCCGGAGCTCGCTGTGGCTGCGGCCGCGGGCCCCCGGCGGCACCGAGCGCCCGGGGTAGCCTGGCCCGCGTGGACCTCACCCGCTACCGCGCCCTCAGCTTCGACTGCTACGGCACCCTGATCGACTGGGAGGCCGGCATCGCCGCCGTGCTCGGTCCCTGGGCCATGGCGGTCGGCCTCGACCTGGACGACGAGCGGCTGCTGGAGGCCTACGCCGGCCACGAGGCCGCGGTCGAGCGCGAGCAGCCGGCCGCCCGGTACCCGGAGGTGCTGGCCACCGCGTTCCGCCGCACGGGCGAGGCCCTGGGGCGGACCGTCGACGACGCCTGGGCCAGGCGGCTCGGCGGCTCGGTGCCCGACTGGCCCGCCTTCCCCGACTCGGCCGCTGCCCTGGCCTCCCTCGCCGCCCACTACCAGCTGATCATCGTGTCCAACGTCCACCGCGACGGCTTCGCGGCCAGCAACCGGCGGCTGCGGGGCAGGTTCGCGGCCGTCATCACGGCCGAGGACGTCGGCGCCTACAAGCCCGCCGGCAACCACTTCCGGGCCCTGCTCGACACCCTCGACGACCTCGGGATCGGCCGCGGGGAGCTGCTCCACGTGGCCCAGAGCCTGTTCCACGACCACGTGCCGGCCAAGCGGGCCGGGCTGGCCACGGTCTGGGTCAACCGGCGCCACGACCGCCCCGGCTGGGGCGCCACCCCCGAGCCGTCGGAGGGCTGGAGCTACGACCTCGAGGTGCGGTCGCTGGGCGAGCTCGCCGACCGCGTGCGGCACTACTTCACCATCAACTGATCTATGTCGACCTCGACACCCAGCAGCGGATTGCCAAGCTCAGCGCCGAGTGGTTGCGGGAGGCGGCCCGCCAGAACGCCGTCGTGTAACACATGAGATCACCTGGAACGGGTGAGGCCGGCGCACCCCGGCCGGCTCGACACTCAGGGTGATGAGCAGGTGGGGGGAGGAGGTCGCGGTGCCGGACAGTGGGCGGAGCCTGGTGCCCCGGCCGTCGGAGCGGGCCCCGGTGCGGCCGCCCGACGGCCGGGTCGACATGCCGCGGCTGCTGGCCGCGGCCGCGTTCGGCCTGGCCGTGGAGGCGCGGCGGCGCTCGCTGGACGCCGCCGCCGTCGTCGTGACCCGGGTCGGGTCGCCGCTGCGGATCCTCGCCGGCCCGGCGGTGGCGCTGGCCCAGGGGTCGGTGGCGGTGGCGCGACACCATCTCGACCTCGACCGCTGGGCGGCGAGAGGTCTGGCCGAGCAGCAGCGCGCGCGGGAGGCGGCCACCAGGGCCATCCGCGGGGTGATTGCCGCGGTGACCGCCGCCGTCCTCGACCAGGTCGACCTGGACCAGGTGGTGGCCCGCGTGGACCTGGACCGGATCCTCGACCGCGTCGACCTCAACGAGATCGCCGCCCGCATCGATCTTGACGAGATCGTGGACCGCGTCGACGTGGACGCCGTCGCCAACCGCATCGACCTGGACGCCATCGTCGCCCGGGTCGACATCGACGCCATCCTGGCCCGGGTCGACATTCCGGCGCTGACCGAGGAGGTCATCGACGAGGTCGACCTGGGCGAGATCATCCGCGAGTCGAGCAGCACCATGGCCAGCGAGACGGTCGACGCCCTGCGGGTGCAGGGAATGCGCGTCGACGGGCTGGTCAGCCGGATCGTCGACCGCATCCTGCTCCGGGAGGGGCAGCGGCAGACCGGCCCACTCGACGAGCAGCCGCGGCCATGACCCGGGACATCCGCTACGCCGAGGCCAGGGCTCTCCAGGGCCACCGCGCCGGCTTCGCCTCCCGGGTCGTGGCCGATCTCGTCGACCTCGGGGTCGCCTGGCTGCTCGGCCTGTCGGCGCTGGTGGCCGCCGGGGTGATCGGCTACCTGGTGACCGGCCCGCCGTTCCGCCTCCCCGTCCTGCCCAACTGGCTCGACGGCAGCGCGGCCGCGGCCATCGCCGTCGGCTACCTCGGGGTCAGCTGGGCGGCGACCGGCAGGTCGATAGGCAAGCAGATCGCCGGGCTGCGAGTGGTGGACGGCGGTGGCCGGCGGCTGTCGCTGTGGCGCTCGCTCACCCGGGCCCTGCTGTACGTCCTCTTCCCGGCCGGGCTGCTGTGGGTGCTGGCCAGCCGGCGCAACGCCTCGCTACAGGACCTGATCCTGCGGACGGCCGTGGTCTACGACTGGGCCTACCACCCCGCCGACGAGGCCCAGCCACCGGTTACCCGTCCGTCGCGATGATGCCTCGCAGCCGTTCGGCCTTGTCGGAGGTCCAGCCAGGCGGGTCCATGACCCTGGCCCAGCCGTCGACGAACTCGCGGTGGTAGTTGTGGCCGTGGCCGTCGGGGACGCCGGTTGACAGGGGGAGGTCGGCGGTCACCTGCCAGAAGGTCACCAGCGGGATCCAGACCATCGTGCCCAGCACGTCGCGGCCGTGCGGCTCACCCAGCCAGTCCGGCCGGTCCCAGGCCAGGCGCGGGCTCCACCAGACGATCGGGTCGGAAGGATGCTGCAGGTACAGCACCCGCGTCCCCTCCCATTCCGGGGCCGGCCCCACCCCGGCGGCCACGTCGTTGGTGAACCGCACGATCCGGCCACCCTTGTAGACCGGTTCCACCTCAGGGGTGCCCGGGTCGCGGCCGTCGGTGAACTCGCGGTAGAGGGTGTTGAAGTTGGGCGGGCCGGCGAACAGCGCCCCGGCGGTCCGGTTGCTCAGGTCGTACTCTCCGCTGAAGGCGGTCTCGCCCCCGAAGGACCCCAGGCTGAGGCCGAACACGAACAGCTCCGGGCGGTCGGCCGGCCGGAGCCTGGACCAGCGGTCGTACACCGCGTCGAACAGCTGGCGTCCCGCCTCGCGGGCCTTCTTCTGGTCGACCAGGTACGACAGCCAGGAGGGGAGGTAGGAGTACTGCATGGCCACGACGGCCGAGTCCCCACCGGTCAGGTACTCGAAGCTGTCGATGGCGCCCGAATCCAGCCAGCCGCTGCCGGTGGTCGTGGCCACCAGCAGGTTGGCGCGGTCGAAGCCGCCCGCTCGCTCCAGGTCCTCCACGGCCAGCTCGGCGCGCTTCTCCACGTCCTCGGCGGAGAGGGTGCCGGCGTAGGCCCGGATCGGCTCGGTCGACGGTGACCCGGTGAACGCGGCGATCTCCTCGGCCGACGGGCCGGTCCCGGTGATGGTGCGCCCCTGGCGGCCGAGCGACTCCCAGGACACCAGCGATCCAGGGCCACCCGACCGGAGCGTACTGGTGGGCTGCTCGACGCCCTCGGCGGTGGCGGTGTTGCGGACCGAGAAGCTCCGGTCGGCGAGCCCGGCCAGCCCGTCCAGCAGCACGCCGCTGGCCAGCAGGTAGGTCCCGACGACCACGACGACCCAGCCGAGGGCCCTCGCCGCCCGTCGCCCCATCCACCGCTGCAGCCGCGTGGCGACCCGATGGTAGGCCCCGCGGAGGGATCGGGACAGGGCGACCAGCCCGGTGAAGATGGCCACCGCGACCAGCGGCAGCAGCACCAGGAGCAGGGGGTTGGGCGCTGGCGCGTCCATGAGGTCGCGCAGCTGCGCCTGCCACCACTGCCCGACGACGAGGGCAAGGACCAGCGCGACCGCGGCCGAGATGGCGAAGACCCGCCAGGCCCCGGCCCGCGGCGGTCGGGGGTCGCGGTCGGCGAACGCCCGCCAGGTCCAGGCGCCGACCACCCCGACCCCGTAGCCGATGGCGGCGCTGATGCCGCACACCAGACCCTGCAGCACCGCGCCGCGGGGCAGCAGCGAGGGGGTGAAGGCCAGGCACGCGAAGGCCAGCGCCACCCAGGCTCCGGGGAGGGTGTAGCGGAACCGGCGCCGCCCAGCCGGCTGCGGCGGCGCCTCCGGCGCGGCGTCGGGGGCCGCTGTCGTCGGCTCAGCGTCGTCGGGGGCGCCGGCGGTGCGGGCCGGCGCCTCGTCTCCCTGCGTGGTCATCGTCACCTCATCGTGTGGCAGCTAGGCAACCAGCGTCACGATGACACCAAGCGCGTTGACCGTCCAATGGGCCAGCAGCGGAGCGAGCAGGCTGCCGCTGCGCAGCCGCAGCCAGCACAGCACGACCCCGCCCAGCGTCGTGAAGAGCACCGTGGCGATGACCCGCGCCACCGTCCCGGCGGCATCACCCCCGACCACGTCCACCATCGCGGCGTTCGCCGGGCCGCCGCCCAGCGAGGCGAGGATGTGCCAGAGGCCGAACAGCCCCGAGGACAGCAGGGTCCGGGTGAGGACGCCGTACCGGCGGCCGAGCAGCGCCAGCAGCAGGCCACGGAAGGCGAGCTCCTCGGGTAGAACGGTCCCGAGTGGGATCACGACCAGCAGCGCCCACAGCACCGCGCGCGCCGGGTCCCCGTCACCCTCTGGGATGGCCTGGCGCACCGGCGTGATCAGGTAGGCCAGGGCGTAGCAGGCCCCCACGACCGCCGCCGCGGCCGCTCCCCAGCGAAGGCCCGCCGGCCAGGTCGGCCGGGCCAGCCCGAGGTCGGCCGCTGCCAGTCCCTCGGCCCGGGTGATCACGAGCAGGCCCGCGGTCAGCCCCAGCCCCACGGCGAGGTGCCCGCCGGAGACGGCACGCTCGACGGCCAGGGCCGCGACCAGCGCGGCCAGGACGAGGCCCAACGCCCGGCTGTTACGGATCGACGTCTCGCTCACCGCTCGCTGGCTCCAGCAGGATCCAGACGGTGACGGCCACGCCGGCCAGCGCCACTGCCGGGCCCAGGGGCCACAGGGGCATGCGGTAGGGGCGGGCCAGACCGGGCCGCGGTGCCGGCACGGCCAGCTTCGTCCACAGCAGCGCAGGACCGAGCGAGCCACTCACGTCAGGGGCTCCAGGGCTAGGGGTTGCGGAGGCTGCGCCGGGTCTGAGCATACCGGGTGGTCTCGACGACGATCAGGGCGGCCAGGATGAGCACCAGACCGGCCAGACCGGCCAGCGGCGGGAGGACGGTCGCAGCCGGCAGCGCCGCCAGGAGCACCCCGATCGCCACCAGCCGCGGGAGGCCCGGCTTGCTGTGTGTGCGCTGCTTGAACAGCAGGTACCCGGCCAGGTACAGCGCCACCCCGCCGAACAGCGCCGCCCCGTAGAAGCCGCCCAACGGCCTGGTGTCCTCGGCGTGGGCCAGCACCCCCTCCATGCCCACGGCGGTGAGCACGATGCCGGCCACGATGGGGAAGTGCCCATAGGTGTAGGCCTCCACGGCCAGCCTGACCCTGGCCTGGCCGTGCGCCTCCAGCAGTCGGTGCTCGGCCGCCAGCGACGCCACGTCGAAGTACAGCCACCACAGGCCGACGGCGGCGGCCACGCCCAGGATCGCCGCGAGCAGCAGCGGCCCGCTGATGGGCTTCTGCGCGGCGCCCACCCCGATGGCGACCACCGACTCGCCGAGGGCCAGGATGATGAACAGGCCGTGTCGTTCGGTCCAGTGCGCCGGACTGTGCAGCCGCCAGCCGCCCTGCCGGGAGGTGAGCCAGACGCCGATCCAGTCCACCAGCAGGGCACCGGCGAACAACAGCGTCTGGGCCCATCCCCCCAGCAGCACCCCCGGTATCAGCAAGGCCGCGCTCGCCAGCAGGGGTCCCCAGGTGATGGCGAGCTGCCGCCGCAGCCCAGGATCACCGGTCGCGGCCACCGCGTACAGGGTGAGGTGGACGCAGCGGACCAGCAGGTAGGCGCCCACCAGCACCAGCGGCCCGTTCAGGCCGCCTGGCGCGTCCTGCCAGGCCTCGGGAATGGTCAGGTCGACCACAAAGATCGCCGCCATGGCCACGGCCATCCCCACCCGCAGGACACCCTCGTCGACCCGTGCCTGGTTTCCCAGCCAGGCGTAGGCCGACCAGGTCCACCACAGCAGCGCCAGCAGCAGCAGCCCCTGCGCCACGCCGTGGCCGCCGTGGGCATGGGCCATGTAGCCGGTGACCTGAGTGGCGGCGAACACGTAGACCAGGTCGAAGAACAGCTCGAAGGTCGTCACCCGGTCGTCTTCGCCGGTGAGCCGGACCCCGCTAAGGACCCTGCCCTGTCCCCGCACCTGGCCCTGCTCCACCATGACCAGCACCTCCCCGGGTTACTGGGCCGTGCCCGTTGGTGGGGCTGGCAGGCCTCGAACCTGCGACCCTCCGATTAGGAGTCGGTTCCCAAGCGTCCACCGGATACCACCTCGTATCGTTCAGGCTGGTCAGGTTGGCTGTCCAGTCCGCCTGGTCGCCTCCCGTCTTGGGTTGTCCCTGGTGGCATGACCGCGAGAACGACCGCCGTCGGCTCCCGGGGTGGTGGAAGGTTCCTACAGCCAGGCCGCCGCTCCGCCATCTCGGGGCAGATCTCCCCGGGGGCCTAGAATCCCAGCCATGAAGTCGACGCTCGGCCCGGATGAGCCCACCCAGGCGGTGGCGTCCGGCGCGCCCCGGCGACGGGTGGACGGGCGTCTGGTGGTGTTGCTGGTCGTCGTGGCCTTGTATTCACGGAGCACCTTGGCCGGCTCGCTCAACCCGGTTGTGTTGCGGACCTGGACGACGGTGTTTGTGGCCATCGTCGTCCAGGCCCTGCCCTTTCTGGTGCTCGGGGTCCTGGTCAGCGGGGCCATCACCGCGCTGGTGTCACCGTTGGTGCTGGCGCGGCTGCTGCCCCGCTCCCCGGTGCTGGCCGTGCCGGGCGCGGCCCTGGCCGGGGCGGCGCTGCCTGGGTGCGAGTGCGCCTCGGTGCCGATCGCCGGTCGCCTGACGGCCCGTGGGGTGCAGCCTGCCGCGGCGCTGGCGTTCATGCTGGCCGCCCCGGCGGTCAACCCCATTGTGCTGGTGGCGACCGCGGTGGCCTTCCCCGGCCAGCCGGAGATGGTGCTGGCCCGGTTCCTCGGTTCCCTGGGGACCTCGATTGTGGTCGGCCTGCTCTGGTCACGGCTAGGCGGTGAGGGGTGGGTGGAGCGGGCCCGCCGGCGAGCCGCCGGCACGTCCGCTTCTGGGTGGCCGGCGTTCAGCTCGGCCGCCCGCCATGACCTCTGGGATGCCGGGGGCTGGCTGGTGGTGGGTGCGGCCGCCGCGGCCACGCTGCAGGTGCTGGTGCCCCGGTCGCTGCTGCTGGCTGTCGCCGACCACCCGGCGCTGTCGGTCTTGGCCCTGGGGGGGCTGGCGGTGCTGTTGGCCATCTGCTCGGAGGCGGATGCGTTCGTGGCGGCCAGCCTGCGGGAGTTCTCGCTCACGGCCCGGCTGGTGTTCCTGGTCGTGGGCCCGGCCGTGGACGTGAAGCTGATTGCCATGCAGTCGGGTATGTTCGGTCGGCGGTTCGCGGCCCGCTTCGCTCCCTTGACCTTCGCCGTCGCCGTTGTCTGCGCCGTGGTCGCCGGGCGGGTGCTGCTGTGACCGATGAGCAGACTCGCAGCGTGCTGCTGGTGGTCCTGGGGGCGACGGCCATCTGGCTGTGGTGGAGCGGGGATGCGCTGAACTATGTCCGGCCCGGGCTGAGTCCGTACCTGCTGGCCGGCGGGGTGGTGGTGCTCCTGCTCGGGTTGCTGCCGCCGCTCGGTCTGCTCGGGGAGCAGACTGGCCATGATGCCGGCCACGGCGGCCATCGCCACGGGACCCGGGTTGGCTGGCTGTTGCTGGTGCCGGTGCTGGTCGTGATGCTCGTCCAGCCGGCCGCGCTCGGGTCCTATGCGGTGTCGAGCCGTTCGGCGGTTCCGGGTGGCGGCGACGGCCAGTTCCCACCGCTGGCCGCCCCGGTCCGGGGCGCGGTGCCGATGTCGATGGCCGAGTTCGTCACCCGCGCGGTCCGTGACCCCGCCCAGTCGCTGGCCGGGGTGCGGGTGCGGCTGGTCGGGTTCGCCGCCCCGGCCGAGGGCACCGGCGGCTATCGGCTGACCCGCTTTGTCATCTTCTGCTGCGCCGCCGACGCCGAGGCTCTGCAGGCGGTGGTGCGTGGCGACCCGACCCCGCGGGCCCGGGACCAGTGGCTGGAGGTCGAGGGGACCTGGCTGGCCCGTCCGGCCTCGGTCGACGACCCGACCCCGCCGCCTCCGGTCCTCCAGGCCGACGTGGTGCGTCCCGTCGCCCCGGCCCGCCCTCCGTATGAATATTCGGTTCAGTTCGGCGGCTGACCGCCTCAGTGGCCGGCGTGAGCCCGGGAGCGGCGCGGCACCAGGGTGACATCGGCCAGGCCGGCCTCCTGGAGGGCAGCCCGCAGGCGTTCCAGCTCCTCTGGGTCGAGGCGGTAGGTGGCGCGCGGGGTCCCGTCCAGGGTCTCGGTGGTCTCGATGGCCGGCGCCGGATCGCCCTCGATCCAGACCCGGGTGTCGGTGGAGAACGGGCCGCACCGCCGTAGCAGGTCGAGCTGCTCGGGGTCGTGGAGGTCGAGGGTGGCCGTCCCGGCACCCAGCACCTTTCGATACCAGGACTCGCCGCTGCGCCCGGTGGTTGCCGCCAGCCGCTGCAGCTCGACCGTCGCCCGCCGCGTGTCGGCCGGCAACTCCTCCAGCGCCGACCAACCACCGGTCGCCACCGTCGCATGGGACAGCCACGGCCGGTAGAGCTCAAGGGCGTGCTCGAACAGCCCCGCGGATTGGCCAGGGGCCAGGCCGCGACGTGGTGAGTAGGGGACGCGCCCTGCCGGCGGCCTGGCCGACGCCGGGGTCCCATGGCCGGCCGGTCGGCCGTCGGCCTCGGCCTCCGGGGCGGCAAGTGCGGCCGCGAGCACGGTGGTGAGGGGGACGGCGGCGACCAGCCCGACCGAACCGCACAGGGTCCGGACGATCTCGACCGCCGCCACCTCGGCGGTGGCCACCTCGCCGAAGCCGGCTCCGCCGGTGGTGAACAGCACCAGCAGCGGCAGCGACGCTCCCGCATACGCCAGGAACAGGGTGTTCACGGTGGCGGCGATGTGGTCGCGACCGACGGTCAGGGCGCTAGTGACCAGCTGACCGAGGCTGGCCGCCGGGTCGGCCCGCCGCAGCTCGAACACCAGCGAGGCCTGCGAGACCGTGACGTCGTCCAGCACCCCAAGGCCACCGATGATGATCGCGGCCAGCAACAGGCCGCGCAGCGACAGGCCACTGACCGCAAAGGTCACATTCTGGGCTTCCTCGCTGGTCAGCCCGGTCAGGGAGGTCGCGGCCACGAACCCGGCGGTCAGGGCCGCGGTCAAGCCCAGGGCGAGGGCCGTGCCGACCACCGCCGCGGTCGTCTTGCGGCTGACCCCGTGGGCTAGATACAGGGAGGCCAGCATGATGGCCATCGCCCCGATCAGGGACACCGGGACTGGACTGTGGCCACCCAGGATGGCCGGGATGATGAAGCCGACGATGACCGCGAACGACACCACTAGCCCGATCAGCGAGCGGATTCCCTGCCAGCCGCCGAAGGCGACCACCGCCAGCACGAACAGCGCCACCAGGGCCAGCATGGGTCGGGTGCGCTCCAGGTCCTGGATGTTGTAGTAGGTCGCCTGGCCTTCCTGCTCCTGCTCGGTCAGCCTGACCCGCTGGCCGACCCCGAAGGTGTCACCGGTCGGATCGGTGGTCTCGAAGCGGACCCGCCGGCCGCCGGCCAGCTCGGCCTCCACCTTGACACAGGTCGAGCCGGCGACGGCCGGATCGGCCTGCTCACAGGGGACGGCCTGCACCTTGGTCAGGGTCGCCGGGACCACCCGGGACCGGTTCTCCTGACCGGCCGCGGCCGGCTTGGCGACCTCGCCCCGAGGCCACAGCACGACCGCGCCGGCCACAACCATCAGGGCCAACACCCCAACCACGGCCAGCATCACTCGATGCCGGCGAACCACCTTATCCACGGGTAAACGCTATGCCGTCCGCTCCCCTTAGAGCCAACCAGGCCTGTAGCCATCCCCCAAGCTCGGGCACGGCCGGTTCGAACCGACGACCTTCCGAATTACGAGCCGGATGCTCGCAGTCGGCCTCGATGGCTCCAGACGGATCGAGCCTGCTCACGTTGGCTGCCTCGTCGGTCGAGACGGCTCCAGACGTTCCGGGCGAAATCACCTCCATCGGGTGAAGCCCGTTGCGCGCACCGAGGCCATGATCGACCGGCAGAAAGACCAGAAGGTCCGGAGGCAGGAGCGAGGACGCCCACCCGACACCTCGGCGTAGCCGGCGGTGGCGTGGGGTCCCGATTCGTGTGGAGGCAGGTGCGAGGTGGCAGAGGCCGGCACGGCGGGACGACCATCGGCCGCGTTGCGGCAGGTGCTGATTCCACTGGCCCTGGCCCAGTTCATCTGCAGCTTCGCCGGCACCAACATGAACGTGATGATCAACGACATGAGCCGGGACCTGGACACCACGGTCCAGGGCATCCAGGTCGCGATCACCATCTTCCTGCTGGTCATGGCGGCGTTGATGATCCCCGGGGGCAAGCTGACCGACCGCTGGGGCCGCAAGCGCTGCTTCACCCTCGGGCTCATCGTCTACGCCATCGGCGCGTTGCTGAGCGCGGCCGCTCCCGGGCTGGGCGTCCTCATCTTGGGCAACTCGATCTTTGAGGGGGTGGGCACGGCGCTGCTGATCCCGCCCGTGTACATCCTCACCACCCTGCTGCTCCCCGACCTCACCTCCCGGGCCCGCGCCTTCGGGGTGATCAGCGCGGCCGGCGGGGTCGGGGGGCGCCTCGGGGCCGCTGATCGGCGGCCTGATCACCGAGGCGATCAGCTGGCGGGCCGCCTTCGTGTTCCAGGCCCTGGTCATCGCCGTGATCGTCTGGCTGGCCCGGCGGGTCCACGACCCCCTCCCGCCCGATCCCACCCGTCCCTTCGACACCGGCGGGGCGATCCTGTCGGCCGTCGGCCTGGTCCTGGTCGTCATGGGCATCCTGGCCGCCGACAACAACGGCTGGCTGATGCTCGCCCTGCTCGTCACCGGCGCGCTGGTCCTGGCCTGGTTCTTCCGATCGGTGCGGGCCAAGGAGCGCGTCGGCCAGGAGCCGCTGCTGTCGACCGAGTTGTTCCGCAACCGGACCTCGAACCTGGGCCTGGTCACCCAGAATGCTCAGTGGCTGCTGCTCATGGGCATCTCGTTCGTGGTCGCGGCCTACCTGCAGGTCGTGCGGGGCTATGACGCCATCCAGACCGGCCTGATCTTCACCGCGGCCACGGCCGGGCTCCTGGCCTCCTCGCTGGGCGCCGAGCGCTTCGCCACGCGACGCCCGCAACGGACCCTGATCATCGCCGGCTTCCTGGTCACGATCGCCGGCATCGGCGTCCTGTTGGCCATGGTGGTCGGCTCCCCCAGTGTCTGGGCCTTCGCGCCCGGGCTGCTGCTGATCGGCCTCGGGTTGGGCTTGATGCTCACCCCCTCGGTCAACGTC
>Ga0081538_10002416_pt1 | contig 18314 bp, 16 predicted proteins | sample TabmetS5T2R1_FD_71022 | JGI IMG/M metagenome (GOLD analysis project Ga0081538, IMG submission 71022) | Tabebuia heterophylla rhizosphere microbial communities from the University of Puerto Rico - S5T2R1 | ecosystem: Host-associated > Plants > Roots > Rhizosphere ... | reverse complement strand
CTTCTTATTCCTATAAGGAATATGTATGGCTTCATTGTCGATGTCCCTTGCAGCATCTACTAGGGATTCTGGAAGTGTAGGATGGGCATGAATTGTGTCAGCTATATCTTGCGTTTTCATATGCATTCTAACTGCAAGAGCAGCTTCCCCAATCATCTCGCCTGCATGTGGTGCGATAATTAAGGCTCCCACAATTATTCCGTCCTTTTCAAAAACCTTGAAGATTCCCCTCGTGTCTCCAAGACAATTTGCCTTTGCACTTGCAACAAGTGGAAATTCGCCTTGCTTTCCTTCTAGCTTACCAACGAAAGCCACCTCTGGATATGTAAAGACGCATGCAGGTACAGTTGCGTAATCCATCTCACTTACTTTCCCCATTATGTTCTGTGCAGCTATCTCCCCCTGTTTTGAGGCAACATGAGCAAGTTCAAAGATGCCGGTTACATCTCCTATTGCAAAAATATTCCGAACTGTGCTGCGCATTTCCCTATTGACAATTATTCCTCGTTCGTTAAATTTTACGCCACAGTTGTTCAATTCACTACCGTTTATGTGTGGTCTGCGGCCTATAGACACTAACACCTTCTCTGCTTCAATAGTCTGTCCGCTGGCCAGTATCACTTCCTTCTGCAAGATCTTTTCAACTGTGGATCCTGTCATTACATTGATGCCATCCAAGCGCATATACTTTTCAATAGTCTTTCCTATCTCTTCAATTTGAAGAGGCATCAAGCGTTTCTGTGCCTCAATCAGGGATACCTTGCATCCAAAAGAGTTAAAGATGGCAGAGAATTCACAGCCACTGTAACCGCCACCTATAACGACAATTGATTTTGGCATTTTTTCAAGTTCAAAAATTGTGTCTGTTGAAACTATATTATTTTCAAACGTATAGTGAGGTAAGCACAGAGGGTAACTTCCTGTAGCAATAACAATGTTCTTTGTTTCCAAAATATTGTTGTTTACTATTACTTCATTTGCAGAAGTCATATGAGCTTCACCATGTATTATGTCGATGTTATTGCTTTCCAAGAGAGTTTTGATGCCGGATGCAATCCTGCTAACTGTGCCTGCCATTCTTGACCTTACAGTTGCATAATTCAATTCAACATTTGCCTTCAATCCGTCCTTTCTTGCAGAAGTAGACTTTCTCATAATATCTCCTATGGAGTGTAGATATTTTGTCGGAATGCATCCCTTTTGTGTGCATGTGCCGCCAAGCCCATTTTTCTCAATGATACAAACTCTGCCGCCCAGCTGCGCTGCTCTGATGGCGCATGTATAGCCACCAGGTCCTGCTCCTATTATTATAGCATCATACATACAGACAGGGATTTGTGACAGCTAGCAATAATAAAATTGCTTATCTTCTAAAATTCCACTCTCTGCTGCTATATTTTTGTTCTGCTAACTGTCTCGCTCGGCAGATTTCATCAGTATTCATGGTATCGGACAGGAGCTTGGAATCAAATCTTGTAGCAAAACTAGCTTTTAGCGATGATGCCACCTCCTCAAATGTTGTCCCGGCTAGGCTGGTTACTCTTTCCTTGACATCTTTGATTATCTTGTCTTTGAGCTTTTCAGAAGGAACTTTTAGAATAGAAAACATCTTGTCTACATCAATGTCTAATAATATAGTGCCATGCTGCAGTAGCACCCCATTTCTCCTTGTCTGGGCACTTCCAGAGACCTTTTTGCCCTTTACAACTATGTCATTGAGCGGGACAAAACTGGCATCAAATCCCACTCTATTTATAGATGCCACAATTGGTTCACAGATCCACCTATATGATTCCATAATGTTCTGAGGGTATTGTTTAGTTATGAACGAGTATGTTAGCTCAAATTCATGTAGCACAGCTCCACCACCAGTTAATCTTCTGACAACATCAACTCCAATCTTGCCGCACTTTTCGAGATCAACTTCCTCTTTTATGCTCTGAAAATATCCTATTGAGACAGCTGCAGGTCGCCACCCATATATTCTGAGAATTGGCACATCGGCTATGTTTTCTATTAGTGCTTCGTCTATTGCCATGTTAAGAGCCGCGTTGTTATATCCTGTTTCTAAGACTCTTATTTTGCTGAACCTTATCGTGTTCATTTTTTTAAGTCTTGCAACCAAGTATTGCCTCTGTCAGAGAGGTCGAATCAATACCATATACCTCAGAGTTCTTCAGACAGTTTTCTATTTGTTGTTTGAGTGTTTCTCTTTCCAGTTTTGCGCCAATTAAACCTGCTTCAAGAGTCTCTAAAGCTTCCTCTGGATAAATGAAAAAGTCCCCGGCGACTGTAATCGAATTGATAGTATTTTCTGTCTCATCATATTCTAGCATTATCCTAATAAGTTTCTGAGATTTGTATACATTATGGGCTCTTTTCATTCACTGCCACTTTGGTTTGTCTTTGGGACGGTCGCCACCTCAGATTTGGTCGTCGCGCAGCAGCAACTTCATCCAGCCTGCCCACTGGCGTCGACAGTGGCGATTGCTTGACCATCTCCGGATCTTCCTTTAGTTCACTTCTTATCTTTTTTAGCGCTAGCACGAATCTGTCCAGCGTTTCTTTGGTTTCTGTTTCTGTAGGCTCTATCATCAAAGCCTCAGGGACTATCAGCGGAAAGTAAATAGTGGGGGGATGGAACCCATAATCCATAAGCCTTTTTGCTATGTCCAGGGCGCTTTTTTGACCAAATCTCTTTGAAGAAAGAACAAATTCATGCGCGCATTGGCGGTTATAGGCAAGGTCAAAAGTATCCTTTAGAAGACTTTGGAGATAATTGGCGTTCAATATTGCATGTTCTGATATCTTCCTTATGTTGGTACCCCAGGAATGGATGTATGAATATGCCCTTACATGCATACCGAAGTTTCCGTAAAAGGATCGAACTCTACCAACTGATTTTTTATAGGTATAGTCAAGAGAATATACGCTATCCCTCTTTACAACTTGGGGAACTGGCAAATATTCTGAAAGGAATGATTTGACCCCAAGCACTCCTGCTCCAGGGCCGCCTCCGCCATGGGGAGTAGAAAATGTCTTGTGCAGATTAAGATGAATCATGTCGAAGCCTTGGTCTCCCGGCCGGGTAATTCCTAATAGTGCATTCATATTTGCACCGTCGCAGTACATCAAAGTCCCATTCTTGTGTGCAAGGTCACTGATCTCGATAGTGTTTTCATCAAAAAGTCCAAGGGTATTTGGATTTGTTAGCATAACAAGTGCCACTTCAGGACTAAGCGCCTCCCTGTATCTGTCTATGTTCATGTTGCCACGTGAATCAGAAGGGACGGTAATTGTCTCCAATTTGCATATTGAAGCTGTTGCAGGATTTGTGCCGTGGGCTGAATCCGGAATTATCGCTTGTGTCCTTTTTTCTCCCTTGTGCCTAAAATAGGCCTTTGCCATCATAACCCCTAAGAGCTCACCCTGTGCCCCGGCAGAAGGCTGAAGAGTGAAATCATCCATGCCAGTGATATCTTTTAGATACTCTTTTAACTCCCACATCAATTTTAGCGACCCTTGGGTGCACACTTCAGGAGATAGAGGATGAAGGTTGCTGAATCCTTCTGCTCTTGCAGCATCTTCGTTTACCTTTGGGTTGTACTTCATGGTGCATGAGCCAAGTGGATAAAATCCAATATCAACACCAAAATTCATTCTTGAAAGATTTGTGTAATGTCTGACAACATCTATTTCGTTTACGTTGGGGATAGGAAGCTCTTCTCTGACAATGTCACTGGGCAGTTCAATACAGATATCTTCTTCTTCTTCTTCCTGAATATGCCCTGTATTTTTCTCTTCTTCATATTCAAATATTATTTTCATCCCTTCTTCAATCACCCGCTACGACAGAATAGAAATCATTGATATCCTGCACAGAATTCATCTCAGTACAGCAAATCAAAAGATTATTTTCACCCAAATTAACTCCTCCCAGTATTCCCTCTTTAAGCAGCGTTGAGGCAAGCTCTTCTGCAGACCCTGGAACCTTCACTACAAATTCATTGTAGAAGGGCTTGCTGTTCAAAGTCCTAAAGTTAGCTCTTTCGAGTTTTCTATTCAACAGATGTGCTCTAGCGTAAGAAAGTTTTGCAACCCTTGTCAAGCCGCTCTTGCCCATGAGTGCCAGATATATCGTTGCTGCCAGGGCCATTAGCGCCTGGTTGGTGGTTATGTTGCTTGTGGCTCTCTCCCTTCTGATATGCTGCTCTCGGGCCTGAAACGTAAGTACAAAGCCCCTGTTTCCTCTCGAATCTGTAGTCATGCCGCAGATCCTGCCGGGAAGCTTCTTTAACAAAAAGTCCTTGACAGCTATAAATCCAAGATAGGGTCCACCGAAGCTTAAAGGTATGCCAAATGACTGTCCTTCTCCTGCCACAATGTCTGCGCCGTATTTTCCAGGAGGCTCTAGTATCGCAAGTGAAGTTGGCTCGACAACACAAGTAGTAAAGAGTGCGCCTACTCTATGCGCCTGTTCGGCTAGATAATGAAGGTTCTCTAGGTTACCATAGAAATCTGGGTTTTGGGCGATCACGCAAGCAGTATTGCTATCTATTCTGTTACTGAGTGTAAGTTCAGCCCCTTCACAGTACGTCTGCAATACTTCCAGATACTGCGGGTGTAGTCCTTCCTTTACAAAAATACGATCTCGTCCGGTGTATGAACATGAAAGCAAAGCTGCTTCAGCCAAGGCAGATGCGCCTTCGTACAACGATGCATTTGCAACATCCATTCCTGTAAGAAGACATATGAAGGATTGAAATTCATATATGGCCTGCAAAGTCCCCTGGCTCATTTCCGCTTGGTAGGGCGTGTACCCTGTGAAGAGATCCCCTCTTGCCAGCAGGTGGCTCACAGCTGACGGAATATAATGATTGTAAGCTCCTGCGCCTACAAAGCATCGCAGAACCTTATTAGTATGGGCTAGACTTCTCATATGACGAATTAGCTCAAGCTCACTTTTTGGTTGAGGCAGGTTCAGTTTGCCAGAGAAAGCAGGAATGAATTCTCTAACCAGATCATTTATGGAAGTCGCTCCGATGATGTTTAGCATTTCTCTTATGTCTTTTTCTGTTGCAGGTATGTAATCCATCGGTTTCAGTTGCCCTTATTCTATTTCGCCAATATATCTGTCATACTTTTCCTTTGTCATTAAGCTTTCAAACTCTTCGATGTTTGATGGTTTAATCTTTGCTATCCACCCCGAGTCGTAAGGGGACTGGTTTATAATTTCCGGTTTTTCTATTAGCCCATCGTTGACCTCTATAATCTCTCCGCTGATAGGAGCATAAATGTCAGAAGACGCCTTTACTGAATCGATTATGGCCATAGTCTGTCCTTGTCTGAAGATGCTCCCTGGTTTTGGCAATTCTATTGAAACTATGTCTCCTAGTTGTTCTTGAGCAAAGTCAGAAATTCCAATTATCGCAACTTCATCCCTTATCTTAATCCATTCATGTTCCTTTGTGAATTTTAATTCTGATGACACAATCCGTTTCTTTGCAGCAAAGATAAAACCTTATCTCTTTAGATCTGCGTAAGGCCACAAAAATATTAATACGCAGGTGCGAAAAAAGTTATTGTCTCACACTTTTTATTTGCGCTTATAAAATCTTGTGCTTGTTGTTTTTGCTTCATATTGCTTGCCTCCAATGTCAATCTGAATTAATTGATCGTGCAAAACTTCAACAGGCACAAAGCAAAACCCAATAGATTTTCTAAGAGTAGGCGAAAAACTACCACTCGTCACAAAGCCCACCTCCGCTCCTTTCAGCAGAACCTTATTGCCATGCCTTGCTATCCTCTTTTCCAGAACTTCAAAACCAACAAGTTTTCTTGATGGATGGCTATTGATTAATGCTTTTTTGCCTATGAATTCTTGCTTCTTACTAAAACTGATCGTCCATTTTAATGGGACTTCTAGTGGTGTGATATTTTCATCCATGTCATTTCCATAAAGCATCAGACCCGCTTCAAGGCGAAGAGTGTCCCGTGCACCCAAACCTGCGGGCTTGATTCCCATGATTTTGGAGTATTCCATCAATTTATCCCAGATTTCTATTTTTGAAGAATCAAAGAATAATTCAAATCCATCTTCTCCTGTATAGCCGGTCCTAGACAGCATGCATTCTATTTCGTCAATATTTGCATCAACAATATGAAATGGCTTAACAGACTGCAGGTCAGTTGCTACCAATTTCTGCAATAGATTGGATGCTCGGGGACCCTGTATCGCAAGCAAGCAAGTTCTATCGCTAATGTCCTCAACATGTGCTGATTTTGAATGCTTTGAAATCCACTCAAAATCCTTGTTCCTGTTTGAGGCATTGACTACGACTAGGTAGTTATCATAAGCAAGCCTATAGGCAATTATGTCATCAACTATGCCTCCATCTTCATAGCACATAGGAGAATAGAGCGCTTGATTATCGGCCAGCTTTTCAAGATCGTTTGTTACTAGTCTTTGCAGGCAAGAGAGAGAGTGCTGACCTTTAATTTCAAATCGCCCCATATGCGAGACATCAAATAAGCCAACATTGGTCCTGACATTAATATGCTCATCCATGATCCCAGAGTACTGAAGGGGCATCTCCCAACCATGAAAATTCACGATTTTTGCGCCAAGCGACTCATGAATATCATAAAAAGGAGTTCGCACTATCCATCTAGGATGAAGAATCCTTATTATTGAGCATATTGTTTTTCTTCTAAAAAAGAGGAAGAAGTTGGATAAAGAAGAAAGGGAATGAAATGATGATAAGTGGTAGACTAGAAAAAAAACCTGAATGGCTTCGCATTAGGTTGCCTTCTGGGGAAAACTATGTTAAAGTCCGGCAGACCATTTCTTCTCTGGGACTTCACACAGTTTGCGAAGAAGCACGATGCCCCAACATTGGCGAATGCTGGGGAGGAGGAACGGCAACCATTATGATCATGGGTGACATATGCACAAGAGGATGTAGGTTCTGCTCTGTAACTAGTGGCAAACCATTGTATCTTGACCCAGACGAGCCTGAGAGAGTTGCTAAAGCGATCAAAAAGTGGGGGTTGAAGTACGTTGTTATCACTTCAGTATGTAGAGATGATCTGCAAGATGGTGGCGCGACTCACATCGCAAAAACAATAAGGGCAGTCAAGCTGCATTGCCCTGAAATAATAATTGAGCCTCTTATCCCGGATTTTAATGGCAATCGCCATGCAATAGAAAAGGTAGCATGCGCAGGACCAGAAGTCATCAGCCACAATATTGAAACTGTAGCCCGCCTTTCACCGCTAATCAGAGATCGACGAGCAGCTTATGAGCAATCATTGCATGTACTAAAAATAATAAAAGAGATCAACTACAAAATCTATACCAAGTCTTCTATAATGCTTGGTCTTGGAGAGACGGAAGAGGAAGTGATGCTGGCAGCAAAGGATCTAAGATCTGCAGGCGTCGACATAGTTTCCATCGGCCAATACCTCCAGCCCACAACCAGACACCTCCCAGTTAAAGAGTATATCACGCCAGAAAAATTTGATTCATATAGGAAAAACATTGAAAAGTTGGGATTTGCCTATGTGGTGGCAGGGCCATTCATCCGTAGCTCCTACAAGGCAGGAGAATTGTTCATCAAAAACATGGTTTACAGGCAACAACAACAGCAACACCAACATCAACAGCAGAAGATCTAAACCTAGACGACATTAAAAAAATGGAGAAGACTTCAGCAGCACATTATTGCGTCATCATGCCAGAAGCAAGCTCGGTTATCTTTTTTTCCCAGGAATTGGCCTTGACTATGCTGCTTGCAACAAGTATCCCTTGAGAGCCAAGCTCCATTGCCTTAACGACGTCATCCTTGTCAGTGATACCTGCTCCACAGATGACGCTTGAGCGCGATCCTGCCCCTTGTATGGACTTGGTTATTATCGCAGGGTTTTCCTTTGACACTGCTCTCCCGCTGCCAATGAGCTCGGGCGGCTCTATCGCAATAAAGTCAGGCTGAAAGCTAGATACCTCAATAACTTCACGTGGTTCCTGTGCGCATACAATTGACGTCATACCAATCTTTCTCATACGCTCCACTAAGCTTGCAATTGAGCTCATTTCCATTCGGTGCTCGCTGTGATTTATCAGAGATCCAATCGCACCATATGACTTGGCAATCTCAGGTACAATAAAACCGGTACTGGGGCCCACCTTTTCGTTGTCAAGATGCTGACATATCACCGGTAATTGTACATTCTTTGCAATTAGAGCTACGACTGGCTGGGGTGGAGCAACTACTATTTCTATTTTTAGCTTCTCCGCAACGTTCAGAGCTGACTTGGCTAGTGTGATAGCTTTATCTGCAGATACGTCTTCATAATTTTTGAAATTGATGATTAGGGGACGCTTCAAAGCTTGCTTCTGCCAGCTTTCGTGGTCTGTTTTGTCGCAGCAGAAGCAGCAGAAGCAGCAGCCCTTCTTGTTGCAGCCTTGCTTTTGCCATTCATTATCTCCTCTAAATCTTTGAACTTGCTCTGCAGCTTTGACATTCTAGCTTCGTAACCTTTGTTGTATTCAAGTTCGTCTGGAACAAGTGTGGCCGGATGGATAAACCCTTGGTTCCGCATTATCATGGCACGCTCAGCTGCCCTCATCCTCTGTAGATCCCAGTCAGCAGTGCCAAAGCCGTCATGTGGCCCAGTGAGCTTACCATTGCGCATGCTAAAAAGCAGACATGATACGATTGGAATAGAGTAATTGAGTGATGCAGCAGAGTTGAGTTTGACTGGCATCAGGGGCATATGGTGGCTTCCCCTTGTATTGCCTGCGACGAAATGAGGTTCATTGAAGGAGCTCCCTGCCTCTTCTGTGGCTGGAAAATTCTTTTGGGTTCTGACTATTGCTATTGGATCATCTTTGCCTACGTAAGTACCAGCAATATTGTGTAGCCTATCAGTAGACGCTGAAACGATATGATCATTGCCATCGGCTGACATGACAGAGTGTACGACATAGCGGCCTGGATACATAAGCGCCGCCTCTAGCTCAGCCTTGTCTTCCCATAATTTCAGCTCTGCAACCTTGCCGCTCATGACGTCCATTATCCTAAAATTCACACCTTCTGCAAGCCGTTCATTGATCAAAATGCCAGTGTTGCTGCCAGCGTCAACAAACATTCGCCACAGCGGTAAGTTGAATGCACCTGGCTCTGTCTTGTCGGCAGCAAAAATGCAGAACACTTCGCTTGGCCGCTCTTCCATTTCAATTTCTGCAACACCTGGGCCCATCCCCTTAACGTTGCCCGAGAATGAATCTTTGAGAAGGTCTTGACCTGCGCCGTACAAACCCTGGTCCTTTGCCAGTTTTGTCCCTTCAGTAAATGCATCCCAAGCCAGCTTGTGGATTCTTTCATCGTCTGCTCCTCGAGTATGGGTCATCACTATGTGGATGTCATCACCAGTATAGCCGACGTACTGATCTATAAGAAGTCCCTTTGCATTCTTGACAACAAAGTTCCTTACAGTCTCTAAAAGTTCTCCGCTTGGGCATGTGTGGCCACCGATCCCTCCGATATCGGCCTTAATAGCGCTAATTGTAACTCGCATAATAAGACAAAGTCATTATTTATCATTTAAAACCCTTCCGATAACTAACAGAGGTTACAACTTACCTGAAGACTGCGAATAATCAGTCGATGAGTCAATTAATAATATTTTCATGCAATCACAGGCGAAATACAAATAAAGCCCATGGGGCGTTCCTGCTCTATGAGCGCTAGCAAAAAGCCACACATGAACCTAGTTGTTACAGGTCACGTCGATAATGGTAAATCAACTACTGTAGGTCATTTGTTGGTTGATCTGGGTGCCATTGACCAGAGAACAATTGAACAATATGCAAAAGAATCAGAAGCGACAGGCAAAGGTGATACCTTCAAGTATGCATGGGTTCTAGATAGCATCAAAGACGAACGGGAAAGAGGTATTACTATAGATCTTGCTTTTCAAAAGTTTGAAACATCAAAGTATTTCTTCACGCTGATTGACGCTCCTGGGCACAGAGATTTTATCAAAAACATGATCACTGGTGCGTCAGAGGCTGATGCATCTATTTTGGTTATTTCTGTAAAGCCCGGTGAAATGGAAGCAGCCCTTGAGCCAGGAGGACAGGGAAGAGAACATGCTTTCCTTGCAAGAACACTTGGCGTGAATCAAATCATAATTGCACTAAACAAGATGGATGATGTTGGCTACCAAGAATCACGTTACAAGGAGGCCAAAGAGGCTGCAGAAAAGATGCTCAAGCTTGTTGGATACAACACAGCCAAGATCAATTTTATCCCAATATCTGGATGGAAGGGTGACAATTTGATTAAAAAGTCAGAGAATAATATGCCGTGGTACAAGGGTCCTACTCTTGCTGAGGCACTTGACCTTTTAGATCCACCCGAAAAGCCAGTCGGTAAGCCATTGAGGATCCCTATACAGGATGTATACTCTATTACGGGTGTCGGAACCGTCCCAGTAGGCAGAGTTGAGACAGGCAAGATGAGGCCGGGTGAAAAAGTCATAGTGATGCCATCTGGTGCGGCCGGCGAGATCAAGTCGATAGAGACCCACCACACTCAGCTTGAGTCTGCCGAAGCAGGTGACAATGTCGGCTTTAATCTGAGAGGTGTAGATAAGAAACAGATCAAGCGAGGCGACATGATTGGCGTGGCGGACAATCCGCCATCGGTTGCTAGGGAGCTAGAGGCGCGTCTGATTGTCATTCACCATCCAACAGCAATTGCTCCTGGGTATACCCCTGTTTTGCATGCACACACTGCACAGGTGGCTGCTACAATCTCTCAGTTCGTCTCAAAAATTGACCCTAGGACGGGCGCAACAACAGAGCAGAATCCCAAGTTCCTCAAGACAGGCGATGCTGCAATTGTAAGGATCAAGCCCGTAAGGCCACTGGCAATTGAGACCTTCAAGGACTTTCCAGAAATTGGGAGGTTTGCACTGCGGGATATGGGCACTACGATTGGTGCTGGAGTGGTACTGAGCATTACTGACAAGTACGATCCAAATAAGAAGTAGAAAGAAGTGGACGATAGAAATGCCCCAGGCAGCAAGAATTAAACTCACAAGCACAAACCTTACAACACTTGAAGGCGTTTGTAATGAGATAAAAGGGATTGGAGAAAAAACAGGTATCAGGTTGCGCGGCCCACATCCGCTTCCGACAAAAAAGCTCAAAGTAGTAACCAGAAAATCTCCAGCAGGCCAAGGAACTAACACATGGGACAAGTATGAGATGCGTATCCATAGGCGCGTGATTGACGTTGGAGCCGATGACAGGGCGATTCGACAGCTCATGCGTCTCAAAATACCAGACGATGTTTATATCGAAGTCTCTCTAACTCAATAGTTTTTGGTATTAATTTTTTTGTAAGAACCTTTGGGGACCCTGATGTGCTGTGAAGTCTCAGGATGTAAGATTTTTGATAATATTTCAAGACCTGTCACAATGCGTGGCCCTGGCTTGCTAAAATATGCATTTGCATTAACAGCATAAACATTTCCATTTTTGACTGCTTGAAGTGATTTCCACTTTTCATTGTCCGCAAGTACGAGGAGTTCTTTCAAGGTTTGCTCTATGTTAAAGCCGCATGGCATAACCACAATAATGTCTGGATTCAGCTGTATTGCTTCATCAATGTGCATTCGGCGCGACGGCTCGCCAGCTAAGCTTAGGAGATTTATACCGCCAGCATATTCAACCATCTGCGGAACCCAATGTCCTGCAGTAAAAAGCGGGTCAATCCATTCAACACAAAGCACCTTGGGTCTGTGCTTTACCTTCATGTTACTACTACTGCGGACCATATCGATACGCTTTTGTAGAGAAGCTACGAGCTTTCGTCCTTCCCTGACCTTTCCTATCTTTTCTGCTACATCCATTATGCTGATAAGTATATCATCAAGATCGTGAGGGTCGAGAACTAGCACATCAGGCCGATGGTCTTCAAGGACGCTTACTGCTCTGTTTATCTCTTTTGTAAAGGGTGAGCAGACCTCACAAAGCCCCTGAGCAATAATAAGATCAGGAGAGACTCTCTTCAACATTTTTTCGTCTACCGTGTAAATGTCATTTCCAGAGTGCATAAGCTCAACTATCTTGTTATCTATCTCCTTGCCTGTCATCTGGCCCGGGTCAAAAGAGGATCGTATGACTTGGGGTTTTTTCCCTGCCTGAGGTGGATATTTGCATTCGTGTGTGACACCCACTATCTGGCTTCCGGCACCGAGTTCATATAACGTCTCAGTTGCACTTGGAAGAAATGAGACGATGCGCATAAGCTGTGAAAAAATTTCATTTCTTAAAAACCTGACTGATCAGATTATTATCTTCAATTGTCTTGAATGAGTCTATTCAGTGTCATATATTATACCCACAGGACCAGAACCAATTCATGCTAGACAATGCAAGAAGTAGTAGAGCCACTAAGGCAATAATTTTACAATAGATTGATTATTATCTGGAGGCCTTTTTCATACCAAATCCTTTGTGTAGCATTGTCGCAACTGCTATTATTATTATCAGTCTTATTCTGTATCTTGCATCGTTATCAGCTGTTCTAGCCTTTCAGCCGACATATGCACAGGAGCAGATCAGACTTGAAGCAGTTTCCGATCAAGGTACGTTCAAGGTTGAAATAATGTGGACATCAAATGATATTGGCAGTGCAAACAAGTTTGAAATACACTTTGTTGACCCTGACTCAGGCAGCGAAATTGAAGGTGTCAAGTATGACATTTCAATTTACAGAGACGCAAGCCCTGAGATTCAGCGGTTAGATCAAACCTCGATTTTTCAGGAATTTTTCTTTGAAGAGGTGGGATCCTATGAAATAAGGATAGACGATATTGAAGATCTGGGCGAGCGAGCCATAATACCAATACAAGTTACACCCGAGTTTCAGCTTAAGGTGTTTGTGTTTCTATTTGCTGCTACTGCACTTAGCATAGGAGTGCTTGCTGCCAGGGCAAGCAATGGTAACAATTTATTTAGGCACCCAATTAATTAATTAATCACAATGGCAAGAAGCATATTCCTTATCGTTGCGTTGCTACTTGGAACAATTTTTAGTGTGACGACCGCGACTGCTGTATATGCTCAAGATGGTGGAATGATGCAAACTACCAGCAAGGGCACGCTTGATATTCGCTTAGCCCCCACCTGGAATGAGGGTGGACAGGCTACATTTACTGTAAGCTTCCTCAACCCTGGCACAGATAGTCTGCATGAACATCAAGATTATGATTTTAGGATATTGAGGAGTGGTCAACAAGTTTTCAGCGCTGCAGGTCAGACAGGCCAGACTCTTCTTCACAACGTTGAGGGCACATTGACAGTCCCATATGCATTCCAAGAAAATGGAGATTACACTATACAGGTATACCTTGCTGGCACTGGCATCCCTGCTATACCTACTGATGAAGAAGCTACATTTCCAATCACAGTAGTACCAGAATTTCCTGCTGCTGGAGGCATTCTGGCTGCTGTTCTAGCTGTATCATCCATAACAACTGCTGTTGTTCTACTTTCACAAAGACTCAAGCTTGTCTAAATTTTTTCTCTGCGAGAGAGGGCGACAACCCCTATTGCAATGCCAGCAGCGCCCACTCCAATCCCAATTAAGCTAAAGAGATAGGCTCTATCAGCTGATATTTTCATTTCTTGAATGGATTCACTGACGCTTTGGGTTGCGTTGTTCGCCTCTTGGGCCACGACATTAGCTTGTTCAACCTGAGCGGTCAAGTCTGTTATGACTGTCTGCAGCTGCGCTATCAATCCCTGTGGTATCTGGTTGTTGTTGCTACCATTGCCAGTAGTAGTAGTTGTTGTTGTTGCTCCTGTCGGTGGAAAGGTAAAGCGCGCAGTGTCCTCGACATCTTCAATTTCGATTTGTCCATCGACTGGCTGTCCAGCTATTGTTCCTCGCATGACTACTGCGTATTGACCAGTTTGTGTGGGAAGTATTGTCGCAGTGTATGTCCCCGCTTCTTCAGCAGGCTGGAACTCAAGAGGTCTAGTCTCCGCCCCCTTCTGAAGGGTTATATCCACCTGTGCAAGCGCATTGTTGACCGGCTGACCATTTGATACTTGCGTTACTATAATGAGAATACTATTGAGCTGGTTTAGCAGAGGAGGTTCATCTACCCAGCCGGCGACAATATTGATGTCTCCGAATACTACTTCTTCATGTGCGAGCACAGGTGATGGATTTAAAGCGAGAAACGATAAAAGCAGTGTGGCTGCCAAAAATAGAGCAACTTTCTCCATTCGATGAAAATTTCTCTTACAATGTTTATAATCTTTGGGTATATTTCGGGCTTTGTACTACAAAACAAGCAAGAGTCAAATATAGTAGACACAATATTTTACATGTGCTGCAGAGAAACAGGAAATGGTACTGGGGGATTATTATTGCGACTATCATTATGATCAGTTTTACACCCTACTACCCTATACCAGAATCATTTGCTCATCCTGTGTATGTTGATTCTTCACCGAGGGCCTTCCAAACCGTACCTTCGGCTCCCACCGGAGTCAATGTATTCTTTAGTGAGCCAATAGAGCTAGAATATAGCAGTATCAGAGTGCTTGGACCGGATGGTAGCGCAGTAGACCTTAACGATCCACACAATGTTGAGGGAGACACTGCTTCAATAGGCGTGACACTGCAACCTGATCTGCCAGAAGGCGAATATACAGTGACAACCAGCGTACTGTCTGCAGTCGACGGCCATGTAGTAGGAGAGACTTTTACCTTTGGAGTTGGAACTGCTGTGCAGCAACAACAGACTGGCGCTGGCAGTCAGCAACAGCAACAGAGAGACATTCTGTCTCCAGAAGAATCAATTTCAAGGTTTCCTGGCATGGTTGGGCAGGTCATAGTTGTAGGCGGCGCCTTTGCAACACTTTGGTTATGGAAACCGCTTGCAAGGGTGCCGTGGCTCTCAAATGCGATCTCAAAGACTAGGGTTTCTATTGATCGAAACATGATACGTCTTATCATAATCGGAACGGGTCTTGTGCTTGCTTCAGGGGTTGCGATGATAGTTGTGCAAGCAATTTCAATTAATGCTGGCATAACGGAAGCAATCGGTACACAATTTGGCAACGTATGGTTGACAAGGATGCTTCAGTCTTCTATATTGATGGGCATCGCAGTAGCCGTCTACCGCAAGCTTGCTAAGAACAAAGCGATTGCCAGCAGGGCGGAAATATACGCGATACTTATCCTTGGGCTAGCAGTACTGGTCACATCTAGCCTGATAGCACATGCAGCAGCTACTGAGCAGGTAGGACCGATACTTCTTGACTTTTTCCACAATGCTGCCGCTTCGATATGGATAGGGGGTCTCATACTGCTTGGATTTGTAGCTGTGCCTAAGATCCTTTCAATTGGCGATAGCATGATCAAGTCTGCTGTGCTTTCGATCCTGATTCCCCGTTTCTCTACAGTAGTAGTTACGCTGCTTGGCATTGCAGTGATAACAGGTCCGGTTCTTCTGTTTGCACTTGAAAGCGATCTTTCCCTTACCGTTGCTTCTGTATATGGTCAGATACTAGCCATCAAGCTAGGACTTGCAGGCGTGATGGTGGCAATGGGCGCATATTCTCAATTTGTTGTACAGAAAAAGGCAGTAGCGATAATGGCCAGAAGTGGTGCCGGCGGCGGTGATAGTGGTGCAACAGCCCTGCACACGTACAGGCTTAGGAACTACGGAAGAATGCTCAAGGCAGAGGCTGGTGTTGGCATAGCACTCCTATTCATGGTCTCACTGATGGCAAATGGCGCACTGCCATCTGGTCAGTTCCCTGCGTACGAGCGAGAGGAGTTAGATGCGCAGGCTGCATTTGCTGCAGTGCCGAGGACTGATTTTATGACGACACTTTACACAGATGAAGGTACAATAAAACTTAACATAAACCCATTTGCTATAGGCCAGAACACCTTCACACTGTCGTTCTTTGGACAGGACGGCAGCAATGTTACAGGAATCGACAATGCTACTATAAAGCTGACCCAGCTTGAAAGAGGGATAGGACCAATAACTGTAGAAACTACAGAGCAACCAGATAATGTATTTTCGGCAGATGCTGCCTTCAGTTTACCGGGCATCTGGCAAATAGAAATTGAAGGTCTTAACACTCAAGGAAGCAACATGCTGGCATCTCTTGACACAAACGTAAAGCCATTGATATCTAACCTTCAATTTAACACAACGATTTACAATATGTCAGCTAATGCTAATATCAACAGCAGCAACAACAACAACAATGTACTCCCCTTATATCCAGTATTTGATATGGAAAGACAATCCATATGGGTTGGTGATTCGCTGCCAGGAAGCGGAGCGATATGGCAGCTAGATATTGCCACCGGCAATTACACTATGCACAAGATAAATGCCACGCATGTAACTCAAAGCGTCCTAGCCTCAGACGGCAGTCTATGGTATATTGATCCCTTGGGTGCTGAAAATAACGGCGTAGTCGGCCTCTACAACCCCGATGATAATTCGAGCAGCAGACGATTCGTAATCCCTGAAGAGGGCATTCCATCAGGGATTGCAATAGATGGAAACGGCAGTCTGTGGATGCCCATAGTTGGAGGAAATGGGTCGGATAAGGTAGTCAAGTTCGATCCAGCTACTGAACAGTTCTCATCGTACAACATACCAACACTAGACGCTAGGCCGGCTGGAATTACTTCCGATAACATAGGTAACATCTGGTTTGCCGAAGCAGGCGCAGGTAGCATTGCCAAGATAGACAGCGTGACTGGAAACATTACAGAGTATAAGCCAAAGAATCCGCTTCAGGCGCTTGATGAACCTGCAGCAGTATTCGCTGATCCGAATAGCTTTGACATCTACATTGCGGAGCACAGCGGCCACACAATAACAGTATATAATTCCCTTCTTGGCACATTTCGTGAATACCCATCAATCAATGAGGCTGGTCTACCTTTTGGGATGGCGATGGACAGCTATGGCAACCTGTGGTTTGCACAGCATGAAATAGATAAGATTGGAGTAATAGATCCAAGGACCGGCGAAGGTACGGAGGCCAATCTCCCGATTGCAGGATCGTTTGTACAATGGCTAACTTCAGACAATGAAGGAAGGATCTGGTTTGCGGCCCAACGAGGATCTGCGCTTGGCAGTGTTTCTACAACTGCCAATCCAGCCACACCGCAAATGGTAAGCGATGAAGGACAGCAGCAGCAGCTGCTGAACGGCACTTCTGGTCCTATCTCCCCTATTCAGCAGCTTGGATTCTCATTTGCAGATATAGCAGGTCCAGCTATCGCAGCAGGAATAGTCATAAGCGCACTTACATATGCAAAGAGTGCGACAGATCTAAAGCGCAACATGCGTACTGCACTTAGGTTAAATAGGTAAAAACAAGAATACAACAGCTTTACTATCGGCCTTCAAATCAATATATATAAAGCGCATAGCCAATTCTGAGTCTTTATCTTGTTGTGGTTGCAATATTACTATTTGTAGGTTGCTGACGTTGCACAGTTATTGATGAAAGGACTCCTCGTTATCTGTAATAATTTCCTTTTTGCATGCTCCAGCGCAAGTGTTTGTTACAATAAGCAAAAATATCGTCTTTGCGTAGAATCAAAGAACAAAAACTGGTTTTGTAATACGAATACAACAACCCATTCTTGCTAGTCAAATATTTTACCTTAGATCCTATCAATCGAAGAGTATGCATAATGTAAGGGCGGTTTTTAGCCGACTCCCCAGGCAACTTGTATGTGCGAAACCTATTGAGTACGGGATCACTGCATATTCAAATTCTTCCAAAACTGAAATATTTATTTCAAAAAGAAGGGCTATGCGAATGGATTAATGATTCAAAAGGAAATAAAGTAATGAGAATCCAAGGAGTAAAATAATATTTCTGCTAGAGTTGAGCAAAAAAAGAAAGAAGAGGTCTATTGTCTTCCATACCTAGTAGTTGTGAGTGCCCGTTATTCCTCAAGGGGAGCCATCTTGAGCTTATCCTTCTTCTTCGTGACTGTGAGCGCCTTGCTCTATTTCATTAACACCGATGACTACAGTACTTGTAGATGGCAAAGTGACATCTTCGTCACCCGGATTTTGAATTGCGATATCTGTAATCATCGTAGCGTTAGCAGTAGTAGCATTCGCAGTGGTTGTTGCATTGGCTTGTGCTGGTGCTGGCAAGTCAGCGTGGTATAGGCATAGCTCACCTGGCGTCGAAAGCGGAGGAACCAATTCTAGAGGGGCTGGAGCTAGAT
>Ga0081538_10002415_pt1 | contig 18322 bp, 18 predicted proteins | sample TabmetS5T2R1_FD_71022 | JGI IMG/M metagenome (GOLD analysis project Ga0081538, IMG submission 71022) | Tabebuia heterophylla rhizosphere microbial communities from the University of Puerto Rico - S5T2R1 | ecosystem: Host-associated > Plants > Roots > Rhizosphere ... | reverse complement strand
GCCATGCGCACGATTCTGAACGCCACACGTGCCCAGAAGGAAAAACGACACGTCCTGGAAGTCTTAGAGTAGACCAGAGGACACGTGGGTTGTCTGTGATTCAACGACCGGCTCTTTTGAGTCATCCTGGCCGCAGAGGTCGGCGGGATCCCCCATGATCGATGGGGGCCTCCAGTCGCGCCACTGCCAGGGGTGAAGCGATGGGAGTGTGTGGGCTGCGGCGAGTGGGGTTATTTGTCTGCCTCCTGCTATGTTTGGGAGTCGTGACGAGCTGTGCTGTTCTAGGGGGGGCGGGCAGCGGGTCAAGCAGACCCCAGAGATCCCCTGGGCATGAAGCGGCCGAAACCCTCTTCAATGAGGCGGAGCGGGCCTATCAACAGAAAGACTACGCGCGTGCCCGCCGCCTCTACGAGTCTCTCCTTGCAAACTACCCGCAGTCGTCCCTTGAGGAAGACGCCTTATTTCGCCTCGGCGAAGTTCTCTATTACGAGAGGACATATGAGGCTGCGCAACAAACCCTCGAAGAATACCTAGCGAAATTCCGGCGCTCCAAGCTTGCCCCCGATGCAGCATACCTGCGGGGCCTCAGCCTGCTGCACCTGCAGCGCTATGTGGAAGCGCGCGAGGTGCTCGAAGAAGCACAACGCGCTTACCCGAATGCTCGCCAACAGGCATCCTTCATGCTTGCTCTCGCCAAAGTTTCCATTGCCGAGGGGAACTATGTCCGCGCACTCGAAGAGCTGCATGCCCTCACCGCCGCCGGTCGGATTCCCGAAGATGTGCGGCAAGAGGCCCACGACGTTACCATCGATGTTGTCGGATCAAAACTCCCACCGGCGGAGCTTGAAACGGTCAAGAGCCGCTGGCCCCTAGAGTTTCCAAGCGATTATATCCTGCTGCGATTGGCGAAGGAAGCCTGGAGTCGCCGTGCGGCCCTTCAGGCGGAGGCAGCGGCAAAAGAATTCTTGACCAAATTCCCCAATCACCCTGAGGCACAACAGATGCGGGCGCTACTCACGAGCCTTGAAGAGGTCCGCACCGTCAACGTGGACCGGCACAAAATCGGAGTCATCCTGCCGCTGTCGAGCCCGCGGCGTCGGGAATGGGTCAGCGAGGTCGGTCAAAGCGCGTTGCAAGGCATCCAAGTGGCGTTTGCACGGGAAGGATTTAGCCCGCTGAAACTGGAGGTCCGTGATTCCAAAGCCAGCCTGTCAACCACAGCGGCCGTCGTGGAAGAGCTTGCCATGGTCGAGCGCGTCATCGCGGTCGTCGGGCCGCTGTTGAACGAAACGACTGCGGTAGCGGCGAAAAAGGCCCTAGAATTTCACCTACCATTGATCACTCCTGGGGCCCCTTCCCTTGAGATCTCTGCCGATAATCCCTATCTGCTCCGCACAGCCCTAACCAATCGCCTTGAGGCCGGCCATCTGGCCCAATATGCAGTGGGCAACCTCGGCTTGCGACGATTTGCCATCCTCTATCCCGATGACCAGCCAGGACGAGAGTTGGCTGAGACCTTCCACGCACGCATAGCTGAGTTGGGGGGTGACATCATCATCCGACAGGTCTATGCTCCCAATCAGGTCGATTTCACAGCAGTCCTACGCCAGCTCGGTGGGCAGACAGACGAGGAGCTTTCGCGTGCTAGCACTACCGTGGAGCGCGCCAGCGCGCCCGAAGGCGCGATAGAGATGAGAACGGCCAACGGCAAGTTAGCGTATGAGGCACTTTATCTGCCGCGTTCCTTCGAGCGCCTGCAGTTTCTCATGCCCGCCATGCGGTTGTTGAACATCACGGGCATTACGTTATTAGGTGAAAGCGGCTGGAATCACCCAGAGTTGGTCAAACGGGCTGGAGCGTTCATCGACGGCGCGGTGTTTATGGATGGCTTTTTCGCCCAGGCATCTGAACCACAAGTGCGCGAGTTCGTCCAGCAATATCGGGCGATGTTCAATACCACTCCGGACTTGATGGCCGCCCAGGGCCATGACGCCATGCTTATGCTGCTGCGTGTCCTGAAACAACGCCCACAGACCCGCGACGAGGTGAGAGAGCAGCTAAGAAACCTCAAAGACTTCAGAGCAGCCACGGGTTGGATAGGTGTGCTGCCTAACGGCGATGTTGATCGGCGTTTATTTGCATTGACGGTCCGACGCGGTCAGATTGTTCAATTGAATTGAAGGGACCGTGCGCTTATGCCTGCCACGCTCGCTCACTCAAGTGTCACTGGCGTTTCAGATTCGCGTGTTGGAGAGTATTCCCCCAAACCGAGATCGCGCCAGCGTGACGGCCCCCCACCATTCCCGCCAGCGCGGTCGACATGTTGTGCGGCCTTGATCTGCACCGCGCGCGGCGTGGTCTCTTCCGTTAGAGCGATCTGGATGGTCGATCCCGAGCCCGGTTCACTGCTAGCGCCTGTCCGCGGATGGATGCGCACCAGCCGTATATGCGGTGGAGTGACGAACTCTTGTAGCGGGGCTCCTTCGAGGGCCTGCTGCATGAACTCGATCCAAATTGGCAGCGCCGCACGCCCACCGGCCTCTTTGTAGCCGAGCGATTCACGGTCGTCAATGCCCACCCAGACACCCGCCACAAGTGTGGGGCTATAGCCGACGAACCAGGCATCGATGAAATCGTTGGTCGTGCCCGTCTTACCTGCCACCGGCCGGTTCAGCACCTTCGCACGGGTCGCTGTGCCGCGCTGCACCACTCCCTGCAGCATCGAGGTCATGACGAAAGCCTGTTGCTCGCTCATCACCCGTTCCCCGAGGAGAGTGTGTTTCTCTAACACTTGTCCCTCGGCATCTTCCACCCACTTGACGGCCACTGGATCATGACGGACTCCCTGGCTGGCGAACACATTGTAGGCTGTCGTCAGTTCAAGGGGGGTGAGGCCGGAGGCGCCAAGGCCCAGAGCCAAGGTGGGGACCATGGGATTCCTGATCCCCAAACGTTTAGCATATTCGACCACATTCTTCACCCCAACGACTTCGAGCAGTTTGATGGCGACGATATTTCGTGAGTGCGCAAGGGCTTCGGCGAGGGTGATCGGTCCCCAGAAGTTCCCATCGTAATTGGACGGCTTCCAGACTTTACCATCGGCCTGCTCATGCACGATCGGCGCATCGACCAACACACGAGCCGGCGAGATGCCCTTCTGCAACGCCGTGGCATAGATGATCGGCTTGAAGGCTGAGCCGGGTTGGCGGATTGCCTGGGTAGCGCGGTTAAACTGACTGCGACTGAAGTCATACCCACCCACTAGGGCCCGGAGGTACCCGCTGTGGGGCTCCAGAGCCACCAATGCCCCCTGCACAATAGGCTCTTGGGCCAGCGTGAGCAGGGGCTTCTTGTCCTGCCCCCTTGATTCAGTGAGGTCTGTCAAGATGACATCGCCGACTTTCAAGGCGTCGCTCGGTCTTCGCAGACGCCGTCTCTCGTTGTCGACGTCAGGATTCGGGGGATAGGCCCATGACATCGCTTCCAGTGGGATAATTCCCTCCCCCCCTTCCCAGCGTACCTGCACTCGCCTGTCGTCGATGGCCAACACCACCGCTTTAAGCCTGCGAGTCAAGGCAGTTAACGGTGACGGCTCCTCAAGCCAGGGCATCTGTCGCACCCTCTCCCAGTCGATCTGGGTGCCACGAGAGACGTTGATATTCCCGAGCGGACCGCGATAGCCCCGGCGTTGGTCGTTCTTGATCACTCCACGGCGCAGCGACGCTTCGGCTGCTTCCTGCAGTGAAAGGTCTAAGGTGGTATAAACTTTCAGTCCCCCGCGGTACAAGAGGGTGCTGCCGAATTGCTCTTCGAGATACCGTCGCACATGCTCGATAAAGTATGGGGCTTTGACGGTCGTCTCTTGGCGTGGACGGAGTTGGAGTGCCGCCGATTGCGCCCGCATCTCCTCTTCAGATGTGATGTAACCGGTTTCGGCCATACGGCGTAGGACGTGGGCGCGCCGTCTCAGGGCACGGTCAGGTGCGTTATACGGCGAGTAGGCAGTAGGCGCCTTGGGCAAAGCCGCCAGTAGAGTCGCCTCATCCAGGGTGAGCTCCCCCACACTCTTGCCAAAGTACATGTTTGACGCCGCCTCGACACCATAGGCCCCGTGACCATAGTAGGTTTGATTAAGATAAATCTCGAGGATTTCGTCTTTGCTGAGCAGACGTTCCATCCGTAGGGCCAAGGCAACCTCGCGCACCTTGCGTTCCAAAGTTTTGCGGTGCGTCAAAAAGAGCATCTTCGCCACTTGCTGAGTAATCGTACTGGCCCCTTCTACGACCTCGCCAGCCTGCATGTTTGACCAAACGGCACGCGCGATGCCGGTGAAATCAATGCCCTCGTGCGTGTAAAATCGTGCATCCTCAACTGCCAAGGTGGCTTGTTTGAGGATGGCAGGGATTCTCTCCAGCGGGATGAGCACGCGGCGCTCGACGAAAAACTGAGCGACCAGGGTGTCATCATCGGCGTAGACTGTCGTGATGAGGCTGGGCTGATACGATTTCAGTTGGCTGATATCTGGTAGCGCTTCGCTGAAATGGTGGTAAAGCAGATAGGCTCCGGTGCCAACCGCAGCTAGCAAGAACACACTGGTGAAGCCTACGGCGGCCAGCAGACCTCTGAGCCAGCGACGGGGGGATGGCTTGTTGTCCTGGGTCCGCTTGAATCCCTGTCGGGACGGCACGGTGGCATCTCCTTCGAATTCTGTTCGTTCATCCTCAATCAGTGTAGTTCTACCAGTTTCTGCCTTCTCTAAGGTTTTGAAGTATAAGGAGCCTTTTCGCCTGATGTCAAGGCGCCTTTCGTCTCCGCGGTCATGCACCATGGCCCTAACGGCCCTGTCAGCGCCCTTCTGATTCTGTTAGAGTAGTGACTGGGACGCAGACTATCCTTGGTCATCAGCGGCGGATGCAACAGGAGGGAGTTATGGAGCTTTTTGAGGAACCTGCCCGAGAGGTGTCGCCGACCCAGCCCCCTCTAGCCGAACGGATGAGACCCTCCACGCTCCAGGAGTTCGTCGGACAACCGCACCTGTTAGGGGAGGGAAAGCTCCTGCGACGGGCGATCGAGCAGGATCGCCTGACCTCGATGATTCTGTGGGGACCTCCTGGCACGGGGAAAACCTCACTGGCACAGGTCATTGCCAAACAAACGCGCGCTCACTTTGTCGCGCTCAGTGCCGTCCTCGCAGGGGTGAAGGAGATTCGCGCTGTCATCGAGGAAGCCCGCTCACAGCGGCACCGGCATGGTAAACGTACCCTCCTGTTCATCGATGAGATCCATCGCTTCAACAAAGCTCAGCAGGATGCCCTTCTGCCGCATGTAGAGCGAGGAGAGATCATCTTTATAGGGGCCACCACAGAGAATCCCTCCTTTGAGGTCATTGCACCGCTCTTGTCGCGAGCGCGCGTCTTTACACTGCAGTCATTGGCGCCAGCGGAACTCGGCGCCATCGTCGATAAGGCGCTGGCAGACCCGCTTCGTGGCTTGGGAATGGCGGCAGTCAGGCTGGAACCGGCGGCCCGCGAGTTCCTCGTCAATCTCGCCAACGGAGACGGCCGCGTGGCCCTGAACATCCTAGAGCTGGCCTACCTCACCACCGAGCCCGCAGCGGATGGCAGCCGAGCGCTGTCGCTCGCTCGCATTGAGGAGGCAGCCCAGCAACGCACCTTACGGTATGATAAAGCAGGTGAGGAACACTATAACCTGATCTCCGCCCTGCACAAGAGCATGCGCGGCAGCGATCCAGACGCCGCCCTCTATTGGTTGGGGCGAATGCTCGAAGCCGGCGAGGACCCGCTTTACATCGTGCGCCGGATGGTCCGCTTCGCTTCGGAAGATATCGGTAATGCCGACCCGCAAGCCCTCCTCGTCGCGGTCGCCGCCATGCAAGCGGTGCATTTCATCGGCATGCCGGAGGGCAATCTGGCGCTCGCGCAGGCGGCAGTCTATCTCGCCACTGCCCCCAAGAGCAATGCCCTCTACACCGCCTATACGAACGTCCAGCGGGATATTCAGACGATGCCGGCGCTGCCGGTGCCGTTGCATCTCCGGAACGCGCCGACCGCCCTCATGAAGGGTTTAGGGTATGGGCACGGGTATAAATATCCCCACCATTTCCCTGGCCGCCACGTCGAGGAAATCTATCTGCCCGAAAACCTCCAGGGTCGCATCTATTATGACCCGGTGGACGACGGCTATGAGCGTCTCATCCGAGAGCGCTTGCGGCGCTGGCGGCGGGGCAAGGAGGATCATCCCCGCGAGCAAGAGTAGGGCGGACGGGCCTCATGTAGATGGTTGGCGCAACTCGCGCTGCACCATCTGCATGTCTTCCCACACAGCGCGCTTGCGTTCAGGGTTGCGCAAGAGGAAGGCTGGATGGAACGTGGGCATCAGCTTGACCCCTTGGTAGGTGTGGAAGCGGCCGCGCAACTGGGAAATGGGGAGCTTCGTCTTCAGCAAGGTCTGCGCCGCGAAGGTCCCGAGTGCCACAATCAGTCGGGGTTGCACCAAGGCGATCTGACGGATGAGGTAGGGCTCACAGTGGGCGATCTCGTCTTCTTCAGGGTTGCGGTTATTGGGGGGACGGCATTTAATGACGTTGGTGATGTAGACGTCTTGGCGCTTCATGCCAATCGCCTCGATAATCCGCGTCAGCAATTGACCGGCCCGTCCAACGAACGGCTCCCCCTGGAGATCTTCATCCCGCCCCGGCGCCTCTCCGACAAACATCAGCTCAGCGTGCGGATCGCCCACACCAAAGACGACATGCGTTCGGCCTCGATGCAGCCGGCATTTTGTGCATTGCTTCGCCACCGCTTCGAGCTCTGCTAAAGAGAGTTTCGAAAGAGGGTCAAGAGATGGCTCTAAGGGCAGAAGGATCTCTTGCACATCTGGAGGTGAGGCTGAAGGAGCCGGCGGGCGATCGGTGCCTAGTTGAGCCGAAGATGGCTCCGGCGGATGGAGAGCTTGCGCCCCACTGGGGTCCAGGGATCTGGAGTCAGGGGCCTGATCGGCGGGGATATGCTGCACCCCCCATACTCGTAAAGTCTCGACATAGGCGCGCAAATCGTTCGTGAGCATGCGCAGCTCATCGCGTGGTGAGCGGGAATAGTTCATGGGCATGTCCCCTGGCGGGAGTTATGTCACTCCATGTCCGTCAGTCGCTCGACCACACGGGCGAGGATTTCATGGGCCAGTTGTTGCTTCGACATCAAAGGAAGGTCCTCGATCCGCCCATTGTCGTGCAGGATCAGCACCTTGTTCTCATCGCTCTGAAATCCGCTCCCGGCATGGCCGACCTCATTGGCGACGATCATATCGAGATGTTTCGCCCGCACCTTCTTCTGGGCGTTGGCCAACAGCTCCTCGGTTTCGGCGGCAAAGCCCACCAGCACCCGCTTCCCCTTGCGTTGGCCAAGCTCGGCGAGGATATCGGGATTGCGGACCAGTTCGACCGTTTGTACATCCTCGGTCTTTTTTACTTTGTAGGGGATGAATTGCTTGGGGCGATAGTCAGACACCGCCGCCGCTTTGATGACTACATCCGCCTTTTCATATTCGCGCACCACCGCCTCATGCATCTCGCATGCGGTCCGCACGCTGTGGAATTTCACTCCTGGTGGCGGCGTCAAACTGGTGAGTCCCGATACCAGTATGACCTCTGCCCCGCGCTGACGTGCCGCCTCGGCAAGGGCATAGCCCATCTTTCCCGACGAAGGATTAGAGATAAAACGCACCGCATCGATCGGCTCCTGCGTCGGCCCCGCCGTTACCAACACCGTCCGTTTGATGAGATCATGAGGCACCGCCGGGGTGGCAAAACGTTCGAGAACCCGTGCCACGATGTGCTCGGGCTCGACCATGCGCCCCTGCCCGACCTTGCCACTGGCCAAGACGCCATGCTCAGCCTCCATGACCTCAACCCCCAAGGCCTTAAGCCGAGCCATGTTGGTCTGTACGATCGGGTTCGTATACATATTGGTCTCCATGGCTGGAGCCAGGATGACCGGAGCGACCGTGGTGAGCAGGAAGGTTGACAGCAGATCATCAGCAATACCATTGGCATATTTGCCGATGATGTCCGCCGTTGCGGGGGCGACAAGGACGAGATCCCCTGTTTCCGCCATCCAGATATGCTTCATGCGTGGGTCAGTCGATCGAAACGCGTCTTCATCGAGCATGACGGGATGGCGGGAAAACGTCTGAAACGTCAGGGGTCCGACGAATTGGCAAGCTACACGCGTCATAATCGTCACCACATTCGCCCCCGATTTCGTGAGGCGCCGCAGCACCTCAACCGCTTTGAACGCGGCGATGCTGCCGCTGACACCGAGGACGATCGTCTTGCCTTCAAGTGCTTGGGCCTCGCTCATGGATCTATACCATCCAATTCGGCGAAAATCGGGTAGCGGCGGTCGAGCCGCCGAAGACAACAGCGATCGGCGAGGATAATTGCCTGAAGCTGTTGCGTGGCTGACTTCAGGTCGTCGTTGACGATGGCATAATCGTAATGCTGATACTGTGCCATTTCCTTGGGGGCGACGGTCAATCTGGTATGCAACGACGCCCCATCGTCGGCATTGCGTTGTCGCAAACGCTGCTCCAGGGCGGCCAGGGAGGGAGGGAGGACAAAAATGTATACCGCATCTACTCCCTGTTGCCTGAGCGCGGTCGCCCCCTGGTAATCGATCACCAGCAACACGTCAAGTCCTTGCTGGCAGAGGCAGCTGACATCTGGGCGCGACGTGCCATACAGATAGCCATGCACCGTTGCTGATTCAAGCAACTCCCCGGCACGCAGACGCTCTAGAAATGCCTCATGGGAGATGAAATGATAGTCGCCCCCATCGACTTCTCCGGGTCGTTTCGGTCGGGTGGTATAGGTCACCGAGCGCACGAGCCCAGGTGTAGAGGCGATGACGGCCTGTGCTAACGTACTTTTGCCGGCGCCGGAAGGGGCCGAAAGCACGAAGATGCGGCCGTGGCTGCGATTGCCGGTCGTGTCATTCGATGTTCTGGGCTTGCTCACGGATGCGCTCAAGCTCGCTCTTGATATCTACAACCAGCACGGCGACGTCGCTGTCAGCTACTTTCGAGCTGGTTGTATTGATCTCGCGATTCATTTCCTGGAGAAGGAAGTCTAGCTTCCGGCCCACCGGTTCATGCACATGCAGCAGGCGTTTGAACTCTGTGAGGTGCGTGTGCAGGCGTGTCATCTCCTCAGTGACGTCGCTGCGTTCGGTGAAGAAGACTACTTCCTGCGCGAGCCGTGCAGGATCGATCTCGACATCGCCAAACAGTCGGCTGATGCGCGCTTCGAATTTTTGCCGGTACTCGATGAGGAGGGCGGGAAGTCGGCTCTTGATCTGTTCCAGCCAGGCATCGATGAGATGAATACGCTGTAGGATATCACGTCCTAACGCCTCGCCCTCGGTAATCCGCATAGTCTCCAGGTTCGCCACAGCGACGTCTAGGGCTTCTTGAACTGCAGGCCAGAGGTCTTCGACGTGATGCTCATTTTCCTCGACGCGGGCGATCTCACGGAGTTCCAGCAGCGTCGAGAGATTCACCTGACTGCCAAGTCCGAGTTCACGCCCAAGATCCGTGAGGGCGAGAAAGAGTTGGCGAGCCAGGGCATAATCGATGACGATGCGTCGCGATGACACCGTGGCATAATTGACTGTCACATGCACATCGAAGCGTCCACGGCTAAAGCGTGAGCGTACTGTCTCACGGATGCGGTTCTCGAGAGCAGCAAACCCTCGTGGAGTCTTCACGGCGATTTCACAATAGCGATGATTCAGGGAGCGGACCTCCACTACGCATGCTCCGCCTGGTGCCTGGACCTCCCCTTGACCGTAACCTGTCATGCTGCGAACCATGGCGACGATGTCCCGTCTAGACCTCTCGGCCAACGCGTTTAGATGCCTCTTACACAGATATGCCCAGCAAGGGCTTCCCACCCGTCCCGGTTACCATTCAGAAATTGCGTTGTATTGTGCGCAAACTTCCGCCAAAACGCAAGTTCAATTCGTGCCCCGTCCCCAGCTAAGCAGTCGACAAGGGCCTGGCGGTGGCTGTGTGAGGGCTGTTCGACTGCCTTTCCTTCTCTATTGACGCCTTACAGAGGCTCTGTTATGGTGATCACAGGAGCCGCCTAGAGTGACCACGCCCTGAGTGGAAAGCGCAGCGCGGCGGAGGCGTCACCATGGCCTGGGATGATTTCAATTTTCGCAAGGGATCTGGAGGAGGATTTGGTCGGCCGCCCTTCCGCCTACCGCCTCTGCGGTTCCGCCAGATCAGCCCGCAACTGCTCGGGACCATCGTCGGGGTAATGGTTATGGTCTGGCTTGCCAGTGGTTCCTACACCGTGGGGCCCGACCAACGGGGGATCGTCCTCCGCTTCGGCAAGCATATGGCAATCACGGATCCTGGGTTTCATTGGCATTGGCCCTATCCCCTCGAAACGGTTCTGCGACCGAAGGTAACCGAGGTGCAGCGGGTGGAGATTGGCTTCCGCAGCATCGACCCCGGGCCGCCAGCGCGCTATGCCGATGTCGCCTCCGAGTCCTTGATGTTGACCGGGGATGAGAATATCATCGATATCGATCTGGTGGTGCAGTATCGCATTGCCGATCCCGCCAAGTATCTCTTCAAAGTCCGCCATCTCGCAGATACGGTCAAATCCGCCAGCGAAGCGGCCTTACGGGAAGTCATCGGGCGCCGACATATCGATGAGGCCTTAACGGTAGGCAAGCTCGACATTCAGGAAGAAGCCAAGGCGCTGCTGCAATCCATCCTGAACACTTACGAAGCAGGGTTGCAGGTCGTCGCCGTCCAACTGCAAGAGGTACAACCGCCGAAGCAGGTCATCGATGCCTTCAAAGATGTGGCCAGTGCCCGCGAGGATAAGGCACGCTTCATTAACGAAGCGGATGGCTATCGGAGCGCCATCATCCCAGAGGTCCGAGGCCAGGTAGAAATGATCCTACGGGAGGCAGAAGCTTACCGTGAGGAGAAAATCCGCCGCGCTCGAGGAGAGGCACAGAGATTCTTGCAAATGCTGGGAGAATACCGAGCGGCCGAAGAAATTACCAGGAAGCGTTTGTTATTGGAGACGCTCGAAGAGGTTCTCCCGCGCATGGACAAGATCATTCTGGAAGACAGGGCCGGTACAAATGTGCTCCCCATTCTGCCGCTTGGCAAAGGCGAGAATCAGTCCGGCCTCGATGGCATAGGGGAGAAACGTTAAGCGGTAGGGAGCGCATCTATGCCACGAGCGTCGGCGTTCTGGTGGATCGTGGGTATCGGTGTTCTGCTCGTCATCGTATCGCGGACATTCTATTCGGTGTCGGAAACCGGGCAAGTAGTCATCACCCAGCTCGGTCGTCCGGTGCGTCTGGTGAAGACTCCAGGCCTGCACCTCAAGGTGCCCTTTTTACAGCAGCTCACCTTTTTTGAAGACCGCCTACTCGATTATGACGCCGCGCCTGCACCGGTGATCACCCGCGATAAGAAGAATTTAGTGGTTGATAACTATGCGAAATGGCAGATCAGCGATCCCCTCAAATTTTTGCAGACCGTCCAGAATGAAGCAGGCGCGCAGGCACGCCTGGATGACATCATCTATTCCAAAGTCCGCGAGCAGTTGGGCTTGCATGACTTGGTGGAAGTGATCGCCACCAAACGGGATGCGATCATGCGGGCGGTGACCACAGGCAGTCACGAGGCATCCACGGCCTACGGCATCGCGGTGATCGATGTGCGGATCAAGCGCGCTGATCTGCCACCCGAAAACGCCCAGGCGGTCTACGGCCGGATGCGAACCGAACGGGAGCGCGAGGCGAAACGTTATCGCTCGGAAGGGCAAGAGGAGGCGCTGAAGATTCGGGCCGAATCCGAAAAGCAGAAGACGATTATGCTGGCCGAAGCCTATGAACAAGAACAGGCGATTCGCGGCGAGGGTGATGCTGCGGCGATGCGCATCTACGCCGAAGCGTTTCAGCACGATCCTGATTTTTTTACCTTTGCCCGCACGCTTGAAGCCTACAAGAAATCGTTGAAGGGCAAGACGACTTTACTCTTGCCGCCTCAGATGGACTTCCTCAAGTACCTGCGCGAGTAATGAATGACTATGGCCCGGCGCTATGTCCAACCGACATATTTTCAGCTCTCGCGCTCGCCCTACTACAGCCTGATTTTTGCCATCCCGCTCCTCATGGCCTACGAGGGGTTTGCATTCTTCTTGAATCACTCGGACCTCTATGGTATCCGCAATAGTGCTGATGTGTTCCTGAAGCTGTTCTTGGCGTATGTGGGCATTCACGGCTTCTTTGGCTTCGGCGTTGCGATGATCGTGGCGTTGATGCTGTTTCGCGTTGTGGGAGGAGGGCTGCAGTTTGGGTCGATCCGCTTCGGAGTCCTGGCATGGATGCTGGCGGAGAGTCTGGTATACTCTTTGGTCTTTGGGGCTCTTGTCACTGCTATGACCAGTCTCCTGTTGGCTCAGCCGTTTCCCGTAAGTCGATCGGCGCAAATTCTGGTGTCGCTGGGAGCCGGAATCTATGAGGAATTTGTGTTCCGTGTCCTTCTCCTGGCGGGCCTGGTGTTCTTCCTCCATCGTCTGTTGCGCCTGCAGCAGCTCGTGGCATACGGAATGGCAGCAGCCCTTGGCGCCTTTTTGTTCTCAGCCTTTCACTATATAGGACCCTTCGGTGATCCATTACAGCTCCCATCTTTTGTGTTTCGATTCATTGCTGGACTGATCTTGACTGTGCTGTACTTTGCTCGTGGTTATGGAATCACAGCTTATACGCATAGCCTTTACGACCTGTGGATTACATTTGGGGTGATATAGGGAGGGTTGTGTGTCATGGCAACACATGACAATATCGAGCACTTTCTAATCCAGTTGGAATATCCATTTGAATCAATTGAGACCCATATGTGGGTCATTCGTAATACTGCTAGTGTGGTGGTCACCTACGAGCCTCCTTTAGTGGTTTTCAGGATAAAATTGATGGAAATCCCCAAATCTAGATGTGAAGAGTTCTTTAAACTTCTTCTCGAACTGAATGCCACCAATATGATCCATGGTGCTTATGGTATTGAAGGGAAGAATGTTGTGCTAATAGATACATTGCAGTCAGAGCATCTCGATTTTAATGAGTTTCAGGCATCATTGGACGCGTTATTGCTGGCGAGTACACAGGATTATCAGAAGCTCAAAGCCTTTCGTGACTAGCCAGGAAGTCCTTTGAGCTGAAGAGAGCTAATGCAGTTATTGGGAGGAAGGCGAATGGGCATTATGGATCGAGTGGCGACGGTGATCAGATCGAACCTCAATTATTTGATCAACAAGGCCGAGGATCCCGAAAAGATGCTTGATCAGATCCTCATTCAGATGCGTCAGCAATTGGTGGAAGCAAAGCGTGAAGTTGCCGTGGCGATTGCCGACGAAAAGCGTTTGGGTGCCCAGTTGGAGGCAGAACTTGAGCAAGTGCGAGAGTGGGAGCGGCGAGCCACGATGGCCGTGCAAAAAGGTGAGGACGACTTAGCACGCGAGGCCCTGCGACGTAAGGCAGATCATGAGCAAATTGCAATCGGCTATAAAAAACAGTGGGATGCGCAGAAGGCCAGCACCGAGAATCTGAAAAATACGCTGCGTGCCTTAAGCCAGAAAATCGAGGAAGCGGGGCGCAAGAAAAACCTTCTCGTCGCGCGCCAGAAACGTGCAGAAGCCCAAAAGCATATTCATGAGGTGATGACAGGGCTGACTGATACCAGCGCCTTTGAATCCTTTGACCGGATGTCGGCGAAGGTCGAGCAAATCGAAGCACAAGCCGATGCGGCGGTGGAGATCTCCCAGGAACTCAGCGGTGACACCATGGAGCAAAGGTTTCGCGCTTTGGAAAGTTCCACCGATGTTGAGCAAGAGCTACACGCGCTGAAAGCCAGAGTCCAGAAGGAACTCCCCCCTTCCCGCTGAGAAACTCTTTCTCGCCCCTCGAGATGGAGGGGTGGGGAGAAAACCCTCCATCTCACTGCGGCGATTGTTGCCAACGAAGGTGGTCAATCCTCAGCATTGGCCATTCAGGGCCGCAGAATCACCGAGCCGAGTATACAACCGAGGGCGACGAAGATGCCGGCCAGAAAGAGTGCAGCAGCCGCGCTGTTATCTTCCGCGATTTTCTTCTCTAAATCGAATGGAGCGAAAGCATCCACCAAGCGATAGGCAACCATCAGCAGCACCAAGCCCACAGCGCTGTAGACAACCATCAAGATGATCGTAAGGATGAAGCGGCCCATCCCTTCCTCCCACAGCGAGCACGCTTAGAATCACGACGAGGACCGGGCGCCTGAATGTGGAGACCCGGGAGTCGATTCGTCTGTCTTAGAAGGCAGCGACACACTCGCTCTCAACTTCGGTCCGACAAGTCGACGCACCCTAACATATTCGGCACTCTATTGCAACGGCCTTGTGAGGCCGGGGTAGTGGGCCGGTTTGGAGTTAACATGCAGCTTCTGGTCGATCAACTGCGTTGATGCCTAGGCTGTGAACATGAAATTGGCCCACTACTACGGCCGGCCAAGCCTTGACTTTTGAGCGGACATTGCTTATCCTCATGCTGTCAGTTCAAGGACCTGCCAAGCCCATTGTCATCCCCAATCGATCTGACAATCAAACCATCGAGATAGCCATGCACGGACGACAACATCCCCAGCGTTCCATAGGGTGGATATTCGGCAAGATCGTGGCGTCGAGCTTCGTCCTAGCTCTGGTATTAGCTGCTAGCGCGTGGGTTGCCACCCAGTATTTAGCGACCCGAGATGCCTCCCACGTGCAGCGGGATGACCAGCTCCAGGAGACATTAATCTTTGAGTATGCGATTAGTGCGGAGGTCGGCCATATCCGTGTGAACGGCACGGCCAACTTTCCAAATGGGGTCATCCTGGTTGGGACGCTTGACCGGGTGGGTAGCGGGCCGATCGAAGTCAAAGAAGCTTTGGTCATGAATCGACGCTTTGCAGTGGAGTTTGGACCGGAGCTCTCTATGCAGTATTATCTGCATAGCCCACAGAACGCCCTCCAGGCTGGTGTGTATCGCATTGGCATTGAATTCGATCCGTCGCAGCAATCTCCCTTTGTACAGGAGTCTCTGTTTCGATTACCGTTCATGAAAGCCTTACCGACGCAAGGTAACGGCTCGCGTGAGGTCGATGCGGCGATTATTCGCCTGTCCAAGACATTCGCAATCGGCACCGCCGGGGAGCAACAGGAGACCCAGGCACGCGAGCAGCAGTATCGGGAAACAGTTCGACAACATCTGCATGACACCTTAGGAGCACTCACAAGCTTTTGGCATCGCCTGCATGTCCAATATCAGCAGGAGCACTTGAAGGGCGGCTTTTCCCGAGCTGACCCACGGACAAATGAATGGCAGGCATGGAGCACCCAGTGGTTACATGGTCTCAACAACCTCGGGGAGAAGGCTCAGTTGTATGAGGTGGTTTCGCCGGCTTCGCCGTATCACACTGCACGCGAGGCCTTGCTGAACGTGCACAAACAACTAGCCCTGATGGCCGATTTGTACTTCGAGGTGCTGATAAATGATAGGTCTCTCAGCGACCCCGACCTGCAGCGTGCTGAGCACATTATGCAGTATGCGCTGGGAGACGCCATTGCACAATTGGGCCAACCTGATAATATTCCCTCCCCGGTCAAAGTCGAAACTGTCAAGCCCACCGTAGTCGTGACCTTACCGGTAATAAATGTCCGTAATGGACCTGGAATGAATCATGAGGCGATCAAACAGCTCAAGAAGGATGAGGTTCTTGACCTCCTAGGCGAGCAAGGAGAGTGGTTTCAGGTCCAACTTGGCGGTGGACGAACGGGATGGGTGCATCGGAATGTATCGAGCAAGCACCCTCAGGGCAATGGGACGACTGGTGATGTCAAGCGGGTGGACCTCAAACCCTTTAGCTTCGAGAAAGGACTTCACCTTCAGCTGGAACCCATCGGGCTGTTGTCGACACCTGTCGAGTTCATTCCGCGTCCGACATCGGATGAAGTGAAAATCTATGCGGAGATAGAGCAGCAGCTTCGGGAGCTGCGAGCTGGCAATTCAGAAGAACGCAGGAGGAGCGAGCAACATATCCTCCAGCGTATGTCTGACAAACATGGCATTTCGCCCGAACAGGTCTGGAATACGTATCTCAAAGTTCAGGGATGGGAGATTAGACCGTAAGGGATGTCGTCATGGGTGTCTCCGGAGATTTCGCACCGATGGTCGTACGAAGGCGTTATGAGAACCCCCATCGACGGCGCGGGAGTGGGCCAAACCGAACGACCGCTCCGGCTCATCGCAAACATCGAGAGCGTAACCGATCTTGTGTTGCTGGTTAGATATCTGAACCGATAGTTTTGCTTCTACCTCGCGCCTCGCCGCTTTTGAGAGCGGTCCTTAAGGGACTCTAGAGGATCGCTTCAGGCTGCTAAAGTCGCTCAATCCTGACGCCGATATCTCTCCATGACATGTATGCCCGTCTTCAGCAGCGGCGCTGAGCCCTCCTCTCGCTAAAGGGTGCAGCGAGTTCCTGTAATGCTCCCCAAGTGTCAAGCGGCGATGCACGGAGGACTGGGGCTACTATAGTACTCTCGCGCAACCTGTCTGGGCGTTTTGTATCCCAGGGCTGAGTGCAGATAATGCTCGTTATCATCAGTGATCCATCTCCCGACTGCCCGGCTCAGCTCGCATGGGCAGGTCCAGTCCTGCAGCCAGAGGCACTCCTCTGTGAGAGTGCGCATGCCCCGCTCCGTGCCCGCGTTGCCTTTGGGATTGTTGTCACTGGTGAAGGCTTGATGAATCCCCAAGGTCGCACAGACTCGCCTGAACGCCAGCGAGGTCGGCTGGCTTCCGTTATCACTCATCACGCACAAGCCCTGGCCTCGTGCCCCCTCAGGAAACTGGCGGTTGACCGCCATGTCCAGGGCGGCCAGCCCCTGCCTCGCAGTGCAGGGGCTGCCGGCATAATACCCCACAATCTTTTTCGTATACCAATCCAGGACCAGGACGATGTCCACCCAACCAAAGCCCTCGACCAGGACCTTCGTCATGTCGATGCCCCACCACTCCTGGGGCTTGAGTGGACGGGGTTTGCTCCCGCCGGCCGGGCGCTTGGCTTTGCGCTGGGGATTGGGTCTGACCACCAGCCGGTGCTCCTGCATCAGGCGCAAAAGCCGTTTCTTGTTGACCGAGCAGTGCTCGACGAAACGCCGATAAGCCCAGATGCGGCGATAGCCCCACAAGGGATGCTCCGCCTTGAGCTGAGGGAGCCGTGGCAGCAGGCCTGCATCACGCTGGCTGACGCGCAGCGCCCTCCGCCGGGTCAGCCCAGCCCCGCGTCGCTTTTTTTTCACTCGCGCCGCAGCTCCCCAACCCGCTTCTTCAGCGTTGAGTGCTCATGTCCCAGACGGGCTTCCTGCCGGCTGTGCTGATGGACTTCGAAGGCCTGGGGCGCAGGCGCCAGAGATTGATCGCGCCATTGATAAGACAGGGATTGGCTCATCTGGTACTCATTGCAGATTTCCGCTATAGGCCTGCCCTGGAGGCCCTGAATCACAATCGTGGCGTTAAGCTTGGCGCCCCATGTCCGTCGGTGCATGGCTGACCCCCTTTCGTGTCAGCCACAGTGTACTCTGTTCCGACGCCCTAGGTCTTAACGGGGGGCAGTATAGTTACAGCCCGTAGCGGTGGAGCTGCTCGGGAGACAACCGGACAGGATGAATGGAAACATTCCCACGCAAGCGGAGTTCTTTCAACGCGCCATCAATACGCTCCTGTGGAATCCCCAACTCTTGTAGGAAGGCAATCAGCCCCTCGTCTCGCTCACACGGATGGACGCCAGTAGAACCGTGCAAGCCTGGGGTATTCGGCACGAAAGAGACGTCCCAGTCATGGTCGGTTGACTGGATGTAAAGGGTTCCCTCTGTACATGTTTGGCTCATTGGCCAATCCCCCACCGTGGAGATCCTTACTACTGCCGCCCTTTGAGGTGAGTGAAATGCCCTCTTGGGTCATGGCTTTGACGCGACCGCACATGTCCTGTCGGTCCTGACACTGGCTTCGTCAGGACCCTGCGGCAGTGCGGGTATGACGCCTGACCACGGTGGCCCGATAGGGGGTACCGTGTGCGTCCCGATGAGACGTTCTGCCTCAACCACCGTGACCGTTCTACGGGGAGTTGGGTCGCAGGATGCGTCTGAATGTAGCATAGAACGTCGCGTCTGTCTGCCATGCCTACGAGCTTTACAATA
>Ga0081538_10002414_pt1 | contig 18330 bp, 16 predicted proteins | sample TabmetS5T2R1_FD_71022 | JGI IMG/M metagenome (GOLD analysis project Ga0081538, IMG submission 71022) | Tabebuia heterophylla rhizosphere microbial communities from the University of Puerto Rico - S5T2R1 | ecosystem: Host-associated > Plants > Roots > Rhizosphere ... | reverse complement strand
CCGCCGAGAGGACGGCCACGTACGCGTCTGGGTGCACATCGCCGACGTGACCGCGTACCTGCGCCCCGGCGGGCCGCTCGAGCGCGAGGCACTGCGCCGCGGCACCAGCGTCTACGTGCCCGGCGCGGTCGAGCCGATGCTGCCCGAGGCGCTCGCCAACCGCGCCTGCTCCCTGCGGCCGGGAGAGGACAGGCTGGCCGTGACAGTGGAGATGGAGGTGCACGGCGCGGAGGTCCGGCGGGTCGTCTTTCACCGCTCGCTTATCCGAAGCGACCGCCGCCTCACCTACGACGAGGTGGACGCGATCTTCCAGGGCCGCGCCCACGCCGAGGAACCGTGGGCCGCGCCGCTGGCGGCCGCCCGGGAGGTGGCGGCCGCCCTCCGCGACCGGCGTGACGCGCTCGAGCTGGGAGCGCCGGAGCCGGTCTTCGAGTTCGACGACGGCAACGTGACCGGCGTTCGCTACGAGGCGCAGAGCGAGTCGCACTCCCTGATAGAGCAGCTGATGGTCCTCGCCAACGAACAGGTGGCCGGCTATCTGGCCGATCGCAAGCTGCCGACCCTCTACCGCGTGCACGAGCGCCCCGAGCCTGAGCGGGTGGCCGTGCTGGTGGAGCAGCTCGCGAGCCTCGACATCCCCACTCCTCCGATGCCGAGGCACCTCTCGCCGCAGCAGGCGGCGGAGCTTGTAGTGGAGCTCTCGCGGATCGTCGCTCGCGAGTCCCGCGGGCGTCAGGCGTTCGGCACGCTCGTGCTCCGCTCGCTCAAACAGGCCTACTACTCGCCGAAGAACCTCGGCCACGCGGGACTCGGCAGCGCGCGCTACTGCCATTTCACGTCGCCGATCCGCCGCTATCCGGACGTCGTGGCGCACCGCGCGCTGCTGCAGGGGCTGGGGATCGACAACGCGGCCGTTCCGGCCCACGAGCTGGACGAGATGGGTCTGCTCACCTCCGCGTCCGAGCGGGCGGCGATGCAGATCGAGCGGGCCGCCGACGACGTCTGCCTCGCCTTCCTGCTCGAACGCCGGCTGGCGGACGCGGACCCGACGGAGCCGCCCGTGTTCGAGGGCGAGGTGATCGGATTGGTCGAGAAGGGCGCTTTCGTGCGCTTCGGCGACGAGCGTTTCGAGGGCCTGCTCCCGGCGCGCCGCCTGCGCGGCTGGTGGACGCTGAACGAGCTCGGCACGGCGCTGGTGGCCGAGAGCTCGGGTCGGGAGTTGAGGCTCGGCGATACGGTCGAGGTGGCGGTCGATCGCGTCGAGGCCCCGCGCGGGCGTGTGGATCTGGCGCCGCCGGGTGCATACTCGTAGTCCCGATGGCAAAGAGGAAGAAGCGCAAGGCGGCGCCCGGCGACGTCGCAACCAACCGGCAGGCAAGCTTTCGCTACCACCTGCTCGAGAAGTTCGAGGCAGGCATCGTGCTCCAGGGCTCCGAGGTGAAGGCAATGCGCGAGGGCGCCGTGCAGCTGAAGGACGCGTACGCGGAGGTGCGCGACGGCGAGGTCTGGCTCCGCAACATGCACATCGCCCCCTACAAGCCGGCCGCGCGCGAGAACCACGATCCGGACCGGCCGCGAAAGCTCCTGCTCCACCGGCGCGAGATCGAGCGGCTGATCGGCAAGACGGCCGAGCGCGGCCTGACGCTCGTGCCCACGCGCGTCTACTTCAACGGCCCGCGGGCCAAGGTCGAGCTGGCGCTGGCGCGCGGCAAGGAGATGCACGACAAGCGCCGCTCGATCAAGGAGCGCGAGACGCGACGCGAGATCGACCGGGCGCTGTCGGAGCGCTACTAGCTAATCCACCAGGCGGCGCTCCGCCGCCCAGCGCGTCAGCTCGTGGCGGCTCGACAGCTGGAGCTTGCGCAGCACCGACGACACGTGGGCCTCCACGGTCTTCGGCGAGATGTCGAGGCGCAGCGCGATCTCCTTGTACATGTAGCCGCGGGCGAGGTGCTGCAGCACCTCACGCTCGCGCGGGGTGAGGGCGTCGAGCTCGGACTCCGGCTGGGGGAGAGGGCCGGCGAAGGCATCGAGGACGAACCCCGCCAGGCGGGGGGAGAACACCGCATCGCCGCCGTTCACCCGGCGCACGGCGTCGGCGAGCTCCTCGCCCGAGATGCTCTTGGTGACGTAACCGCGCGCCCCGGCGCGGATCACCGCGATCACGTCCTCCGCGGCGTCCGAGACGGACAGCGCGAGGAAGCGGGGCACCGGCGTCCCGCTCTCGGCGGTACGCCGGATCACCTCGACGCCTCCGCCCTCGGGCATGTGCACATCGAGCAGCACCACGTCGGGGTGCTCCCTCGCGATCGCCTCCACGGCTTCACCGACGGTCCCAGCCTCGCCCGCGAGCTCCACCAGCGGCTCCAGCTCCGCACGCACGCCGGCACGGAACAGGGAATGGTCGTCGACGATCAGGACCCGCGGCGAGCTCACCCGGCCTCCTCGAGCAGCAACTCGACCTCGGTGCCCGCGCCGGGGGCACCGGTAATCGTGGCCCTTCCACCGTGGCGCTCCATCCGGCCGACGATCGACTCGCGCACTCCCCGGCGATCGGCGGGGATAGCAGCCGGATCGAAGCCGGGACCGCGGTCGCGTACGAAGACCTGAAGCCGGCGGTCCGTGCATTCCGCGTACACGTCCACGGTCGAACCGCCGCCGAACTTGGCCGCATTGGTCATCGCTTCGCGAGCCGCGCCCACGACCGCCTCCGTGGCGGGATCGAGGTCGCGGTCGCCGACCGCCACCACCTCGACGGGCACGCCGTGCCGCTCCTCGACCTCCGCGGCCACCGCCTCGAGAGCCGGCGCCAGCCGTGCCACCTGGCCTGGTGCCGGTCGGCCCGCAAGCCACGCCCGCAGCTCACGTTCCTGGCGGCGGGCGATGGCGGCCACCTCGTGCGGCTCGCCGGCGCGCCGCTGGACCATGGCGAGCGTCTGAAGCACGGAATCGTGAAGGTGGGCGGCCATCTCGGCGCGTTCCTGAGAGCGAATCCGCTCGGCCCTTTCCGAGGTGAGAGAACGCACCAATCGAACGATCCAGGGGGCGAAGATCACCCCGAGCACGACCACCACCGCAAGCACCGAGAGGATCACGTCGCGAGCTGCGCTCAGCGCGCCGGTTGCCTGGAGGAACGCGAAGGCCGCGGCGATCACCAGCGCCACGCCGACAGCCACGCGTGAGATCGAGGCGACCGTGGGCCGCCCGTCGGGCGTCCTCGCGACGAGACCGCCGAGCGCTCCGCGGAGCTCCGCGACGACCGGTCCGAGACGCTCCGGCATGGGCGGGGCCGGGGCGGCGGCCGGGGCCGTCGATCGCGCCGGAGTGCGCACCACCGGCGCCACACTCGGAGTGGAGGCCTCGCCCGAGGCCGCCTCGGAGCCCGAGCCGCCTAGGGATCCGCGCCAGATCAGGGCGGCCCCGCTGGCCACCAGCACGAGCGGCCACACGATGGCGTCCGAGAACCAGAGCCCGAGGGCCCGGAAGACGAGCAGAACGCTGAGCAAGAGGAGCCCGGTGCCGAGCGCCACCTCCACGGCGGCGCGCCCCGTTGGAAGCCGCCGGCGAACACCGGAGGGCACCTCGCCGGCGGGTATGACGAGCCAGCCGAGCGCATAGATCACGAGCCCGATCCCCCCCGCGCTAGTGGCGACGACGAACGCGAGGCGCACGAGCCACGGGTCGATGCCATAGCGCCGGGCAATCCCCGCGCAAACCCCGCCGAGCCAGCGCCCGGAGAGGTCCCGGCGCAGGTGCTGTCGCGCCGCCTCCGGGCGCGGCGCGGCCTCCGGAGCGTGTGCGCCGCCGTGCGTGGTCATCGTGCCTCTCATGATTTCAGCGCCGAGCGCGGCCGTGGCCGCGCTGTCACGTCCGGCGGGTCAGGCCGCTTGCCAACAGGATCGCCCCCGCCGCGGCGCACGCGACGGGGGCGAGGAGGCCGAAGCTGAGCTCGATCACGCCGGTTGCATCGAGCAGCAGGACGGCTCCGAGCGCGAGCACCGCAATGCCCGCGACGACTGAGGGAACGTCCGGTCTATCCGCGCGCACTGGAACCCGTGTCGAGGCAGGCGGAGTTGTCCTCGCCGGCGATTGAACCGTCGAAGTCACGTGAGCCGCGGTGGAAGGCGCCACGGATGTCGCCCGGATCATGCACCACACTCAGCTGACCCAGCCCAATGTCAGCGTCGACGACCAGGCGCGTGGTGGCCGGCTGGGCGTCGAGCTGCTCGACGAAGTCCACGTCGACGCCACCAGTGCCGCGGTCAAAGACATCGATCTGACCCACGCCCACATTGGCGTCGGTCGTCACGCAGAGGTCCTCCGGCACGAGAAGGCGAGCCTGCCCAACCCCCAGGTCGATCGCGAGCGGCCGGTCGCCCGCCGGGAGGTCGGTGTTCCGGAGGTCGACCTCCAGATCCCCGATGCCGAGCTGGTACTTCTCCTGCAGGTCTGCGGCCGACGCCGGCCGGTAAGTCTTGTCGCCGACTCCGCCATCGAGATCGATCCCCGCCGCGGCCACCGCTCCAGCCGAGAGCGCCAGGGTGACCGCCGGCAGGATCAGCCAGCGCACGGGCTTCAGGAACGCGCCGGCCAGGATGGCGAGGCCGGAGGCGATCACGAGCACGCCGACCACCACGCCGCCGCCCGCGGCAGCCGCCCAGGCGCCGCCAATGGCGATCACTCCGCAGAGAATGAGGACTCCGATACCGAGCGCCGCTCGCCGCGCGATGTCGCCCGCATCGCCGCTCGGTCCTTCTCCTGAGACGAACCACCAGACGAGTACACCGGCGGCGACCAGAAAGGCAAGGGGGAAGAGGACTCCCGCAGCGATGACGCCGCCACCCAGCAGAAAGGGCCAGGCCACCAGCAGCACGACCACGACCAGGACGATCGTCAGCGCCCGGCTGCGCCCCTCGGCCGGAGGCTGGGCCGTCGCGTCGGCCGGCTCGTTCGGGACGAGCACCAGGGCGGCGAGGTACAGCAGCACGCCCGCCCCACCGATCAGCGCGAGCGCGATGGCCGCGATGCGGAACAGGATCGGATCGACGTTGAAGTAGCGCCCAAGCCCGCCACAGACACCGCCGATGACCCGATTCGAGCGCGAGCGCAACAGCCGCCGCGGCTCCGGCGGGAGCGGCTGGGTGGGCGCCTCGGCGGCGGGTGGGGGCGCGGGCGGGGGCGGGGCCTCGCCCTGTGAGCCGCGCGGATCCTCGGGGGCGGGTTCCGTCGGGGCTTCGGCGGTCGGCTCCTCGGCGGTCGGCTCCTCCGGAGCCGCCTCCTCGCCTGCGGGCTCCTCCTCCGCGCCAGCCTCGCGCTCCTCCTCCGGCCCGTCGTGCCGCCTGTCGTCCATGGTCATTGGGAATCCTCCGATGGCTTAGCGATCTGCGCCATCGAGAGTGCCGCCATCACAGCATCCTGCCTATTGGGAATCGTCCCTAGGGGTCGACCCCGCCGCTCCCAGGGCGCGGTCGAATCGGCCCTTCGCCGCTAGCATTGACGGGGACATACGACACGGGGGCGAACCAGCTTCGACGTGGAGCAGATCCGTCCCGATGTGGCGAGTCGAGGACTCCGGGTTGGCCTCGTTAAACACCCCGGAAACCAATACGTGCGGACTCTAATCACGAGTTCGCCCTCGCCTAGATAGCGAGGGAGTCGCGCCGGGCGGCCCGCGGCCCGGAGTGCGGCTTCAGATAGCGGGCTCCACCTCGGTGACAGGACCCTTGGTCATCGGGGGACATCTCTAGGAGGGTATGGCTCCGGTGACGTGCCCCCCGGATCGACCGAACCGGACGCCGAGATCAGACTCCGGCGGGAACGCTCGTAGCAAGCATCGGGAAGGTGTTCCGCGGACGTGGGTGCAATTCCCACCGCCTCCACCTACATCGACGGCCGGAGCCGCCAACGGGGGCTGCTCAGACCGACCTCGGCCCTAGATCAGTCACCTCGGCGTCAATCGCCGCCATCCCGAGGGCGTGCGCGACCGAGACGCGGTGATGTCCGTCGCCGACGAAGTGCCGGTCCCCGAGCCGGAAGACCGAGATCGGCGGGAGTGGCTCGCCGCGTCGGGCGGCCATCCATAGCCGCTCCCAGCGACCGCGGCTCGTGGACGGCGGCCGGAAGCTGTCGTCAAACGCCCGGGCCTTGGCGGGCTCGGCGGTCCCGACGATCGACTGAAGCGGAATCGTGCGCACGCCCACGGCGCGCCGGCTCGCCGGCGGCCTGACCCCAAGGGCGTCCTCGAGATGTGCCAGGCAGCGCGCACCCCGCCGCCGGTGCAACAGCCAGCGCGTCGCCTGGTCGCGGCGGCGCCGGCGGCGTTGGCGGGAGAAGGCTGTCTGGGCGTCGACCATCAGGTTGCCGGTTTCCATGCCTCATGAGTTTGCAGCTAAGGCGCTCGCCCTACATCGGGCATTTGCAGCGACTTCAGCCCCTGCGCCCCTTACCTGCCGACCGCGTAAACTGAGGAAAGCCGATCGAGAATTGGGAGGTTTGAGGATGAGCACGACGGATGCGCTTCTCGACAACGCGAAGAAGTACTCGCAAAGCTTCGAAAAAGGGGACCTGCCGCTGCCGCCTGCGACCAAGGTCGCTGTGGTGGCGTGTATGGATGCGCGACTCAATCCCCAGGCCCTTCTGGGACTCCAGGAGGGTGACGCCCACGTGATCCGCAACGCTGGCGGCGTCATCACCGACGACGCGATCCGGTCGCTCGCGATCTCCCAGCGCCTCCTCGGAACGGAGGAGATCGTCCTGATCCACCACACGGACTGCGGAATGCTCACCTTCTCCGACGACGACTTCCGGCGCCAGGTGCAGGACGACACTGGCGTCAAGCCGCCCTGGGCGGCCGAGGCGTTTCCGGATCTGGAGGACGACGTGAGGCAATCGATCGCCCGCATCAAGGCCTCGCCGTTCGTGCCGCGCAAGGACAGCATCCGCGGCTTCGTGTACGACGTTCACGACGGCTCGCTGCGCGAGGTGTCTTAGCCGCCGGCGAGCCCCTCGAGCCGCCGCGCGAGTCGCTCCATCCCGCGATCGCGCGCGGCTTGCGCCGCGCCTGCAAAGTCCGTGGGGCGATCGGGGGGAGGCTCGAGGTCGACATCCCGCAGCGTGGCGATTTCCTTGAACCGCAGTAGCTCCTCCCGCTGTTCGAGGAGCGCCGTGCGCACGCTTGGCTTCGACTCGCGGATGGCGCCCTTGAGTGCGGCCTCCAGCGACCCGTGCCGATGCAGCAGCTCGGCTGCGGTCTTCTCGCCGATCCCCTTGGCGCCGGGGATGCCGTCGGAGGGGTCCCCGCGCAAGGCGATGAAGTCGGGCACCAGCTCGGGGGGAACGCCGTATCGACGCCGCACGTCCTCGGGACCGACGACTTCGGCACCTCGCGCTCCGGTGCGGATGTAGAGGACGCTCACGCGCTCGCCGGCGCACTGGAACATGTCGCGGTCGCCGGTCATCACCAGCACGCGTCCGCCCTGGGCGGCCTCGCGGCGGGCATAGGAGCCGAGCAGGTCATCGGCCTCGAGCGTTTCGCTCACCGCGACGGTCCAGCCGAACGCCTCGAAGAAGTCGCGGGCATCAGCGAACTGGGGCTGGAGCCCCTCCGGTACCTCTGGGCGGTCGACGTGATAGCCCTCGAACAACTCGAGCCGATAGTCGGCGGCGTCGGGGCCGAAGCAGAGGGCGACCGCCCTCGGGTCGTGGTCCTCCACCTCGCGCAGCACCAGATTGGCGGTGCCGAGCAGGGCATTGACGGGCTGTCCGTCCTTCCCCTGAATCGAGTCCGGGAGCGCGTAGAACGCGCGGAACAGCATCGACGGAGCGTCGACTACGAGCAGTGGCGCGGTGGTCATCGCCGCCGCATCGTAATAGCGGAGCCGCCCGCTCAGAGTTCGAGCACGGTCCCGTCGGGCCCGAGGTTGACGATGCGGGTCCGCCCGACCCGCGATTCCTGCCCCCAGCACTGGTGAATGTGACCGCAGACGGCCAAGGGCGGCCGCTTCTCCTCGATGGCATGAAGGATCGCCTCACTGCCGAGGCCGGCGTCCACGTGTCCCTTCGGCGGCGAGTGCAGCGCCAGCACCGCCCCCTCGGGGCAACCGGCAAGCTTGTCGGCAGCCTGCGCCTCGTCGAGGTCGAAGCTCCAGTCCCAGGGCGTCACGGGGATGCCGGCGCCCAGGCCCCAGAACGCGGTCCCATCGATCTCGGTGCCCTCCCCGTGCAGGACCATGGCCGCCTGCCAGCCCGAGCTGGCGTCACGCAGCGCGGCCTCGGTCTCGTTGTTGCCGGGCACGAGCAGGGTGGGCGTGTCGATCCGGCGGAGCGGCGCGAGTGTCTCCTCGAGGCCGCGGTGGATCGAGGCGAAGTCGCCCGCCCCGATCACGACGTTGGCCTCGGCGGCCATTCCCGCGAGCCGTCCCGCCCGCTCGAGGTCGCGGTGCAGGTCGCTGAAGGCAAGCAGCTTCACGCGCGGCGATCGTAGCGGTACGCTCGCTACGTGCTCGAGCCGTCGTACCTGAGGCTCCATCGCTCGGGCGAGCTGCGCGCCCGCGCGCGCCGGGCGCTCGAGCTTCTCCGCGGTCCGTCGTGCACGGTGTGTCCGCGTCTCTGCACGGTCGATCGCCTGGCCGACGAGCGCGGGCTCTGCCGCATCGGGAGGCGGGCCATCGTCGCCTCCCACTTCCCCCACTTCGGCGAAGAGAACTGCCTTCGGGGCTGGCGCGGCTCCGGAACGATCTTCTTCAGCGGCTGCAATTTGCGCTGTGTTTTTTGCCAGAACTTCGACGTCTCCTGGCAGGTGCAGGGCGAGGAGGCTTCGGCCGAGCGGCTCGCCGGGATGATGCTCGAGCTGCAGGCGCATGGGTGTCACAACATCAACTGGGTGACGCCCGAGCATGTGGTCCCGCAGATCCTCGAGGCCCTTCCGCTCGCTGTCGAGCGCGGCCTGCAGCTCCCGACCGTCTACAACACGAGCGCCTACGACAGCCCGGACTCGCTCGCGTTAATGGACGGCATCGTTGACGTGTACATGCCCGACCTCAAGATGATCTCGAGCGACCACGCTCGCCGGTACGTCGGCAAGCGCGAGTACGCCGACGTCATGCGGCGCAACGTGACCGAGATGAAGCGCCAGGTCGGCGACCTGGTTCTCGACGAGCGCGGCCTGGCTCGGCGCGGGCTGATCTGCCGTCACCTGGTGATGCCGGGCCTGGTGGACGAGACCGAGGCGGTGCTGCGTTTCGTGGCCGAGGAGCTCGGGCCGGGCACCTATGTGAACCTGATGGGCCAGTACTACCCGGCCGGCAAGGTGCGCGACGGTCGCTACGAGGAGATCGATCGGCGCCCGCATGCGGAGGAGCTGGAGCGGGCGTTCGAGATCGCGGACGAGCTCGGGCTGCGGCGTCTGGACGGGCGGAGCAGGGCCGAGGCTCTTTCTCGGCGGTGATCGTGGCTCAGGGGGTCGTGTCCGGGTAGGAGCAGCTCGTGGAGCAGATCTCGCTGATCGACTCACAATCCGAGCCGAACGACGCGACGCCGTTCCTGCCCGAGCGGCGAACGCTGGCCACCTTGCGCAAGGCGGCGGCCGGATGCCGGGGCTGCCATCTCTGGCGCGGTGCCTCTCAGACGGTCTTCGGCGAGGGCCTGAAGCGCTCCCGGGTCATGTTCGTGGGAGAGCAGCCGGGTGACCAGGAGGACCGCCAGGGAAAGCCGTTCGTCGGCCCGGCCGGCAAGGAGCTCGACCGCGGGCTCGAGGCCGCCGGGATCGCCCGCGACGAGGCCTACGTGACGAACGTCGTGAAGCACTTCAAGTTCGAGGAGCGCGGCCGCCGCCGTATCCATCAGACGCCGAAGCGCTTCGAGGTCGACGCGTGCCGGCCGTGGCTCGACGAGGAGCTGCGGGTGGTGGAGCCCGAGGCGCTCGTGCTGCTCGGGGCGACCGCCGCCAAGGCCATCCTCGGCAGTTCGTTCCGCCTCACGAAGCACCGGGGGGAGCTGCTCGACTCGGACCTGGCGCCGATCGTGACCGCCACCGTCCACCCCTCGGCGATCCTGCGCGCGCCCGACGATGAGGCCCGCATCGCGCAGCGCGAGTCCTTCGCCGAGGACCTGCGGGTGGTCGCCCGGGCCCTGGCGTGACGCGTCGGCGGGGCACCGGCGGCCGGCCGAGGGGGCGAGTCGCGCGAGTAACCAACTCCCCGGGGCGGGGTACTTCGTCTTGTCGACCATCGGTCAATAAGGAAGGAAACTCGTGCCCGCCCGCCAAGAAGACGCCCCCCGTAGCAAGCAGTTTCTGCTCGCCCGCCATGAGTCGCGTGTGCTCGAGTGGATCGCGCGCCGCCTGCCGAGCTGGGTCATGCCGGACCATCTCACTGCCTTGGGCGTGGTCGCCGCCGTGGGTATCGCCGCGGCATATCTGCTTTCGAACGGCAGCGAGGTCTGGCTCTGGGCCGCCAGCGCCCTGCTCGTCGTCCACTGGCTCGGCGATTCGCTCGACGGCACGCTCGCTCGGGTCCGCAAAATCGAGCGGCCGACGTACGGCTACTACCTCGACCACTTGGTGGACGCCCTCGCGACCGCGCTCATCGGGCTCGGCCTCGGCCTCTCGCCGTACATGCTGCTCAGCGTCGGGCTCGTGATCGTGATCGCGTACCTGGTCCTGTCGATCAACACCTACCTCGAGACCTACGCCTTTGGCGTCTTCACGCTCGGCTACGGGCGCGTCGGGCCGACCGAGGTCCGCGTGCTCCTGATCGGGCTGAACACCCTGCTCGCCGTGGGCGTCGGCCTCGGCTTCCAGGTGGGCGATCTCGGCCTCACGGTGCTCGATCTGATCGGCCTCGGCATCGCCGCGCTGATGGTGACGACGCTGATCGGCCGCGCCGCCCGCAACCTGCGCGTACTCGCCGCGCGCGAGCCGGCGGGGCAGGCGCGCGCGTAGTCCGCATCCGGCTCCGCGCGGGGCGGGGCCGGCGCGGCGGACGCCCGGAGGGTGCGGCCCCTCAGCTCGTCCGCAGCGCCCGCGAACGCTCGGCCACGGGCTGGAGGAAGTCCGGCAGCGGGCGCACCAGGCCGCGGCCCGTCTCGCGCTCCCAGATCTGCTCGAGCTCGGCGAGGTGCTCGTCCATGACCGTGTCGATGAGCGGGAAGTCCGCCGATCGCACGGCGGCGAGCGTGCGCTCGTGGATCTCGATCGTCCAGTCGGGGACGAGCGGCGCGTGCATCGCCATGTCGCGGGCGATCTCGAGTTGGCGCAGCAGCGAGCGCATGAGCGAGACGATCGTGGCGTTGCGGGTCGCGCGCGCCATCGCGAGGTGGAACTTCAGGTCGAGCTGTAGGAAGAGGTCTTCGTTGCGCAGGAAGTCGTCGCTCGAGGCGAGCTCCCGCTGGCGATCGATGGTGCGGGCCATCGCCGCGAAGTCCTCCTCACTGGCGTGGACCGCGGCCAGCTGAGCTACGCGCGGCTCCAGCAGCCGGCGGGCCTCGAGCACGCCGGCGACCTCGCTGAAGCGGATCTCCTGCCGGCTGTGGAGAAGCTCGCGCGGCACGACCTCGGCGGCCACGAAGATGCCGCCGGCCTGCCCTCGGCGCACCTCGAGCACACCGGCCTCGACGAGCACCTTGACCGCCTCGCGCAGCGTCGGGCGACTGATCCGCATCTGCGCCGCGAGGTCGCGCTCGGAGGGCAGGCGATCGCCGACGTGGAGATCGCCGGACTTGACCTTCTCGGCGATCTGCTCGACCGCCTCCTCGAACGTCCGGCGCGTGGCGACGGGCTCGAACGAGCGCCTCTGACCCGTGCTCGTGTACAGGCTGTCGTCGACGAGCAGCGGCCGGTTCATCCTCTCCCGGCCTCCACTCGCTCGAGCGCGTGCCGCTCGGCCACATCGAGCGGCGTGGAATCTTCGGCCTCGGCAGTGACGAGCGCACTGTCGAGACGGTCCATCGCGCGAGCGATCAGCTCGTGCTCCCCTCCGCGGCCGTACCACTCGAGCGCGACGTGGATCAGCCCGCCGCAGTTCGCGAGGAAGTCGGGAACGTAGAGGATTCCGCGCTCCGCCAGGACGCGTGCGACGCCTCGGCCGGTGAGCGGGTTGTTCGCCGCCCCGGCCACCACCCGGCAGTCGATCGAGCGCGCCAGCTCCTCGTCGATCATCCCGCCCGCGGCGCAGGGGGCGAGTACGTCGAGCTCGGTCGCCATGATCGCCTCGGCCGACGGCGCTATCTCCCCGCCATGCTCCGAGGCGAACCGGTCGCCGCGGTCGGGGTCGAGATCGAAGGCCACGATTCGCCCACCGGCCTGCGCGAGCCTTGCGGCCAGCACATAGCCGACCTTGCCGAGGCCGACCACGCCGATCCGGCGGCCGTCGACCTCGGCCGAGCCGGTAGCCGCATAAAGCCCGCGGCGCAGTGCCTGGAAGACCGACTCCGCGGTGACGGGCGACGGATCGCCGCGGCCGCCGCGGTCCACCGAGCGGCCGGTCACGAAGCGGGTGAACCGGGCCAGATGGTCCATGTCGGCTGTGGAGGTGCCGATGTCCTCGGCCGTTATGTACGCGCCGTCGAGGCTGTCGATGACCTGAGCGGCGACCTCGAGCCGCGCCCCGCGTCGATTCTCTCTCCCATCGTCGATCATCACGGACTTCCCGCCCCCAAGGTCGAGGCCGGCGGCCGACGCCTTGAGCGTCATCGTGCGCGCGAGGCCCATGACGTCGTCGAGCGCCTCGCGGAGCCCGCCGGGATAGCGCTTGAGCCGCATTCCACCCAGAGCTGGACCGAGCACCGTCGAGTGCACCGCGACGATGAAGCGAAGACCGGTGTCGGGGTCCTGCCGTACTACGACCTGCTCATGATCGTCGTCGACGAGAGGCACGGTTGAGCGGACCGCGCGCTGGGTAGCAATGGTCACAGCACTTGACCTTATACCCCGCCTCGGCTGACTTCAAGCTGGTGGCTCCGCATTACGAAGCCTCAGTCGGGAAGCGGAACAGCCGACTCGCAATTGCGTTCCGTGTACCACCAATGGTAAATTGGATTGCCCAAAGCGCTCGGCCGCCGCAAACGTGGGAGGAAACTGCAGCATGACGTCCACCGCCGTACGCCATCGCTCCGCCCGCCGGCGCCCGGCGGCCGGAAGCGCGCGCGGCGACGGGGAGGGGGGCCTTCCGAAGGGCGTCCGCCGCGAGGTCAGCCTAGAGGACAAGTACCTGCTCGAAGAGGGGCGCATTCTGCTGACCGGCGTGCAGGGCCTGGTGCGCCTCCCGCTCGATCAGCACAGGGCCGACCGCCGCCGCGGCCTCCACACGGGCACGATGATCTCGGGCTACCAGGGCTCGCCGCTCGGCGGGCTCGACCTCGAGATCCAGCGCAACCAGAAGCTGATCGACGACCACCACGTGCACCACGTGCCGGGCCTCAACGAGGAGCTCGGCGCCACATCGGCCTGGGGCAGCCAGATCGCGGCCGGCCTGCCCGGCGCCCGCTACGACGGCGTGCTGGCGATGTGGTACGGCAAGGCGCCGGGCCTCGACCGCGCGGCCGACTCGCTGCGCCACGGCAACTTCGTTGGTGTCTCTCGCACGGGCGGCGCCCTCGCCATCGTTGGTGACGACCCGAGCTGCAAGTCATCAACCATCCCGAGCGCGTCCGAATCGCTGCTCGCGAGCTTCCACATGCCGGTCTTCTTCCCCGGCAACGTGCAGGAGGTGCTCGACCTCGGGCTTCACGCGTTCGCCTGCTCGCGCGCCTCGGGTCTGTGGTCGGGCTTCAAGATCATCACCAACGTCGCCGACGCCATCGGCACGGCGGAGGTTGCGCCCGATCGTGTGGCGCCTGCGCTGCCCGACCTCGGCTACGAGCACCGGCCGCACGGCAACCTGCTGGCGCCCGCATCGCTCGAGATGGAGAGCACCCTGTTGGGCGTACGCACCGACCTCGCGCTCGCATACGCGCGCGAGAACGGGGTCAACCGAATCGAGGGGGCGAGCGGCGCCTGGCTCGGCATCGTCGCCCCCGGCAAGGCGTACTACGACCTCCGGCACGCGCTGCGCAGCCTCGGCCTCGAAGACGATGACGCTCTCGAACGCGCCGGGGTGCGCATCCTGAAGCTGGGCATGATCTGGCCGCTCGAGCCCGAGATCGCACGCCACTTCGCGAGCGGGCTCGAAGAGATCCTCGTGGCCGAGGAGAAGGGTCCGTTCGTGGAGAGCCAGCTGAAGGAGGCGCTCTACGGCACGGCGAACACTCCCCGGATCGTCGGGAAGCAGGACGAGCGCGGCGAGCGCCTGCTGCCGGTGGAGCTCGATCTCGACGCCGATCTCATCGCCCGCGCGGTCGCCGCCCGCTTGGGCGGCCGCGTCCAGCTCGACTCCGTGCAGGCGAGACTGTGGAAGCTCGACGAGATCGCGGGCCGGCCCGCGGCGCTGCCCATGGCGCAGCGCACACCTTTCTTCTGCTCGGGCTGCCCGCACAACAGCTCGATCAAGGCGCCGGACGGCACTCTCGTGGGCGGCGGCATCGGCTGCCACACGATGGTCCTGCTGAATCCCGAGGGCAAGGGCGACATCACCGGCATCACGCAGATGGGCGGCGAGGGCGCTCAGTGGATCGGCATGGCACCGTTCACCGAGGACCGCCATCTGGTGCAGAACCTTGGCGACGGCACCTTCCACCACTCGGGCTCGCTCGCGATCCGCGCGGCCGTAGCCGCCGGGGTGAACATCACCTACAAGCTGCTCTACAACGAGCACGTCGCGATGACCGGGGGCCAGGCGATCGAGGGACAGCTGAGCGTGCCCGACCTCACCCGCTGGCTCGAGCTCGAAGGTGTGAGGCGGATCATCGTGACCGCCGAGGACACGAGCCGCTACAAGGGAGTGAAGCTCGCGGGGATCGCGGAGCTGCGCGACCGCAAGGAGCTGCTCGCCTCCCAACGGGAGCTGGCGCAGGTCGAGGGCGTGACCGTGCTGATCCACGATCAGGAGTGCGCCGCCGAGCTGCGCCGCAAGCGCAAGCGCGGCAAGGCGCCCGAGCCCGCCGAGCGCATCTGGATCAACGAGCGCGTGTGCGAGGGCTGCGGGGACTGCGGCCAGAAGTCGAGCTGCCTGTCGGTGATCCCGGTCGAGACCGAGTTCGGCCGCAAGACGCAGATCCACCAGGCCTCATGCAACAAGGACTACTCGTGCCTCGAGGGCGATTGCCCGTCCTTCCTCACCGTCGTGCCGGGCGAGCGGTCGAAGCGCGCAACCCCGACGCTAGACGTGGAGCTTCCTCAGCCCGAGCGGCTCGCGACCGCCCACGACTTCGCGGTGCGCATGATGGGCATCGGCGGCACCGGCGTCGTGACCGTCAACCAGGTGCTGGGCATGGCGGCGCTGATCGACGGGCTGCACGTATCGGGCCTCGACCAGACCGGCCTTTCTCAGAAGGGCGGGCCGGTCACCTCCGACCTGCGCATCACGAGCGAGCCGGTCGCCTCGGCCAGCAAGATGCCCGCAGGCTCGGTCGACCTGTACCTGGGATTCGACCTGCTCGGCGCGGCCAGCCAGAAGAACCTCGTCACGGCCGACCGCGAGCGCACGGTGGCCGTCGTCTCCACGAGCGCCGTCCCGACCGGCCGCATGGTCATCGACGTGAACGAGCGCTTCCCGGAGCTCGCCGGCCAGCTCGACATGATCGATGCGGCGACGCGCCGCGAGGACAACCTCTACCTCGACGCCCAGCGGCTCTCGGAGCGCCTCTTCGGCGACCACATGATGACCAACACGCTGGCGCTCGGCGCCGCCTTCCAGCGCGGGCTGCTGCCCGTGTCGCGCGAGGCGCTCGAGGAGGCGATCCGCCTCAACGGCGCGGCGGTCGAGAAGAACCTCGCCGCCCTCGCCTGGGGGCGCGCCGTCGTCGCCGCGCCGGACGCCGTCGAGGCGGCCACGCGCGATCCCGAGACCGTCGTGCCGGTGCGCGAGCTCAGCAAGCGCGAGCGTGAGCTCGTCACGCTCGCCGTCGACGGCGACGACGGCGAGCTGCGCCAGCTCGTCGAGACGCGCGTGCCCGAGCTCGTCGCCTATCAGAACGAGGCCTACGCCGAGCGCTATGCGCAGCTGGTGCGGCGCGCCCACGTGAGCGAGCAGGAGCGCACGCCGGGGCACACCGCGCTGACCGAGGCCGTGGCGCGCCAGCTGTTCAAGCTGATGGCGTACAAGGACGAGTACGAGGTCGCGCGCCTCCACCTGGACGCCGTCGAGCAGGCGAAGCTGCAGGCAGAGTTCGGCGAGGGCGCGAAGGTCTACTTCATGCTGCATCCGCCGCTGCTGCGCGCGATGGGCCTCGACCACAAGCTGAAGCTCGGCGCGTGGTTCGTGCCGATGTTCCGGCGGCTGTATGCGATGCGGCGCCTGCGCGGCACGCGGCTCGACCCGTTCGGCAAGGCCGAGGTGCGCCGCGTCGAGCGCGAGCTGATCGGCGAGTACGAGGAGCTGGTCGCTGACGCGCTGGCGTTGCTCACGCCGGAGACGCACGACACGGCCGTCGAGCTGCTCGAGCTGCCGGACCTGATCCGCGGCTACGAGGAGATCAAGCTGCGCAACGTCGTCATGTTCCGCAAGCGCGCCGAGGGCATCCTCAAGCGGCTGCGCGCCGGGAAGCCGGCGCCGCAGGTGCTCACGCCGGGCCGGTAACAGGCCGGTCACATCTGCGCGTCCGGGCGGCCCATAGGGTCGGCCGATGACGAAGCGACTGCTCCTTGCCCTGCTCACCTGCGCGTCCCTGCTCGCCCTCGCCCCGGCGGCCGGCGCGGTCGAGCTCACCAAGCTCGGCAGCACGCCGGCACAGGGGGAGGCTCAGGCCGAGATCGCCGCCTATGACCCGGCGACCGAGCAGGCCTTCGTCACGAACGCCGAGGACAACACGCTCGACATCTACGACTTCTCCGACCCGACCGCGCTCGGCGACCCGGTGGCGATCGACCTGTCGCCGTACGGCGCCGGCCCCAACAGCGTTGACGTGAGCAAGGACGGGCTCGTCGCGGTGGCCGTGGAGGCGGATCCGATCACGGCGGCCGGCAGCGTCGAGATCTTCGACACGGATGGCAATCACCTGCGCTCGTTCCCGGCCGGCTCGCTGCCCGACATGCTCACGTTCGCAGAGCACGACAGGTATCTGCTCGTCGCGAACGAGGGCGAGGCGCTCTCGAGTGATGACGACCCGCAGGGCAGCGTGACCGTCATCAAGCTCAACAAGAAGCTGTCGAAGTCGACGGTCAGGACGACGGGCCTCGCCGGCGTCCCGCGCGTCGGCGAGTATCGGATCGCCTGCCCCGGCACCCCGTTCGCCCAGGACGCCGAGCCCGAGTACATCTCCGAGGGCGGCTTCGGCACCGCGCTGGTAACGCTGCAGGAGACCAACGCCGTGGGGGTGCTGGACATCGAGCGAGGCCGCTTTGTGCTCGTGCGGGGCCTCGGCTACAAGGACCACGGCAAGGCGCGCAATGCGCTGGACCCCAGCGACGATGACGGCGGCATCAACATCAACCCCTGGGACGGCCTCGAGGGCATGTACCAGCCCGATGCGATCGCGTCCTACACCTGGTTCGGCCTGCCCTACTACGTGACCGCCAACGAGGGCGACGCGCGCGAGCGCGACGGCTGCGAGGAGGAGGACCGGGTGGGTGACGTGGGCCTCGACCCCGCGGCCTTCCCGAACGCCGAAGAGCTGGAGGACGACGCCGCGCTCGGCCGTCTGAACGTCTCGACAACGACGGGCGACCCGGACGGCGACGGCGACCTCGACCGCATCTTCTCGTTTGGAGCGCGTTCTTTCTCGATCCTCGGCCCGCTGGGCGGGCTCCTGTGGGACTCGGGCTCGCAGCTCGAGCGGATCGCGGCCGCTGAGGAGCCGGAGCGCTTCAATTTCTCGAACGAGGAGCCCGGCGAGCTCGACGAGCGCAGCGACAGCAAGGGACCCGAGCCCGAGGGCATCGACGTCGGCACCGTTGGCTTCCGCACCTACGCCTTCGTCGCCTCCGAGCGCCAGGGCGGCATCTACGCCTACCGGCTGCAGGGCCCCGCGGCGTCCTTCGAGGACTACCTGAACGCGCGCCCGGAGGACCTCGGCCCGGAGGGCGTTCGGTTCGTGTCGCGCTCGGACAGCCCGACGGGCCGCGCCATGCTGCTCGTGACGAACGAGATCAGCGGAACGGTCACGGCCATCGACGTGGCGCCGTAGGTCAGGCCGGCTTGCGGCCCGTGACGATCAGATAGCGCGCGTTCAGCTCTACCTCCGGCGGGCGGTCGTTGCACGACGCGAGCAGCCGGTCGAACGCCGGCCGTAACGCGGCCA
>Ga0081538_10002413_pt1 | contig 18337 bp, 14 predicted proteins | sample TabmetS5T2R1_FD_71022 | JGI IMG/M metagenome (GOLD analysis project Ga0081538, IMG submission 71022) | Tabebuia heterophylla rhizosphere microbial communities from the University of Puerto Rico - S5T2R1 | ecosystem: Host-associated > Plants > Roots > Rhizosphere ... | reverse complement strand
GGTGCCCAACCCCGACGCCGAGCAGCTGGCCGACATCGCCGTCGCCTCGGCGGGCACGGCCGCCCAGTTCGGCATCGAGCCGCGGGTGGCCATGCTGTCGTACTCGACCGGCGAGTCGGGCGCCGGCAGCGACGTCGACAAGGTCCGGCAGGCCACCGCCATCGCCCGCGAGCGCCGGCCCGACCTCCTGATCGAGGGGCCGATCCAGTACGACGCGGCCATCGACCCCGAGGTGGCCCGCTCCAAGCTGCCCGACAGCCGGGTCGCCGGCCGGGCCACCGTGTTCGTGTTCCCCGACCTGAACACCGGCAACAACACCTACAAGGCGGTGCAGCGCTCGGCCAACGCGGTCGCCGTCGGCCCGATCCTCCAGGGCCTGCGCAAGCCGGTCAACGACCTGTCCCGGGGGGCCACGGTCCCCGACATCGTCAACACCGTGGCCATCACGGCCATCCAGGCCCAGGGGACCGAGGATGCCTAGAGTCCTCGTCGTCAACACCGGGTCGTCGTCGATCAAGTACCAGCTCTTTGAAATGGACGGCCAGAAGGTGCTGGCGTCGGGGCTGGTGGAGCGGATCGGGGAGGCCGGGGCGAGGCTGACCCACCGGGCCGGCGGAGGCGACCCGCTGGTGGTCGAGGACCGGGTCGCCGACCACGCCGAGGGGTTCGAGCGGGTCTTCGGGGCGTTCGAGACCTCGGGCGAGCCCATCGGCGACCTGGCCGGCATCGGCCACCGGGTAGTGCACGGCGGCGACCGGCTCACCGCCCCGACCCGGATCGACGACGCCGCCATCGCCGCCATCGCCGACCAGGCCCCCCTGGCCCCGCTGCACAACCCCAGCAACCTGCTCGGCATCCGCATCGCCATGGCCAGCTTCCCGGAGACCCCGCAGGTGGCCGTGTTCGACACCGCCTTCCACCAGACCATGCCGCCCCGCGCCTGGCGCTACGCCCTGCCGGCCGACCTGGCCGCCGAGCTGCGCATCCGCCGCTACGGCTTCCACGGCACCTCGCACGCCTACGTGTCCCGCAAGGCGGCCGAGCACCTGGGCCGCCCGGCCGGCGAGCTCAACCTGGTCACCCTCCACCTGGGCAACGGGGCCAGCGCGGCCGCCGTCCAGGGCGGCCGCTGCATCGACACCTCGATGGGCCTCACCCCCCTGGAGGGCCTGGTCATGGGCACCCGCAGCGGCGACCTGGACCCGGCGGTGGTGTTCTACCTGCACCGCGAGGCCGGGCTGTCGGTCGACGACCTCGACGACCTGCTCAACAAGCGCAGCGGCATGCTCGGCCTGGCCGGGGCCAACGACCTGCGCGAGGTGGCCCGCCTGGTCGCCGAGGGCGACGAGGCCGCCACCGAGGCCCTGGACGTCTACTGCTACCGCATCCGCAAGTACGTCGGCGCCTACGCCGCCGCCCTCGGCCGCCTGGACGCGCTGGTCTTCACCGCCGGCGTGGGCGAGAACAACGACGCCGTCCGGGCCGGCGTCTGCCAGGGCCTGGAGGGCCTCGGGGTCGCCCTCGACCCCAAGCGCAACAAGGCCCGCCCCGGCCGCTCCCGCACCATCTCGGCCGACGACAGCGCGGTGGCCGTGCTGGTCGTCCCCACCAACGAGGAGCTCGAGATCGCCGAGCAGACGCTCGCGGTGATCTCCGCCGGCTAGCCCTCGACCCGTCCCGAGCGCGTCGCGCAACTGGTGCGTACATTTCTTGTTTTGCCTACTTGAATCTTCTGACCCGCTCTACTACGTTCTTGCGGGTTATTCACGTTCTGCCTGTTCCAGGTGTCATCCGGTTCTGACACCCGGACATCGGCCACCTCGGACAGGCCTTCTTCGCGGAAGGAGGACCCTCGGGCCGAGGCTGTGGCGCCCCCACGCCGCGCTGGCGACGGCGTGTCCGGGGCGGCAGGACAGCGGCGCACTCACCACACCGCACCTGATCAACGACGCTCGCTCGCGGGCCGCGGCCCGCGTCGGGCGACCGTGTTGCTGGTGTGCCCGGAAACAGCCGGGTCGACCGTACCCAGAACACGCCGTCACCTGTACCTGAAGGGCTTCTTGTGGCTCGCATGCAGCGACGGTATGTCGGCACCAACACCCCCTCCAACAACGGATCCAGCACCACCAAGGCCATCGAGCGCGTCCTGGCCGGCGAGGCCGAGGCCCACGCTCCCACATCATCCGGGCCGGCCCCGCCGGCCCTCCGCGGCGGCGCCCTGCGCCGCTACCGCGACATCGCCCTCGGGCTGGCCCTATCGGACGCCGTCTGCGTGGTCGTCGCCCTGGCCGTCGCCTACTACCTGCGCTTCCCGGACCGGCCGATGCTGGCCGGCGAGGCCATCGTGCTCGCCGTCGCCCCCGTCCTGTGGGTCGCCGTCTTCCACGCCTTCGACCTGTACGCCCCCCAGCATCTGTCGGCGCCCGAGGAGTTCCGCCGGCTGATCGGCGCCTCCAGCGTCGGGATCGTCCTGCTGGTGATGGCCAGCTACTGGTCCAAGTCGTCGTTCTCGCGGGGTTGGGTGGCGATCAGCTGGATCCTGGTCCTGCTGCTGGAGCTGATCCCGCGGCGCTGGTGGCGGGCCTACCAGTGGCGGCTGCGGATGGACGGCCGCCTGGCCCTGCGGACCCTGGTCGTCGGCACCTCGGCGCAGGCCGCCCGGCTGGTCGAGATCCTGTCCGACCGGGCCTCGGGGTTCCTGCCCGTCGGCCAGGTGCGCGCCGCCGACCCCGCCGAGGACGGGTTCGCCGGTCGACCCAGGATCCGGGTCGAGCGCGACCAGGTCCCCAGCCCGCTGCCCGTCCTCGGCGGGGTCGGCGACCTGGACCGACTGATCCGCGAGCAGGGCGCCGAGTGCGTGTTCGTGGCCCCGCCCGGGATCCCGGTCGACGACATGGCCCAGGTCGCCTGGACGGCCAGCCGCCAACGCGTCGAGGTCCGGGTGCTGGCCAACCTGCCCCAGACCCTCACCTCCCGCCTGGCCCTGGTCAAGGTGGGTCCGGCGATCGCCTTCGCCCTCAAGCCGGTGCGCCTGTCGGGCCGGCAGGCCGCCGCCAAGCGGGCCTTCGACCTGGTGGTGGCATCGGCCGCGCTGCTCCTGAGCCTGCCCCTGTTCCTGCTCATCGCCCTCTGGATCCGGCTCGACTCGGGCGGGCCGGTCTACTTCCATCAGGAGCGGGTGACCAAGGACGGCCGGGTGTTCCGGATGCACAAGTTCCGGACCATGCGCACCGGCGGCGCCGTCCCCGGCGACGCCGCCCGGCCGTTCTTCAAGCTGGAGGACGACCCCCGCCTGACCCGCGCCGGGGCCTTCCTGCGCCGCTACAGCCTGGACGAGCTGCCGCAGTTCTGGAACGTCCTGGTCGGCGAGATGAGCATCGTCGGGCCGCGGCCGCTGCCGCTGGCCCAGGTCACCGCCAACCTGGAGCTGCTGGCCGCCCGGCATGTGGTCCCGGCCGGCGTCACCGGCTGGTGGCAGATCAACGGCCGCAGCCTGGCCACGCCCGAGGAGGCGCTGCGCCTCGACCTGTTCTACATCGAGAACTGGTCGCTGGCCCTCGACCTGTATGTGGTGCTGAAGACCTTCGGAGCCGTCCTCGGGCGGCAGGGGGCGTACTGAGATGGCCGGGCTGGTCGAGGCCAGGCGCATCCTCGGGACCCGGGTCGACGCCACCAGCTACGGGCACGCCGCCGAGACCGTGCTCGGCTGGGCCGGCCGCCGCGAGTCCCGCTATGTCTGCGTGGCCACCGTCAACAACATCATCGAGGCCTACGACGATCCCGCCTACCGCCAGGTCATGGAGGACGCCGACCTGGTCACCCCGGACGGCATGCCGCTGGTGTGGGCCCTGCGCCTGCTCGGGGTGGGGGCGGCCAGCCGGGTCTACGGCCCCGACCTGACCCCGGTGCTGTGCCGGCGGGCGGCCGACCTGGGCGTGCCCGTGGGCTTCTACGGCAGCACCCCCGAGGTGCTGGAGGACCTGACGGCCGCCCTGGCCCGCCGCTACCCGCCGCTGCGGGTCGTCTACGCCGCCAGCCCACCGTTCCGGCCGCTCAGCGCCGAGGAGGACGCCCGGGTGGTCGAGCAGATCAACGCCAGCGGGGCCAGGCTGCTGTTCGTCGGCCTCGGCGCCCCCAAGCAGGAGCGCTGGATGGCCGCCCACCAGGGCCGGGTCGAGGCGGTGATGCTCGGCGTGGGCGCGGCCTTCGACTTCCTGGCCGGCCGCAAGCGCCAGGCCCCGCGGGCCGTGCAGCGCCTCGGCCTGGAGTGGCTGTTCCGGCTGGCCAGCGAGCCGCGGCGGCTGTGGCGACGCTACCTCTACCGCAACCCCCGGTTCGTGGCCCTGTTCGGCGCCCAGCTGCTGCGCCGGCGCCTGGCCGGGACGACCGCCGGAGGTGCCCGATGAGCGCCTCGCCGCTGGAGCGGCCCACCCCGGCCGAGCGGCCGCCACTGTCGATCACCATGCCCACCAAGGACCGCCCCGAGCTGCTGGCCCGGGCCCTGGCCTCGGTGACCCGGGCGGTCGGCCCGGTCGCCGACCGGGTCGAGCTGACGGTGTCCGACGGGTCCTCCGACGACGCCAGCGCCCGGGTCGTCCACCAGTTCCTGGAGGGCTGGCCGGGCGGCTGCCGCTATGTCCGCAACCGGCCGCCGCTGCGCCTGGTCGAGAACATGAACCGGGCCGTGGAGCTGGCCTCGGGCGACTGGGTCATGCAGCTGGACGACGACGACTACCTGCGTCCGGGGGCGGGTGTGGCCATGCTGGAGGCGATCGAGCGGGCCCGGCCCGAGGAGGCGGTGTTCCTGTTCGGGGTGGACATCGTCGACGCCCAGGGGACGCGCCGTCGCTCCCAGCGGTTCCGCCGCCAGCAGTACCTGCCGCCGGCCAAGGCGCTGGAGCGGCTGCTGCGCGACTCGTCGTTCGTGCGCGAGCCGGCGCTGCTGGCCCGCCGGGCCGCCCTGGAGGCCGAGGGGCTGTTCGACCTGGGCGTCGGCGGGGCCACCGACGTCGACATGTGGGTGCGGCTGTTCGCCCGCTACGGGGTCCGCTGCCTACCCTCGGTCACCTGCGCCTACACCATCCACGAGGCGGCCGCGACCACCGGCATGTGGAACCCGGGCACGATCGCCGCCCTGGGCCAGATCTTCGACCGGGCCGCCGCCTACGAGGTCGTGCCCGAGCCCACCCTGCGCCGCTGGCAGGCCGACTTCCTCCACCAGTTCGTCCTGGCCGGCGCCTACCGCCGGCTGCGCCGCGGCCGCCGGGCCGAGGCCCGCGAGATCCTGACCCTCTTCGACCTCCCCGAGGTCCGGGCCCTCGGCGGCTCGCACAGGTGGCTGGCGGTCCGGCTGGCGTTCGCGGGCGCGACCGCCGGCGCGGGCACCCGCTCCAGCCAGATCTCCCGCCAGTAGGGGTAGATGCCGCGGGGGCACTGCCGGTGGTAGGCGGCGGTGCAGGTGACCTCGTCGAGCACGATGCAGGGGTTGGGCAGCTCCAGCATCCCGCCGCTGCGCTCGTCGATGATCCGCTCGACCCGGCGCAACACCCGGGCCTGCCGGCCGCAGTAGCGCAGCATCTCGCCGTCGAAGGTCATGCCGCGGTTGCGGTTGCGGGCGTCCAGGGTGGCCACGATCTCCTCGCGGCTCTTGACCCGCACCAGCTCGCCCGGCTGGAGGTCGAGGGTCTCCTGGGGCGTCCGGGCGCGGCGGCCCTCGATGAACGGGTAGCGGCGGCCGCCGCGGATCCGCAGCGGCGCCGGCAGGAACCGCCGGCTGGCGTCCTGGAGCTCGTTGAACACGCCCACGCACAGGCTGCCCAGGGTGGCCAGCAGGCCCGAATTGCCCGAGCGCACATCCAGCAGATACTGGCGCGGGTCCCAGGCCGGCACCCGCTGGGGGGCGGCCCGCAGCAGCTCGGTCGCCTGGCAGGCGAACCGGCCCGGCTCCGGGCCGGCGGCCGCGGCCAGGGTGGCCGGGGTCGCGCCCGCCCCGGCGGGCTCCGCGGCCGCGACACCCGGGGCCGCGGCCGCCACCTCGGCGGGGTCGACCCGCTTGAGCCAGGCCTCCTTCCAGTAGATCAAACAGCCGGCCTGGCAGCCGCCGTGGCCCTGGCCGTCGCAGCGCGACCCGCTCAGGTGGACGGCGTTGCCCATCCGGTACATGCCGCTCCAGTTGATGGTGTCGCACAGCTTGACCGCGAGCTTGTGGACGGTGAACTGGCGGCCGCAGTAGGCCAGCATCTCGGGCATGAAGGGCAGCCCCTCCAGCTCGCCGCGCCCATCGAGGGTGGCGAGGATCTCCGCCTCGCTGCGGACCTCGACCAGCTCGCCCACCTTGAGGTCGAGCGCCTGCACCTTGTCGTTCCTCCTTAGCTGCCGGGGGAGCCCTCGCCGGCGGTCGTGGCCCCGTAGGGACGCATGCTGAACGCGGTCGCGCCCAGCGGAAGGGTGCCCCGGCTCAACGCCGACAGGCCCTGGCCGTCGCGGTCGTTGCCGAGCCGCCGCCACTCGTCGAAGGTGTAGCTCTGGTTGCCGGCGCCCATGAAGCGCTCGCCGCCGTCGAAGCGGTAGGTGTTGGCGGCGAAGCGGACGTTGTCCGGCCGCCAGTAGGCGGTGGCGTCGCCGTTCTCGACCCGCATGCCGGTGACCCCGTCGAGCATGCGCACGTCGTTGTCGTGGATGTCGACACCCTCCACGTGGGGCAGGCCGTCGCGGAAGCTCTGCTCGCCCCAGCGGGTCGCCTGCCGGTCCTCGGTGACCAGGATGCCGTTGTGGTTGCCGTCGAGCACGTTCTCGTACACCTCGACGTCGGCGCTGTTGGCGACGAAGATGCCGGCCCCGGCGAACAGGTAGTTCTCGGGGCCGTTGCCGGTTCCCAGGGCCTCGTTCCAGTAGATCTTGGCGCCCCGCGACACCTCGTAGAAGATCCCCCAGCGATCGTTCGCCTGGAAGCGGTTGGAGCGCACGACCACGTTGTGGTTGTCCATGTCGAACCAGAGGCCGGCCCCGGCGTTGTGGTGGAACCAGCAGTTCTCCACCACCATTCCCTTGCCGTAGACGCGGGTGAACTTGGTCCCGCCGGCCTCCCAGTCGGGGTCGAAGGTCAGGGCCTTGTTCCAGGCCACCTCGGTGTCTCGCAGGACGGTGGGCCGGCGCTCGGCGTCGCCCCCGCCGATCAGGCCCTCCTGGCCCATGTGGTGCACCTTGGAGCCCTCCATCAGGGTCCCGGGGCCGAGCTCGGCGCCGGCGCCGTGGTTGTAGCGCACGGTCAGGCGGTGCAGGGTCCAGTCCACGGCGCCGGCGCCGCCGAGCGCCGCCTGCTGGGTGGGGGAGGCGTACTTCTCGATCACCAGCTGGCTGACGACCACCCCGGTGGCCCGCCGGCCCGGGGGCACGGCGATGGCCGCCGGCGTCACCGAGGTCTCCACCAGGCCCAGCCGGGCCGGGTTCTCGGCCAGGTAGATGCGGTCGGCGGCCTGGTCCAGGTACCAGGTGCCGCGGCCGACCTCGGCCAGCTTGGTCACCCGGCGCAGGCGCTCGGGCGCGTCACCAGGGTCGCTGGAGGAGGTGACGAACAGCTCCTCGGGGTAGGCGTCGCCGGGGTTGGGGACCTCGGCGTGGCCGGGCCCGATCAGCACCCCGTGGGGCCGGCCCTCCTGGGTCTGGCCGGTCCAGTACCAGCGGCCGGCGGCGTCGCGGCGGGCGGCGTCGGCCTCCAGGACCCTGGCCCCGCTGAGCCGGGTCTTCTCGCCCTCGCCGACGAACCGCTGGCCGTCCTTGGGCACGGCGCTGGCCAGGCGGTGCTCGCCCGCTCCCAGGCAGAAGGTGGTGCCGGCGGGGTGGCTGGCCACCGCCCGTCCGAGGTCGTCGCCGGCCCGGACCGTGACCCCGGCGCAGGCGGCCGGGTGGCCGCCCTCGGCCCGCCAGGGTCGGGTCCAGAGGAGGGTCCCGGCCAGCACCAACAGCAGCGCCAACCCCGCACCCAGGAGCGGTCGGCGGCTCACCGGAGGGGCCGTCCCTGGCGGGCGAGGGCCACGGCCGACAGCACCACCGACGCGGCCGCGTCGGGGGTCAGGGGCTGGTTGGCCTGGGCCACCCCGCGGCGCAGGGCGGCCAGGGTCGGCGGGTCGGCGACCCGTCCCAGCGCCCCGGCCAGGGCCTGACGGTCGCGCGGGTCGACCACGAGGCCGTTGACGCCGTCGCGGACGATGGTGGCGGCGGCGCCGGTCATCGGCGACACCACCACCGGCGTCCCGGTGCACAGGGCCTCGACCACGACCCGGCCGATGAAATCCTGGAGGGTGGGGAAGACCAGGGCGTGGCTGGCCTCCAGGGCGCCCTTGAGGCCGTGATGGTCGACCGGGCCCAGGAAGGCGACGCTGTCGTCGATCCCCAGGCGGCGGGCCAGGCCGGCCAGCGCATCCCGGTCGGGGCCGTCACCCAGCACCCACAGCCGGCCACGCCCGCCCTCCCGGCGGTAGGTGGCCAGGGCCTCCAGCAGCAGGTCCACCCCCTTGGGAGGGACCAGCCGGCCGGCGTAGACGAACAGCGGCACGCCGTCGGGCACCGGGTCGGCGCCGGCGGGGCGGCGCGCCTCCAGCTCCTCGGGCAGGCCGGCCAGCCACCAGCCGACCACGACCCGGTCCTCGGGGACCTTGAGGGTGGTCACCAGGTAGTCGCGGGCCAGCTGGTTGTTGGCCACGAACACGTCGACCAGCCGCGCCGCCAGCCGCCGCAGGGCCACCTTGGGCCCGGCCGTGCCCGTCCTGCCCAGATGCCGGTAGTCGCCCTCGACCAGCGACACCACCTTGCGGCCCCGCACCACCTTGGCCAGTCCGGCGAACAGCCCGACCAGGCCGAGCTCGTAGACGACCAGCACGTCCTCGGGGGCGCGGGCGAAGGTGGCCAGCAGCCGGGGGCCGACCAGCTTGACGGTCATGGGGTGCTCGCGGCCGCCGCGGCGGCCGCCCAGCTGGACGACCCGCCCCAGCGGCCGTCGGCGGCCGTCGGCCTGGGCCCAGCGCAGGTCGCGGACCCGCTCCCCGGCCCGGCGGCAGGACGCCACCAGGTAGGGGTGGGGCGAGGTGTCGTCCCGCGACGCCCACAGGATCCCCCGTGTTCTGCTCACGGCGGCCCGCCCGGGGCGGAAGCGGCGACCGGGGGAGCGGCGACCGGGGGCGGCCGGCGGCCCAGCCTGGGGAAGGTGTCCTGGTCGCCGGCCCGGCTGGCCGCGAGGGCGACGGCCAGGCCGGTGATGATGCCCTGCTCCATGCCGGGCAGCCAGGTGAAGAACCAGATGGTCTGCATGGCCAGCAGCGCCGGCAGCACCCCGGGGGCGAGCAGCCCCGGCCCGCCAGGCGGCACCCGCCACAGCGCCCGCAGTAGCCCCACGGTCAGCGCCACCAGGGCCAGGAGGCCGACGGCGCCGCTGCGCAGCAGGGTGGTCAGGTACAGGTTGTGCGGCTCGGCGGCCAGCTCGGTCCCGCCCACGGTCCTCGTGAAGCCGCTGCCGAACGGCTCGCCGACCAGCCAGTTGGCCGGGTTGTCGGACCAGCCCTCGAGCAGCGAGCGCCAACCCTCGACCCGCCAGTCGAGCGTGCCGGTGCTGGCCGCCGCCCGGGCCAGCGGCTGCTCGGTGTCGGCCCGGGCGAAGGCCAGGTAGGCCCCCGCGGTGATGAGCAAGGCGCCGGCCGCCACCGCCGCCTCCCGCCGGCCCAGCCGCCGCCGGCGGGCCATCAGCACCGCCATCCCGGCCAGCAGGGCCAGGTACACCGTGCGCCGGTCGAGCAGGAGCACGAACAGCAGCAGCAGGACTCCGTAGCGGGTCAGCGCGCGGGCCCGCTGGTCGCGGCGCCGCCAGAACGGCGCCGTCAGCATGGCCGCGGTGGCCAGGAAGAACACATAGGGGCCGTCGAGCACCCGCAGGGCGGCGTCGGCCCCGAACTCCTCGGGCGGGACCCCCAGGTCGATGCCGGCGAAGTTGGCCAGCCAGCGCGCCGAGACCAGGGCCAGCATGGGCACGCTGGCGGCCAGCCACAGGACGCCGACGCGGTCGCTCAGCCACTCCGACGGCGGGAAGGTGGCGAAATAGAGCAGGCCGCTGAGCAGTGACAGGTAGAGGCGGAACTCGGCCACACCCCGCTCCATCCCGAACCCCAGCATCCCCCGGACCAGCGACAGGGCCAGGACGCCGGCCAGCAGCAGGGCCCAGCGCTGGAAGCGCTCCAGCCGCCGGATGCGCAGCAGCCGCAGCAGCGCCGCCGCCAGCAGCAGGGCGAAGGCGGCGTCGTGCAGCTGCACCCGGATGCCGCCGGGCAGGGTCAAGGCGGGCACGCGGCGGACCAGGACGGCGTTGAGCAGCAGCATGGCCAGCAGCAGCCCGGCCCCCAGCTCGGCCCGGCGGACCAGGGCCTCGAGCAGGACGACGCCGATCACGGCCGCGGCGGCCAGGCCGAGCCCCAGCACCAGCAGCCCGCTCACGGCCGCGCCTCCGCGCCGGTGACGGCCTCCGGCCGGCCCAGGACCAGCGCGGCCAGCCGCCGGCGGGCCCCACCGGACCGGCCGAGCAGGCCGGCCTCCTCCAGCCGCATCCCCAGCTCACGGCGGACGCCGGCCAGCGGGCCGAGGCGGATGCACAGGACCAGGCCCAGCGCCCCGGTGACGAGCTCGGCGGCCAGGGTGACCAGGGCCGGCGCCCGGCCGGCGAGCGCCACCCGGGCCCCCGCCACCGCCAGCGCGACCCCGGCGCTGGCGAACGCCGCCGGGGCGTACGCCCGCCACACCCGGGCCACCGGCAGGCCGAGGACGCGGCCCAGCAGCCCCGTGTAGCCGGCCTGGCGCAGCACCTCCCCCGCGGTGACGGCGGCGGCGAACACCCACAGCCCCCGTGACCGGAAGGCCACCGCGGCCGCCAGCAGCGCCCCCAGCACCACCAGGTAGGCGACCTGCACGGCCAGGGAGCGGTTCAGGTCGGCCCTGGCCTCGGCCACGGTCTGGGAGAGGGCCGAGACGACGCTGCAGCCGCCGGCGATCGCGAACCAGGGGACCAGGGCCACGGCCAGGTCCCACTGGGGGCCGAGCACGACCCGGACCAGCTGGGGGGCGGCCACGGCCATGCCGGCGCAGGCCGGGAACACCACCACCGCGGCCAGGCCGAGGACGCTCAGGGAGGCGCGGCGCAGCCGCGGCGGGTCGTCCTGGATGCGACTCAAGTGGGGGAACAGGACCTGGGTGAGGGCCTGGGTCAGGTACCAGCGCAGCGGCTGGAAGGCCAGGTAGTAGGCGCGGCTGTACTGGCCGAGGGCGGCCGTGCCGGCGACCCGGCCGACCACCAGGTTGTCGAGGTTGCTGCCGGCGTAGTCCAGCAGGTGGGCGCCGGACAGCCGCATCCCGTAGCCGCACACCTCCCGATAGGGCTGCCAGCGCAGCACCGGCCGGACCGGGTGGCGCAGCAGCGCGTACTGCCACAGGGCCTGGGAGGCCCCGGAGACCAGCGCCCCCACGACCAGGCTCCAGACGCCGGCCCCGGCCAGGGCCAGGCCGACGGCCACGACCAGGAAGCCGAGGACATAGGTGGCCACGGTGATCACCGACAGCTCGCGGAAGCGGAGCTGGCGCCGCAGCAGGCCCATCCCGGTCATGGAGAAGCCCTCGAACAGGAACGACACCCCGAGCAGGCGCAGCACCGGGGTGAGCTCGGGGGCGCGGAACAGCGCGGCGATGGCCGGGGTCAGCGCCCACACGACCGCGTAGCAGACCACGCCGACGGCCAGGCCGGCGGTCGAGGCGGCGCGGACGTCGTCGTCGGTCAGGGCCGGCTTCTGGACCAGCGCCGAGGCCAGCCCCATGCGCGCGAAGAACTGGGCGAACAGCACCACCAGGTTGGCCAGGGCCATCAGCCCGAAGGCGACCGGGTCGAGCAGGCGCGAGATGGTGGCGGTGTAGGCGACGTTGGCGGCCAGCAGGGCCCCGTAGCCAAGGTAGGACCAGCGCAGCCCGGAGGCGGCCCGCCCGGTCAGGCTGGGGCGCTCGCCCGGCGCGGGCGGGACGGCGTCGAACCGGCCGGTCACCGGCGCAGCCGGGTCCGCTCGAGGGCCAGGCGGGTGGCCCGGCGGACATAGGGGCTCAGCCAGTACAGCGGCCACAGCCGGCCCGCCCAGCGGCGGGCGAACACCGCCCACGACCGCGGCGACAGCTCCTTGGTCGACCACAGCCGGCGCCACTCGGAGGTCAGGGGCTGCTCGTCGCTGCGCCGGCGGGGATGCGACGCGCAGGTCCCGACCGTGCCCGGGGCGATCCAGACCGAGCAGCCGGCCCGCCGGGCCCGCAGGCCGTAGTCGTAGTCGCCCATGGCGTGGGAGAAGCGAGCGTCGATGTTGCCGACCCGCTCGACCACGGCCCGGGGCACGAGCACGGCGTTGCCGTTCATGGTCTCACAGGGCAGGGGCCGGTCGGCCGGCGGCACCAGCTCCCAGCGCAGCCGCCGCCAGCGGGACGGCCGGACCACGCCCCCGTAGGTCAGCTGGCCGGTGTCCGGGTGCCTGGTCGAGCCGGTCACGATCACCGGCCCGCCGCCCCGCCGAGCCAGCGCCCCCTCGGTCTCCAGCAGCACCGCCAGGGCGCCGTCGTCCAGGCGGGTGTCGTCGTTCATCCACAGGTAGTAGTCGTAGTCGCCGGCCATGGCGGCGGCCATGGCCCGGCGCATGCCCCCGTTCCAGTAGAGCTGGCCGTCGCCGCGAAGGACGGTGGCCTCGGGGAACTGGGCGGCCACGGCGGCGGCGGTGCCGTCGCTGGAGGCGTCGTCGAGCACGAACGGCTCCACCACCAGCCCGCCGGCCCGCTGGCGGCGCAGCGAGCCCAGGCAGGCCAGGGTCAGCTCCCGGCGGTTGTGGGCGGCCAGCACGGCGGCGACGCGAATCCCGTCGGGCGACCTCGCGGCGGTCCGGTCGTCCTGCTCCACCGAGCTCCTCGCCCCTGCCGGCAGTTCCGGACCAATGGTACGAAACTTCTGGTCGCGCTTCGAGCTAAGCTTGGCCGGCCAGCCGGCTGCCGAGCAGGTCGGGGGGACCAGATGCTGTTGGACGCCAGCGCTCCGCCGACCGGGCAGCGCCTGCAGACCGACCTGTGCATCGTCGGCGCCGGGCCGGCCGGGATCAGCATCGCGCGCGAGTTCCTGGGCGCCGGCGTCCGGGTCTGCCTGCTGGAGAGCGGTGACCGGGAGATGGGGCGGCGCAGCCAGCGCTACCGGCGTGGCCAGAGCGTCGGCTACCCGATCCATCTGCTGGACCGGTCGCGGGTGCGGGCCTTCGGCGGCACCTCCCGGCATTGGCCGGGCGACGAGGGCATGGCCGGGCGGCCTCTGGACCCGATCGACTTCGAGGCCCGACCCGGCGTCCCCTGGTCGGGCTGGCCCTTCGACCGCGCCCACCTGGATCCCTGGTATGCCCGGGCGCAGGTGGCCTGCCAGCTGGGCCCGTTCGACTACGACGCCGACGCCTGGGCCAACCCGACCGCGACCCCGGCGATGGCCCAGCTCGCCGACGCCGTCGAGACCACCGTCTTCCAGCACGGGGCGACCACCTTCGACTGGTGTCTGGAGGAGCTGGCCGCCGCCCCGAACATCACCGTGATCCTCAACGCCCAGGTTACCGAGCTGGCCACCGACGAGGACCCGGGCCGGGTGGATCGGGTCGAGGTGGCCCGCGACGACGGCTCGCGGTTCTCGGTGCGGCCCGGCGTGGTGGTGCTGGCCGCCGGCGGGATCGAGAACCCCCGACTGCTGCTGCTGAGCAACCGCGTGCACCGCGGCGGCCTCGGCAACGGCCACGACCTGGTCGGGCGCTGCTTCGCCGAGCGGCTGTCGGCCCGCACCGGGTATGTGACCGGGGCCGACCCGGCGCTGGTCGGCCAGGCCGGCTTCTACGAGGTCCACGCCGTCCGCGGCACCCGGGTCCAGGGGGCGCTGCGGCTCAGCGACGCCGTGCAGCGGGAGCGGGGGCTGCGCAACTGCGCCTTCTTCCTGCTGGCCCGGCCGGCCCCGATGACCAGCGAGGCCTTCCGGTCGCTGGCCACCCTGGTCAAGCTCCGGACCAGGCAGCCGCTGTCCGCCGCCGACCTGGGTGGTCATCTCCGCAACCTGGCCACTGGCCTGCCCGACCTGGGCGCCTTCGCCGCCGCCCGCATGGGCCGGGGCGGGGCGGACGGCCAGGTGCTGGTGCTGCGGGCCCAGGCCGAGCAGGCGCCCAACCCGGACTCGCGGGTCACGCTGGGCTCGCGCCGCGACCCGCTGGGGCAGCCGGTAGCCCGGGTCGACTGGCGCATCGCCGCCGACGACCGGGTGTCGATCCGCGCCTCCCAGGCGGCGCTGGACGCGGCCCTGGCCGGGGCCTCGCTGGGCCGGGTGGCGTGCCCGCTCGGCGACGAGGACCCGCCGGCGTTGTTCGAGGGCAACTTCCACCATCTGGGCACGACCCGGATGCACGCCGACCCGGCCCGGGGGGTGGTCGACCCCGACTGCCGGGTGCACGGGGTGACCAACCTGTACGTCGCCGGCAGCTCGGTCTTCCCGACCTTCGGCTGCTCCAACCCGACCCTCACCCTGGTCGCCCTGGCCCTTCGCCTGGCCGATCACCTGAAGGGGCGGCTGGCGCGTCCAGGCGCTGCCTGAGCCGGCCCAGCAGGACCCAGGGGCGCAGGGTGGGGACGAGCTCGCGGGCGTGGGCGGCGATCGCCTCGACCTGCTCGTCGTCGAAGGTGAGGGGTTGGCCGCCGTTGGGCTCGGGCGTGGCCAGCAGCAGCCCGAAGCCGGTGTCGTCGTGGACCAGGGGAACGACCAGGCGGATGCCGCCGCCGGGGAGCCCGGCCCTGGCCAGCCGGACCCGCTCGGCCTGGCCGACCTTCCGAGGGCCGGCGTCGAGCGCCTCCCGGACGGCGTCGGTGTCGTTACGGACGACCCGGCGCTGCTCGGGCTGGCTGAGGCCGACCTGGCCGGCCACGGTGAGCTGGCCGTCGCCGTCGTCGAGCAGGATCGCCACCACCCTGAGCCCGAACCGGCTGGCCACCGCCTCCGCCTCCACCTGCGGCAGCCGCTGCACCGAGGAGCTGAGCTGGTCGAAGGCGGTGAGCAGCTCCGGGCTGGGTGCCGACACGGGCTCGGGCTCGGGCGCGGCAGGCGGAGCGACCGTCGGGAGCGCGCTGACCGCAGGGGCGGCCCGGGCCTGGCGGCGGCCGGCCAGGGCCCAGGCCAGGGCGACGGCGGCGACCAGGAACAGCAGGGCGCCCAGGGCGGCGTTCCGGGCCCGCTGGGGCTGCGCCGGCCCGGTCGGCACCTCCGCCGCCTGCAGCAGGGCGGTGCCGGTGGTCGGCCGCCGGACCAGGTCCCGCTGGTGCCGGAGCTCCTCGTCGATGGCCTGACGCAGGGTGGCCGTGACCGTGTCCCGCTCGGCCTCCAGGATCGGATTGCCGGGGTCGTTGTTCAGGGCCCGGGCGAGCTCGCCGAGGCGGTCGCGCAGCCGCGCCTGCTGGGCCTGGACGACCGGGATGGCCGCCTGGGCCTCGCGTCGGCGCCGCTCGGCCAGCACCTCCTCGTAGGCCAGGGCCACCGAGTCGGCCAGCTTGGCGGCGGCCTCCGGAGTCGGGGCGAGGGCTCCGATGGCGACCACGTCGGAGCTCTGGGAGGCGTCCACCGCCACCTGCTCGCGAACCTCGTCGGCGTCCAGGCCGCCCCCGGCCCGCCGGGCCGCCTGGGCCAGCACCGCCCCCGAGGTCATGATCCCGACCTGGTTCTGGACGTTGCGCTCGGCGTCGAAGCTCGGCGGGGCCGATTCGGGGGTGGCCAGCAGCACGCTGGCCACCGCCTCGTACCGCACCGGTTGGAGGGTCGAGAAGATCAGCCCCAGCAGCCCTCCGAGCAGGGTGGCCGCCACCAGCAGCCAGCGGTAGCGCCAGGCGGACCCGAGCAGTCCGGGCCCTTCCCACTCAAGGTCGGGCGGCGTCGTGCTCAACGCGTGAACTCCCCAAGGTGACCGGTTCCCAGGTTTGGCACGGTTTAGCGCCGTCCGGCGCGTCTCGACAGGATTGTAGCCGCCGGTCGAGTGTTCGGGGTTGCTTGCGCTATGCCAACCTGCCCGATTGTGCGAAGGTTGTGAGCCGTCGCGGCCGGAGCGGGAAGGGGGCCTTGGGGGTGCGGCGGGCGCTGATCACCGGCATCGCCGGGCAGGACGGGTCCTATCTGGCGGAGCTGCTGCTGGCCAAGGGGTACGAGGTGCACGGGATCGTGCGCCGGGCCTCCACCATCAACACCGGGCGGCTGGACGGCATCTACCAGGACCCCCACGAGCCGGGGCCGTCGCTGCTGCTGCACTACGGTGACCTCACCGACTCGGTGGGGCTGGTCAACCTGATCCGGGAGGTCGCCCCCGACGAGGTCTACAACCTGGGCGCGCAGAGCCACGTGAAGGTGTCGTTCGAGATCCCCGAGTACACCGGGGAGACGACCGGGATGGGGGCGGTGCGGCTGCTGGAGGCGATCCGGGCCTCGGGCGTCGCGACCCGCTACTACCAGGCGTCGTCGTCGGAGATGTTCGGGTCGGCGCCGCCGCCCCAGAGCGAGCGGACCCCGTTCCGGCCCCGCAGCCCCTACGGCTGCGCCAAGGTCTACGCCTTCCACTCGGCGGTCAACTACCGCGAGGCGTACGGGATGTTCGCCTGCAACGGCATCCTGTTCAACCACGAGAGCCCGCGGCGTGGCGAGACCTTCGTGACCCGCAAGATCACCCGGGCCGTGGCCCGCATCCAGGCCGGGCTCCAGGACCTGCTGTACCTGGGCAACCTGGACGCCCGCCGCGACTGGGGGTACGCGGCCGAGTACGTCGAGGCGATGTGGCTGATGCTCCAGCAGGACCTGCCGGACGACTACGTCATCGCGACGGGGGAGAGCCACACCGTGCGCGAGTTCTGCCAGGCCGCCTTCGAGCGGGTCGGCCTGGACTGGGAGCGCCATGTGCGGGTCGACCCCCGCTACTTCCGGCCCACCGAGGTCGACCACCTGCTCGGCGACGGCGCCAAGGCGCTGGCCGCCATGGGCTGGCGGCCGCGGACCGGCTTCCGGGAGCTGGTCGAGCTGATGGTGGATGCCGACATCGCCCTGCTCGAGGACGAGCTGGCCGGCCGCACGGTCAGGATCGACCGCCCATGAGACTCGCCGGGGCCACCGTGGCCGTGACCGGGGGCACGGGCTTCCTGGGCCGGCAGGTGGCCGGGGAGCTGGAGGACGCGGGGGCCAAGGTCGCCGCCTTCGGGCGGTCCGCCTACGACCTGCGCCGGCGGACCGAGATCGACCGCATGCTGGCCGACATCCGGCCCGACGCGGTCGTCCACCTGGCCGCGGTGGTCGGCGGGATCGGGGCCAACCAGGACCAGCCGGGCCGGTTCTTCTACGAGAACGCCCTCATGGGCATCGAGCTGCTGGAGGCCTGCCGGGTCGCCGGGGTGCCCAAGGTGGTGGTGTCGGGCACGGTCTGCGCCTATCCCAAGTTCGCGCCCGTGCCCTTCTCCGAGGACGCGCTGTGGGACGGCTACCCGGAGGAGACCAACGCCCCCTACGGGCTGGCCAAGAAGATGCTGCTGGTCCAGGCCCAGGCCTACCGGGCCCAGTACGGCACGAACGCCATCTACCTGCTGCCGGTCAACCTGTACGGCCCCCACGACAACTTCGACCTGCACAGCTCGCATGTGATCCCGGCGATGATCCGCAAGTTCTCCGAGGCCCGCGAGCGCGACCAGGCGGCGGTGACCCTGTGGGGGGACGGCAGCCCGACCCGTGAGTTCCTGCACGTGCGCGACGCGGCCAGGGCGTTCCGGCTGGGCCTGGAGCGCTACGACGGCCCCGAGCCGGTCAACCTGGGCTCGGGGGAGGAGATCGCCATCCGCGACCTGGCCGCCCTGATCGCCGCGGCCACCGGGTACCAGGGCGAGATCGTCTGGGACAGGTCCCGGCCCAACGGCCAGCCGCGGCGGCGGCTGGCCACCGACCGGGCCCGAGCCTGGCTCGGCTTCGAGGCCAGCGTGCCCCTGGCCGCCGGCATCGACGAGCTGGTCGCCTGGTACGCGTCCTCGCCCTGAGCCGTAGACTCCCCGGCATGGGGGCGCGCCGGATCGGGATCGTGGGGGGCGGCATCGTCGGCGTCGCCCTGGCCCACCGCATCGCCGGCATGGACCGCGACGTGGCCGTGACCGTGCTCGAGAAGGAGCCGGCCCTGGCCCAGCACCAGACCGGCCGCAACAGCGGGGTCGTGCACGCCGGCCTCTACTACACCCCGGGGTCGCTGAAGGCGCGGCT
>Ga0081538_10002412_pt1 | contig 18348 bp, 15 predicted proteins | sample TabmetS5T2R1_FD_71022 | JGI IMG/M metagenome (GOLD analysis project Ga0081538, IMG submission 71022) | Tabebuia heterophylla rhizosphere microbial communities from the University of Puerto Rico - S5T2R1 | ecosystem: Host-associated > Plants > Roots > Rhizosphere ... | reverse complement strand
GCGTGGCGACGTGGTCGCCGCCGGAGATCTCGGCGTTCGTAAAGCCGTGGGAAAATTTTATTTCCACGGGCAAACACCTTCCATCGAGGAGGTACGGATGTTTGCCGCGCGCTGGGGCGCGTTTCAGAGCCTGGCCGTGCACTACCTATTAGCCGGTTTGCGATTGCCCGATGTTCCACCGATCGCCTCGGCGCCCATACCGCCCCGGCGGCCCCGGAAGGCGAGCTAACCCGTGTCTTATGGATTGCCGCGCAGGACCTGCGCAATTGGCAGGGCACGCAGTTGCCGCAGCAGCTCCGCCGGCCCTCGCAGGCCGTCCTCCCCGACGATACCGCTGAACAGCGTCATTGGCGTACACTCGAAATAGGCATTCCAGATCGTCACCCCTGTGGGGGGGGTGGACCAGACTTCCGCCGCCGGCTTGAGTTGACGGAATGCCGGCGCGGCCGCTCCGGCCGGAAACCGTTTGCGATGATCGGCAACTACGTAACACGGTACGCCCGCGTGCCGACAGGCGAGCGCCAGACTGGTCGTCCCCAGTTTGTTGATGACCCCGCGGATAGTGAGGCTGTCTGCTCCCACCAATGCCAGGTCAGCTCGCTCTGTGAACGTGGCGATGGCCGCATCGACGCCGAGTTCCACCGCTATACCAGCCCCGGCCAACTCTCGTGCGAGGCGCTGGCCCTCGAGCATGGGACGGCTCTCAGTGCAGAAAACTGCCGACAGGCGGTGGCGCGCATGTGCCTCGAGCAGCACTGCCAGAATGCTGGAACTGTAAGAAAACGTCAGGATGCGCGCCCCAGGCGGGAGCAGCCCTAAAATCGCCTTCGCCAAGCTCTCGTTCGCACGGGTGAGGTCTTCAAGGAATGCCTGCACCACACCTCGCACGCGGGGTTGAGGCGCGTCCTGAACGGTAGTCGACTCCAGCGCCAGCAAGATCTCGTTGACCAGATGGAACAACGGCGCCATGGCTGGCTGCGCCGTATAGAGCCCCGATGCCAGCGCCGAGAGCTCAGCCTTCCAGACGTGCAGCGGCATCAAGGCCGTTTGGTCTGCCCACTCCAGGACCGCGACCGCCGCCATCCTGGCAAGCTCCGCCGCGCCGGACGTATGATCGGCGCGAATGGTGTCGACGAGTCTGTCCCATCGCATCGCCCTGCTCCCTGGCCGCATTCATTCCCGCTGGTGCATCGGCGGCGAGCGCTTGCCTGGAATCTGCGAGCGATGGCCGAGCTCTTGCGCGCCACCAAAGGGCTCTCTCCTCGTGGCTCACCAGCGGCTTCCAACAGGGATAGGAAAAGATAATTGCAGTTTGACATTAATTGATATATTTTGATGGAATAGCCTTTGCCGATCGCTGTCTCTTGAGCACCTCATACCCCCCTCAGCGAGGTGTAGGTCCATTTTCCGAACAAGCAGGAGAGGGTTATCAGGCTGAGGTAGCCTGACGCCTTGAAGGTTATCAATATACAACGATCGTATGGCGACGGCCCAGGTGATTGGGGGAGGCAGGTCTATGGCAGGTGGTGAGCGCGTCCTGATCGTTGAAGACGATGACTTGATGCGTGAGCTCATGACGAAAATCCTGGCCGGCGAGCATTACCAGATTTTTCAGGCCTCCAGCGGTGAGGAGGCGTTGCAATTGGTCCAGGAGCAGACGATCGACTTGGTGTTGACCGATCTCCGGCTGGCGGGCATGAGCGGATTGCAATTACTGACTGAAATTCGTGCCTTTGACCCGGAGATCGTGGTCATCATGATGACCGCCTATGCCTCGGTGGAAACCGCCGTTGAGGCCATGCGCAAAGGGGCCTATGACTACCTTACGAAGCCCTTCATCAACGACGAAATCCGCGTGATGTTGCGACGGGCACTCAATCAACGGCATTTGTCGCGGGAGAACCGTCACCTCAAACGTGAGCTCCGTGAACGCTACCGATTTGAAAACATCGTGGGCTATAGCGAGGCGATGGAAAAGGTCTATCGCCTGATCGAAAAAGTGTCGGTGATTTCCAGCAATGTGCTCATCGTCGGGGAAACAGGCACGGGCAAGGAACTGGTCGCCCGTGCCATCCATTATAATTCTGAACGGGCTGATCGCCCCTTTGTCGCCGTGAACTGCGGAGCGTTGACGGAAAACCTCCTGGAAAGCGAGCTTTTTGGACATATCAAGGGGGCGTTTACCGGTGCCATCGCCAACCAGGAGGGGTTCTTTCGGAAAGCCGACAAAGGCACTTTGTTCCTCGACGAGATCAGCGAGGTGTCGCATAGCCTACAGGTCAAACTCTTGCGGGCCATTCAGGAGCGGGAGGTCATACCCGTTGGCGGGCGTGAGCCGCTGCGATTTGACGTGCGGCTCATCGCCGCGACCAACAGGCTTCTCGAGGACGAGGTAAAAAAAGGCACCTTCCGCGAGGACCTGTTTTATCGTATCAACGTCATCACCATTCCATTGCCGCCGCTGCGGGGTCGTACGGAAGATGTCCCTTTGCTGGTGAACCACTTTCTGCAAAAGTATGCGCAGCGTTTGGGAAAACCTGCCGTCAAGATCTCGCGCGAGGCCATGCAGGTGTTGGTCAATTACGACTGGCCCGGCAATGTCCGCGAGCTGGAGAATATGATCGAGCGCGCGGTCGCTCTCTGCGAGGAAGATTTCATTGAAATGACTGATTTGCCTGAGAAATTGACCCAGGTGAAGATTGCTATCCGCGATTTAGACGACCATGAGATGACGCTCGACGCTTTGGAGGAGCAACACATCAGGAAGGTCCTCCAGAAAGTGAATGGTGACAAGGTCAAAGCCTCCCAAATCCTCGGCATCAACCTCTCCACGCTTTATCGCAAATTGGCGCGTTACGAAGCCTGAGAGATCGTCAAAGCCCGGTCAGCCCTGCCGGCAAATCCCTAGTCCCTCCCTGTCGTCATGCCATGCCTCGTCGTCATGCCATGCCTCCTCCAACGACAGGAAGGGTCCCCGCCATACCTTGGCGGGAGCCCCTTGACGCCCACAAACACCGCGATTGAACGTTGCAAAGTACCACCTCGGGCGATTTTATGCGATAATTACGAGGCGGGGACGTTTCGGAAGGTCAAAACCGGCACCTTGCCACAGCCCTCTCACGCGCCGAGCACTCCTATCGCAGAGGCCAAGGCACGTTTTGCAGAGTAGATGGGGGCACGCTGGAGTACGGCCAAGGGTCCCGCCCAGGAGGATATCGCGGATGGAAATGTTCAGTGCCGCGGCGTTCGCGGCCACGCTGGCGCTGCTCGGCATCGTCATTATGGTGTCAGCTCTGCTCTCTGGCCTCATCGAGCGTAGTGGCATGCCACAGGTAGCGGTGTTTCTCGCTATTGGCGCGGCTCTGGGACCTGCAGGGCTGGGGGCACTCAATCTGACGTTGGATTCCTCAGCACTCCGCGTCGTCGCAACCCTGAGCCTGACGCTGGTCCTCTTCACGGATGCGGTGACGCTTGACCTCGCCGGGGTGCGACGTCATACCATCTTGGCCCTACGAGTGTTAGGACCAGGAACGCTCCTTTCCGCGGCATTGGTCGCGGTTGCGGCGTGGTGGCTGCTGGACCTTTCTTGGCCAGCCGCGACCATTCTCGGGGCGGCGCTCGCCTCGACCGACCCTGTGCTGTTGCGCAGCCTGCTGGCACGACGCGACATCCCGCCGGCTGCGCGACAGGCACTGCGGCTGGAGAGTGGGCTGAATGATGCTGTACTGCTACCCGTGCTCATCGTCGCCATGGCCTTCTTGGACCAAGATGCCTCGCTCACGGCTGTCGATTGGGCGCGACTGGGACTCAATCTCTTTGTGCTGGGACCTGGCGCTGGCGTCGCCGTGGGGCTGCTGTCCGTCGCCACGCTAGACTTGATCCGCCGCCGCCTCGGGGTCAGGCGCGACTACGAATCGGTGTACTCGCTCGGGGTAGCGTTCACCGCCTATGCTGCGGCCGAGGCCGTGCACGGCAGCGGATTTTTGGCGGCTTTTACCGCCGGGATTACGATCGCGGCCCTTGACGTGGAACTCTGTGACTGCTTTATCGACTACGGCGGTGCGACAGCTGAGATGGCGCTGCTGTTCACCTTCGTGCTGTTCGGCGCGTCGTTGATCTGGAGCGGTTTGACGGTGATCTCCGGGGCGACGCTGGCCTTTGCCGTCATCGTCCTCCTGGTGAGACCGCCGGTCTTTTTGCTGTCATTGGCCCGCTCCAGGGTTGAACGCGGGGATTCTCTTCTCATTGCCTGGTTTGGGCCGCGCGGCCTGAGCTCCCTCTTGCTGGTATTGTTACCCGTTTTCGCGGGCCTACCCGGGAGCGAACACCTGTTCGCGATCTGTTGCCTGGTCGTGCTGTTGTCCGTAGTCGTCCATGGTGCATCGCCGATGTTGCTGGGTCGCAGTTCTCGACGCCGTGCCCCTCTTGAGGCGACTCAGCCGTCAGATGCGGCGATCGAGCCACCCGTGCCTGCCGCACCGAACGCATCAGACCTGCTCCCTGGCGGACTCCCCGCCGTCTCATCGCACACAGACGTCACCGCACCGCGGGGGCCTGAGGTCTCCTCCTCGATCGCAATGAGGCGCATCGAGCCGAGCTCAACGGACCACGCTGGAGACAGCACCGCCCCCGCTGCCCACGGTCTCACCATGGAGCAACTGCGCCATCTCTGGGATGCCGGTGCCCCGGTGGTCATCCTTGACGCCCGTACAGATCGGACGTACGATCCGAGCCCGACCCAGGCGCGTGGTGCAGTACGGCTCCCCCCTGACCACGTAGGCGAACGTGCCGCTGAGCTGAATCTACCACGCGATGCCTGGCTAGTGGCTTACTGCGCCTGACCGCAGGAAGCCACCAGCGCCCGTGTGGCGCAAGAGCTCAGGCAAGCCGGTTGGGCCAACGCACGTGCCCTCATCGGCGGTTGGAATGCCTGGCAGGCAGAGGGCCTGGCGGTCGAACCCAATCCGCAATACGGCGGCGTCGAAACGCCACCCCTCTAGCGTTTTGCCGCGTGATCATGAGCATCGACCTCCGTGCGTTCGGTATCTTCACATGGATTCGCAGCCGAAATTCATGGACAGTGTTCCCCGGAGGGAACGATCCCCTATAGAGATTTGTCTCAAGCGTGGTGGGGAGATCCCAGTCGTGCTCGGTTATTAGTGTCCGGCTATCAGCGGAGGTGTGTCGATGTGGGTGAATAGGGGCGCCGTCATAGCTATCGCACTTGCCTTGGTCGCTGTCGCTGCTGACCTGGCCATCGCCCATCATGGCTGGAGCGGGTATGACAGCGATCAAGTCTTGAATCTGACAGGGGTGATCCGAGATTCAGGGTATGAACACCCACATGCATACATGAAAATGGAAGTCGGCACCAAACTTTGGCTCGTCGTGCTCGCACCGCCATCCCGAATGGAACGCCGCGGGGTCTCTCGTGAGATGCTGGCCGTCGGCACAACAGCGATGGTGGTAGGGTATCCACATCGTAGCGATGACGGGGAGATGCGGGCGGAACGCATCACGATCAATGGGAAGACGGCGGAGCTACGTTGATGCACGAGGTGGTGGGCCCCGCCTGGTTAGTCTGGCTTGAAGGTAGCGCTGTCGCCATTGCCATGCGGCAATGGCTATGGCTCTATCCCACGGTTGAAATCGTGCATATCTTTGGCTTTGTCATCTTGGTAGGGGCGGCGGCCATGTTCGACCTCCGGCTGCTCGGTTTCTCCCGACAGCTGGCAGTGACCGATATGGCCCGGCACCTGCTGCGCTGGGCTCGTGCAAGTCTCCTGTTGGTGGTCCCTTCTGGCGTTTTGATGTTTACGGCCCATGCGACCGAGATGGCCGAAAATCCCGCTTTCCGTCTCAAATTGGTGCTGATTGCGCTGGCCGCCCTGAACGCCGCGATGTTTCACAGAGGTCCCTATAAATCGGTCATCCTCTGGAACCAGACCACCGCCATTCCGAGCGCCGCCAAAGTTGCCGCCGTACTCTCCCTCGTCCTCTGGGTGGGTGTCATCGCCTGTGGACGCCTCCTCGCCTATTTTTAGCCATTGCTTGTGCCTCTGCAAAATGCCCCTGGAGGCATAGATCCAAAGACACTCGATCATTAAAGGCTTATAATAGGTTGTTCACGCTAGCCAGTGCATAGGGGTACGGCAGCGGGGAAAGGGCCGTAGACGCCGTATGACGACAAGCTCCGTCACCCCAGGGGTGGGCTGATTCGTCATATTCTCGTATCTGATTATGGCCACCGCCGACGGTTGGAGCGAGCCGAATCGACTGATGTTCATGTAGAGGGGAGCGGTCCTGTTTGGGCCCAGGCGTTCAACTGGTGAGAGGAGATCTCAGCGGATGTTTCGCGACAAGAGAGCGCTGGAATTCACGATGTGTACTGGACTCATATGGGCGGTCATCGTAGGCTGTGCTTCCCACCCGAATGCTGAGCTGAACGCGTCCCTCCGCCCTTTGCCCACTCGTCCCCCAGGCCAGACATCGCCGCTGATACGTGCGGAACAATCTCCCACGAGTGCTGACGCCGCGACGGGATCCCTGCGCTCAGTCCTTCTGACCCAGGCCTCAACGTCGACAGCGGCGCCGACCGTTCCGACGCGACCGGGGCCGCAGCCCCGGTCGGTGGCCCAATCGGAACCTCCGCCCAGGGGTCAGACGCCGCCAGCCTTGGGCCTCGGGGACGTGCCAACACCGGGCACACAGCGAGACCCGTTGCCTCCGCCAGCGGCAGGATATCCGGAGCGTCTGCCGCCCGCTCCCTTGATGTCGCCCGATCTACCGGAGATGTCGCTGGATCAACTCCTCCAGATCGCCCTTGACAATCAACCCCGTATCCGCTCGGCGCAGGCGGCCCTTGAGGGGGCTAATGCCCAGGTCGGCATCGCCCGGTCAGACTATTTCCCGACGATCGACACCACGCTGGTGTATAACCGGTCGACATCCAATACTGCCGGCGGAGTGAGCGCTACCTCAGGGAACCCCCAACCACGGCGTGTCAGCGATACGTCGGTGAACCGACAGGACTTCACCGCCCGTTTCAGCCAGAATGTGTTCGATTCATTCCGCCGGGAATGGAACATTCGGGCTGCACGCGAGGACCAGAGTGCGGCGAAATTCGACCTGTCGACGTCGCGGCAGGATGTGATCCTCAATGTTCAGACAGCCTTCTACAACTACCTCCTGGCCCGACGCCTGGTGGACGTCAATCAGGAAGCGGTGCGGCGCAATATCCAGGTTCTGGAACGCGCCCGCGGCTTCTTCGAGGTGGGGACACGCCCCAAAATCGACGTCACGCGCGCCCAGGTGGACCTCGCCAACGCTGAGCTGGGGTTGGTGCGGGCGCGTAATGCTGTGGCCATCGCCTTCGCCGCCCTCAATAACGCCATCGGCGTGCCGGATCACCCGCTTTACCGGGTACCCGAGGAAGTAGAGATTCCTCCCCTACCCCTGCAGCCGGAGGAATTCCTCGCCACATTGGAAGAGAGTACGCGTCGCGCCCTAGAAAACCGCACCGAGCTCCGTGCTCTGCGCGCCCGCATTCGTGCAGCGGAAGCCGATCTCACCGTGGCCAAGCGCAACTTTTTGCCGATCCTCGCCGCCGATGCCAACTGGAGTTATCGTGGGCAGGAGCTGCCGTATGCACCAAACTGGTTGGTCGGAGCCACTTTGACGGTACCGGTCTTAAACCCACCGCTGTTTTCGCAGGTCGATGCCGCGGCGGCGGATCTCGCCAGCGCCCAGGCCAGCGAGGAAATCACCGCCCAGAATATCGTGCTCGAGGTGCAGCAGAGCTTTGTGGACCTGGTGGCGGCACGTGAACGCATCCGGACGGCGGAGGTGCTGCTGACGTCGGCGCGCGAAAATCTCGACTTGGCACAGGGGCGCTACCAGGTAGGCGTCGGCCCCCTGATCGACGTCACCGATGCAGAGCTTGCATTAACCCAGGCGGAGAGCGAAAATATACAAGCCGCTGTGGATTTCAAGATTGCCGACGCGCGGTTACGGAAGGCCATGGGTTTGGTGGAGTGAGTCGAGGTGTTCAAACATTGGAAAGTCGCGCTGGCGTTTGGCGTTCTCGCTCTGCTGGGGACGGCCGGCTGGGGGAGCAGGGAGTATTTCTGGGGGCAACAGAACGGGGCGAAGTATCGCCTGGCCGCCGTGGAGAAAGGGGAGATCTCCGCCTACGTGTCGGCAACCGGGACGCTCAATCCCGTCATCATGGTGCAAGTCGGCACGCAGGTCTCAGGGACCATCGAAAAACTCCTCGCCGATTATAACTCCTCGGTGCAAGACGGGCAGATCATCGCCCAGTTAGACCAGGCGAGCTTCCGCGCCAAGGTCGCCCAGGCGGAGGCGAGCCTGGAGAACGCCCGCGCCGACCTCAAGAACGCCCAGGCCAATGTATTAAATGTCGCGGCTTCGATCGAGAACGCCCGTGCCGAGGTGGCCAACCAACGTGCCAATGTCGAGCGGGTGCAGGTGGAGGTCGCTGATGCCAAGCGTGATCTGGAACGCCACCGGACGCTCTTCGAACGTCAGCTCACGTCGCGCAGCGAGTTTGACGTGGCGCAGTCGGCCTATGATACCGCGGGGGCACAGCGGAGCGCCGCGCGCGCGCAACTCGAGGCCGCCGAGGCCAAACTGCGGTCAGCCCAGGCGCAGTTGCGCAGCGCTGACGCCCAGGTGGATAAAGCCAAGGCGCAGGTCAGCCAGGCCCAAGCGGCACTGGAACAGGCCAGAGTCGACCTCGACCGCACCATCATTCGCTCACCCATCAACGGCACGGTGATTTCGCGCAATGTGGACATCGGCCAGACGGTGGCCGCCAGCCTTCAGGCACCGACGCTGTTCACGATTGCCCAGGATCTGACTAAGATGCAGGTCGACACCAACGTCAGTGAAGCGGACGTCGGCTTTGTGGCGGTCGGTCAGCCAGCGACGTTCACCGTCGATGCGTTCCCGAACCAGACGTTCCAAGGGACTGTGCGGGAGATTCGCCAGGCACCGATCGTCGTACAAAACGTCGTGAATTACAACACGGTCATCGCCGTCAACAATCCTGAGCTCAAGCTCAGACCAGGGATGACCGCCACCGTATCGATCCTGGTGGCTCGGCGCGATGAGGTGCTGAAAATCCCCAAGGCGGCCCTGCGCTTTCAACCGAAGCTCAGCGAGGAAGAACGTGAGGAACTCGAAAAATACGCCCGCGACCACCGCGACGGTGGTCCTCGCGACGGTGCCGCACCGGCCTCAGGAGCCCAGCGCAAGCGTTGGCAGAGCACGCCGAAGGTTTGGATTCTGACCTCAGAGGGTTTCTTGCGTCCGGTGGCGGTGCGGCTCGGGATTAGCGACGACCAGTTCACCGAACTGATCGGCGGCGGCCTCCAGGAAGGACAAGAGCTCGTGACAGGGGTGATGGACCAGGATGGGCGTGGCGACGGTGGAGCCGCGCGGCGGCCGACCGCATCGGGTGCGCCACGGTGGCGTTTTTAAAGCTCGTGGAGGAGATCCGCTGATGCGGGTGCTGATGGCCATTAAGATCGCCAAACGCGCGCTGGGTCGTAATCTGATGCGCTCAGTTCTGACCATGCTCGGGGTGATCATCGGCGTCGGGGCGGTCATCGCGATGGTCGCCATCGGTCAAGGCGCGCACGCATCGATCCGGGCCAAAATCGCTAGTCTGGGAGCAAACTCGTTGATCATCCTGCCGGGTTCAACGACGCAAAGCGGTGTGCGCTTTGGCTGGGGTGGCCGAGCCACCCTGCGGCCCGCGGACGTGAAGGCAATCCAGCAAGAATGCCCCGCGATCGCCTATGTCACGCCATCGGTGCGCACCGTGGCGCAGGTGGTCTATGCGAATCAAAATTGGGCCACCAGCATCCAGGGGACCGGCATCGAATACCCGGACGTCCGGGAGTGGCCGTTAGTTTCTGGAAGTTGGTTCACGCAACAAGACGTCGATGCCGCCGGAAAGGTGGCGGTGCTGGGGCAAACGGTGGCGGAGTGGCTCTTCGGCAGTATAGACCCAATCGGGCAGGTGATTCAGATGAAGAACATGCCGTTCAGGGTCGTGGGCTTGCTGACTGCCAAGGGGCAATCAACCCAGGGACAGGATCAAGACGATATCGTGTTCATCCCGTACACCACTGCCCAGAAAAAGCTGATCGGCATTACACACATCCACTCTATGCTGGCGTCGGCCGTGAGCAATGAGATGATGACGGAGGCGATGGAACAGATCACAGCGCTCCTGCGGCAGCGCCACCGTCTCATGCCCTGGCAAGACAACGACTTCTCGATACAGCCGCTGGCGGACGTGGCGGCTGCCGAGGAAGAGAGCTCACGTACCATGACATTGCTGTTGGGGAGCATCGCGTCTATTTCCCTGTTGGTCGGTGGCATCGGCATCATGAATATCATGCTGGTGTCGGTCACCGAGCGCACGCGCGAGATCGGCATCCGCATGGCCGTAGGCGCTAAAAAGCGCGATATTTTGTGGCAGTTCCTGGTCGAAGCGATGATGCTGAGCTTCATTGGCGGTCTCGTGGGCATTGGCCTCGGGGTGAGCGGATCAAAACTTATCAGTTCTCTGGCGGCATGGCCATCGTTGCTGTCTTGGGATGCCATAGCGTTAGCCTTCGTTTTCTCCGGCGCGGTGGGGGTCTTTTTCGGATTCTACCCGGCGCGCAAAGCGGCCCAGCTCGATCCCATTCAAGCTCTCAGGTACGAATGAGGGGCCGATACCCGGGAGTTGCGCGCCATGTTATGGTACGGTACTCTTAGGCGCCGTAGTAGACGGCTGGTAGGTGGTAGGCAGCCGGCGACCATTGGAGATGGGCGGTGGTAGCGATCAGAGGAGACGCACGGTGTACTTCCGGCGGAAAAAGACTCGTCCGGTGCGAGCTGGTGTGGTCGGGGTTGGTCAGATGGGGCGGTACCATGTAGGCGTGCTCGCTGAGATCCCGCAAGTGGAACTGGTGGGGATTGTCGACATTGATGCCAAACAAATTCGGTCGCTGGCCGAGACTTACAACACTACAGGCCTCACCGATTATCGCGATCTCCTGGGCGAGGTCGACGTGGTCAGTGTTGCGGTGCCCACGGCGCTGCATTTTGAGGTCGCCCGTGAATTCCTTGACGCTGGCGTGCATGTGCTCATCGAGAAGCCGATCGCGCCTACGTTGGCGGAAGCCGAAGAACTGTTCGATTTGGCTGATCAGCGTGGGGTCATGCTGCACGTCGGGCATGTGGAACGTTTCAACGGCGCCGTGCAGGAGCTGAAAAACATCGTCAGAGACCCAATCCTCATCGAGTGCCGGCGGATGGGCCCCTTCCAGTCACGCGTCAAGGACGATGGGGTCGTGCTCGATCTGATGATTCATGACCTCGACATCGTGCTCAATCTCGTCAGCTCCCGCGCTCATCGCATCAGCGCCGTGGGTGCGGCGGTATCGTCCGAGGTCGAGGATGTGGCGAACGTGCAGATCTGGTTTGCCAACGGGTGCCTGGCGACGATTACCGCCAGTCGGGCGACGCAGGAGAAGATCCGCACGCTGGCGGTCACTCAGCGCGAAGAGTATGTGTTGCTCAATTATACCGATCAGGACATCCGCATCTACCGACAGGGCTCCTCCGAGCATCGCCTCGGACGTGGCGAGTTGCGCTATAAGCAGGAAGCCTTGATCGAGCGCATTTTCGTGCACAAAGATAACCCTCTCAAGCTCGAGATCAAACACCTGTTGGACTGCGCCACCCACCAAGCGACGCGGATGGTGTCAGCCGAGGACGAACTGTACTCCTTGCAAGTGACGCTGGAAATCATCGAGATGATTCGCAAGGATTTGGCGCATCCAGGGCGATAAGTGATCACTGGAGGCGGCGATTCTCCCCCGCCGAGGCTATCAGGAGGAGTCTCTCATGCTGACCGTGATCCTGCGGTTTATCTACTTGTTGTCGGTCGCCCTCTGGATTGGGGGGATGGCCTTCTTCTCCTTCATGGCGGCGCCGAGCATCTTCCAGGTGCTACCGCGCGAAGAGGCGGGCAAGGTGGTGGCCGACATTTTTCCGAAATACTACTGGCAGGGGATTCTTTGCGGCGCGATCGCCTTGGCCACCTCGGTGGTATTGGGGATGCGCGAGCGCTGGAATATTCTGCTCATCGTCCGCACCATCATGATCGGGGTGATGCTGGTCGGCGTGCTCTATTCCGTCGTCATCCTCCAACCGAAGATTCAAGCCGTCAAATCCCAAATCACCTCGTTTGAAAGCCTGTCTCCGACGGATCCCTTGCGCCTTGAGTTCGGCCGGCTACACGGTCGCTCGTTCAGTGTAAACGCGGCGGTCCTGCTGCTGGGTGTGATCGTGGTGTTCATCACGGCCTTCACCATGAAGGTCTAAACCCACTCTTTACATGGGCTGGTCTGCCTGTTAAGATCAGGCGTCTCAATGACTCTGGACACGACTTTGCCTTCCTTGGCGAGTTTGAAAGGAGAAGGCATGGGGGCGTCAGGCATCAAGAAGATCGGTGTGATTGGCATCGGCCTCATGGGGAGCGGCATCGCCCAGGTGTCGGCCACCTACGGCTTCGATACCGTGGTGACGGACACATCCGATGAGGTTGTGAAGCGCGGTATGGCTCGCATCGAGGACAGCCTCTCCAAGCTCACTGCTTCCTACGAGCGCTCCAAGGGACAGCGCGGCATGGCCGCCGAGCACAGAGACTCGACCCTGGCCAAGCTGCGTGGCACCTCAAACCTCGAGGCACTATTGGAATGCGACCTCATCATCGAGGCGGTGACGGAAAACTATGCCGTGAAGGCGGCCCTCTACGAACAACTGGTGCGCTTAGGCTACCGTCATCTGCTGGCCTCGAATACCTCATCGATCTCCATCACGCATTTGGCCGCGAATTATTCCCAGCCCGAAAAATTCATGGGCATGCACTTCATGAATCCCGTCCCCATCCAGCCGGGGGTTGAGGTCATTCGCGGCCTGCTGACCTCCGACGACACCGCGCGCACCTGCACCGCCGTCGTCGAGGAGATCGGCAAGACCCCGATCCCAGCCGAAGATAAAGCCGGCTTCGGCATCAACCGCATGTTCGTCCCTTACCTCAACGAGGCCGTCAAGGTGATCGAAGAGGGTATCATGAGCGTTGAGGATGCCGATAAGACCACCCTCTGCCTCGGCCATAAGATGGGGCCGCTCACTACGCTCGATTATGTCGGCCTGGACACTGCCATGGCCGTCGCAGAGGTGTTGGAAGCGGAATTGGGGGCGGCGTATAAACCAGCACCATTGCTCAAACGCCTCGTTCAGGCCGGGTGCTACGGGATGAAAAACGGCAAGGGCTTCTACCTCTATGAAGAGGGCAAGCCACCAGTGGTGAACCCCGCGGTGGCGCGCTATCGCATGAAATGACCGCTGACGACCGGCGGAGCTGTCATCAGACAGCCTGCCTTTAAAGGACGACGCTATGGAAACTTATACTCGTCAGACAGCACAGGCCGTCGCCGTGCAAGACGATCCGACCGCGCGCGAGCTTCTACACCGTGCCTTCGATCGAACGTCCCGCTGGAGGGCCGATTTCGCCGGCTTCACGGCAGCACTCATCGTGAATGATAACGGCGTGGAGCATCGGGGCACGGCGCAGGTGACGATGCCGCGATCGGTTGAAGTGACCGTTGCCGAGCCCGATTTGCAACAGTGGGCCCAACAGCAGCTGGCGATGATGGCCGGACATCGGGGCTATCGTGCCTTCGACCAGGCGGATGGCAAATATGTGCTGACCCTAGGACCTGAGGAGGCGCATCCCCTCGGCCGCTTGGTATATATTCATGGCGACGGCATGAACTCACGCTATCGCGTCAGGGATGAACGCATCTGCCAGATCCAGCGCTCGATGGAACGCGTCAAGTTCACGATCAACATCGAAGACACCATGTTGACGCGCGATGACAAAGTGCTGACGACGCGATTCACGGTGTACTACTTTGCCCCGAGTACGGGACAGCTGACGCAGGTCGAGAGCTTCGCGGACGACTACTGCGAGGTGGGCGGTATCGTGCTGCCCAAGGCGCGGCGCGTCACCTTTGCCGACAATGGCGAGGCCAGGGTGCGGGAAGTGATCCTGTCCGAGCATGTCGTGCATGCACCCTAAGGCCAGTCCTGCCCGATGAGCCGTGCGGTGGCGCGCGATATGGGGAGACCATCGGCATCGACAAGGGGGGTGGGTATGGCAAATATCGGTTTTACCCGTGAGGATTTCGAGGTCTTCGGCATTCCCACGTTTCCAGAACGCATGCGGGGCATCAAAGAGCACGTGCGGCCGAAGCTCATCGCCCTCGGGGAAGACCTGCAACCAGCCTTGAAAAAACTCGCCAAGAGCGACGTGTTCCCACATGTGGCCCAACACGTACGGCGGACGGTGAATCCACCCCCGGAGACCTGGGTCGCCTTCGGCCCCTCCGCACGTGGCTATAAGAAATACGGCCACTTTGGATTGGTGGTGAGCCGCGGCGGGCTGCACACGCGCATCGTCGTCAAGGATGAGGCGCCGGACCGCGCCCAAATGGCCAAACTCCTCCTGGACCGAGCCGACGCACTGGCCGAAGTGTTTGGCAAGCAAACCGTCGCGCGCTACGACCGCTGGGATTACGCTGGGATGCCTGAGTTCGTCAAACCGACAGCGGACTTCTGGCGGAAGGCGGCTGAGGTGCTGGCCAAGAAGACCGGCGGCCTAGACGTCGGGGTGGGATGGCCCGCAGAGCGCGCCGTCAAGCTCACCGACAAACAGGTGCTGGCAGCCTTCGCAGCGCTGCTGCCGCTCTACGAGATCACCCGGTCGTGACGGCAGGCGCGGCGTGGAAGGACTATCCGGCATCGACGACGTTTCGCGTTGAATATGGTGAGACCGACGGCCAGGGTCGGGTGTTTTATGCCAATTATCTCCTCTTCTTTGACCGCGGCCGGGTGGCCTATTGGGTGCGAGCCGGCCTGTCGGAGGAGGAGATCAGACGCATCGAGCAGGATACGGTGATCGCCGACGTACACTGTACCTACCGCGCTCCGGCGAGTTTTTACGACGTGGTCTCCGTGCACACGCGCATCGCCCGCATCGGCCGCTCTAGCCTGCGCATGGAATTCGCTGTGATCAACGACTCGACCGATGTCCTCATGGCCGATGGCTATGCGACTCTGGTGCAAATCGACCTGGGAGCCAATCGATCGACCCCCTTCGCGGATGTGCTCAAGGCCAAGTTCTGTGCCCTTGAAGGGCGCTCTCTGGAGGACTAAGACGAGGAGAGGCTTCACACAACATGCTCCCATACAGGGTGGTTTTTCGCCTGGAGTTCTGCACTCGCCCCTGGCTCTTGCCTCCGATGCCGCCCCACTCGCGAACGCCATCCCCGATCAGTGGACGCTTCGATAGCGTATCGCCCTCGCGTGGTTGTCAAGGAAGTGGCGGTGAGGAGAAGAGATCATGACCCAGGTGTTGCCCAGTGTGTGTCCTTTGGATTGCCCCGATACGTGCAGTCTGGCGGTCACGGTGGAGAACCAGAAGATCGTCAAGGTTCGTGGCTCCCATGTCAATCCGCTGACGCGTGGGACCATCTGTGGTAAGGTCAGCCATTACCCAGAGCTTATCCATGGACCGGATCGTCTCCTCACCCCACTCAAGCGCGTTGGGCCCAAGGGTGACGGCAAATTCACCCGCATTTCCTGGGATGAGGCGCTGGACCTGATCTACGATCGTTTCACCGCCATTAGCCGGGAATTCGGGGCCGAGGCCCTTCTGCCGTTGAACTATGGTGGACCCCATGGGCTCCTGGCGGGAGGGTCGATGGATCTGCGATTTTTCTACAAGCTGGGCGCCACACGGCTGTCCCGTCGTCCGCTGTGCGGCGGGGTCAAGGAACAAGCCTTCTTCGGCACCTACGGAGCCGTGCCGCTCATGCGCCCTGAACACGTAGCGCATGCACGCCTGATCATCCTGTGGGGCAATAACGTCACGGTGTCGCAACTGCATCTGGTGCCCTTCATCAATGAGGCGCGTAAGCACGGCGCCAAGCTGGTGGTGGTCGATCCACGCCGGATCCAAATCGCCCGCCAAGCCGACCTGCACCTGGCCCTCAGACCGGGCACCGATGTCGTCTTGGCCTGGGGGCTGGCGGCCGAACTGGAGCGCCTCGGTGGGCTGGATCAGGCCTTCATCGAGGAGCACGTCTTGGGGGCCGAGGCCTACCTGGACCGCGCCCGGCAGCTGTCGCTGGAGGAAGCGGCGCGTATGTGTGGCCTGGAAGCCGTCCAGATCCGCCAGTTGGCCGAGATGTATCAGACGATTTCGCCGGCCGTGATTTGCCCTGGCAATGGACCCGAGCGCAATCAGAACGGCGGCAGTGGGTTGCGAGCGGTCTTCGCGCTCCCAGCCTTGGCCGGCAAATTCGGCGTGCTGGGCGGCGGGCTGCTGCAGGGGGCTAGCGCCTCCTTCCCGAAGACCTCAGCCCGCTTGCAGGGAGAGGAACTCGCCCCCCCGGACGGCCGCACCTTGAACATCGTGACCATCGGTCGTGATCTGTTGGATCCACAGCTCAAGCCACCCCTTAAAGGATTGTTCATCTATAATCACAATGCGGTCATCGTCCATCCGGATCAGAACACCCTGCGGCAGGGACTGCTGCGGCGGGACCTGTTCACGGTGGTCTGTGACATCGTGAAGACGGACACGGTGCTGTTCGCCGATGTCGTCTTACCGGCCTGCTCGCATTTCGAATACCCCGACCTCTACCCGGCTTACGGCCAGCATTTCCTGCAGCGGGCTGAGCCCCTCATCCCACCGGTGGGGGAATCGCTGCCCAACACCGAGATTTTCCGCCGGCTGGCGAAGCGTTTTGGCTTCAGCGATCCAGCCTTCCAGGCCACCGATGCCGAATTGATGGATGAGGCGCTGGCGCAGGACGATCCTCGTCTGCGGGGCCTGCAGCCCAGTACTCTGGCAGTCGACGAGGCCCTATCGATGCAATTCAACGGTAGCGACGCGATGCTGTTCAAGACTACATTCCCGAAGACTCCGAGCGGCAAGATCGAGCTGCAATCTGCCCATCTGGAGCGCGCTTATGGCGCGCCATTGCCGACCTTCAGGCCGGTTGAGTCGAGCTATCCGCTGACGTTGATCTCGCCAGGGTCGGATAAGCGGACGACCTCGACCTTTGGCGGCTTGCGCTATAGCGACGAGGTCTGGGTCGACATGCACCCGCAGGATGCGGCCACACGACGGCTCACCGACGGGATGATGGTACGGGTCTGGAACGACCAAGGCGAAGTGCATTTGCGTTTGCGCGTCACCGAAGACGTCCGACCTGGTGTGGTCTCTTCGCTGAAGGGGGCTTGGTTCCGGACCAGCGACAACGGTCAGACGGTGTCGGCGTTGGTCCCAACCCATTATGCTGATCTGTGTGAGGGGGCCTGCTTCAACGACACGCGGGTCGAGGTCGCCAGGCTGGTAGATCAGGCGTGTTAGCGGCGTTCGGAATGGCACTTCCCTTACCATATAAGGCTCATCCCTCATAGCGTCATCGAGATTCCCAACACGGCCCACTATCAGCGGGAGGAGGGTGTGATGAAGGGGGCGGCAGCAGTCGCAGAGATCCTCAAACGTGAAGGCACTGAGATGCTGATCGGGTATCCCGTCAACCCTATCATCGAGGCGGCTGCGGTCGCCGATATCCGAACCATTATCATCCGCCAAGAGCGCACCGGTTTGCATATGGCCGATGGCTTCAGCCGCGTGTCGTCCGGCAAACGTGTCGGCGTCTTCGCCATGCAGCATGGGCCAGGGACGGAGAACGCTTTCGGGGGCGTGGCACAGGCTTACGGCGACTCCGTCCCCATCGTCGTCTTCCCCGGTGGCTATCCGCGGCGCCTCACCAACATTCCGCCAAACTTCAACGCGTTCCTCAACTTCCGGCATATCTCGAAGTGGATCGAACAGGTGCCCTTCGCCGACGTCATCCCGCACGCCCTGCGGCGGGCCTTCACGCAGGTGCGCAATGGGCGGCCGCGTCCGGTGGTGGTGGAGATCCCCACCGACGTGTTCCAGGAAGACGTCCCCGAGCCGCTCGACTACAAGCCGGTGGTGGCGACGCGCTCATCCCCGGACCCCTTGGCTGTGAGCGAGGTCGCACAGGTGCTCGTCGAGGCCAAACGCCCGGTGCTCTATGCCGGTCAGGGGGTGCACTATGCGCAAGCCTGGACCGAGCTGCGCGAGCTGGCTGAGCTGCTGGCGGCTCCGGTGACGACGAGCCTCGAGGGCAAGAGCGCCTTTCCGGAAACCCATCCCCT